>Ga0153977_1000231_pt1 | contig 14629 bp, 16 predicted proteins | sample TSGA061MetaG_FD_104710 | JGI IMG/M metagenome (GOLD analysis project Ga0153977, IMG submission 104710) | Attine ant fungus gardens microbial communities from Georgia, USA - TSGA061 MetaG | ecosystem: Host-associated > Fungi > Mycelium > Unclassified | place: USA: Georgia, Yuchi Wildlife... | reverse complement strand
TAATGAACACCGGTAGATGCGTACCCTCGAAACCTCCTCGGAACGTAGATTGGGTACAGCTATATTAGGCGAGTTCCCAATGCCGAGCCCACTGACGATATCCACACGATACCTAACTTCCATCCAAACATTTTTTTGACCAAGATTTATTCTTATTATCCCAGAACCAATCAAATTTTCTGTCAAATTTTCTTATCTGTGGCCAATCTGAAGGCATAAAATCAGGTTCCGCGGACTTCGGAATTGTTGATCAAGAGGTTAAACATCCGTCTCGGTAGCCGAGTCGGAGGGACGGAGATCTTGGCTGAGTTCTCGGCTTTGTTCGCAATGGGAAGTTGTAGGACACCATGTATTGAACAAGATTTCAAGGTGTTGAGTAAGGCCTCTTCGATCATAAACACATGGAGATCCCATTATTCAGAGAGCTGGCCTTCCCAATATTAATACAAGGGTTCGAACGTTCCTCGGAACGTTGATGGACCTGATCATCAGCATGTTGCATGCCGAGACTCGGGGTAGTGGATCCAACCCCTGCGAGGGAGACGGAAATCGTAGAATGAATTGCTGAGTAATTTTAAAATTGCTTCTGAGAAGTTCGATTCGTGATTGTCGTAATCATGAACGCCTTCTGGCTCTCAAACGTCATCCTGATTGCACTTTTGGGCGCAATGTCTGCTCTTAGTGCGGATGTTATGATGTCTTGTGTTATGACCGCTTGCGTGGTCATCCATTTGAGGTTTCGAGTCATGGTGCTTTCATAACGATTTCTCCTGTTTAGGAAGAAAAAGGTGATGACTACAGTCCACGTGACATGCGCGTAATCCAACTGACCGACCGCTGACTAATGTCACGTTCAAATCTGGCCACATTTTTGTTCTCTGGAGGCTCGATCGTTAAATGACATTAATCACTTTATGACCCAATATCCCGCTATGTCAATGAAATTCTCACAGCGCGCCACGCTCCGCCACGCTCCGTCGGACGGAGCAATCCCGAGGAGTATAAGTAACAGATAACATCGCTAAATTTTCGTATTTCTGCCGGTCCACATCACTTCCTCTTCATTCCGGATTTATAATTTCCTCATGTGTTTCCCGAGTAAACGTCAGAAAGATAACTTTACCGACGAATCTCCAAAAAAATCAAGCAACCAAAAAGGGTCGAACGAAAAGGATATAAAAGAACCAACTCAGGCTGTTTCTGATGCCTCAACTCGTATTGCATCCTCTGCTGCACCTGCCACAATGTCTCCCCGTATTGCGATCGTTATCTACACCATGTACCAGCATGTTGGCAACAGTACGCTGGTTCCAGTCCTTTGTCTCATCCTTTGCTCATTGTTCTTCGTTTCGTATAGTGGCCCAGGCTGTGAAACAAGGTATTGAAAGCGCCGGTGGTAGTGCGCAAATTTTCCAGTAAGTGATCCCATTGTTCGTTGTCAGGCTGTCGTTGACGCTCTCATAGAGTTGCCGAAACACTCTCTGCAGAGGTCCTCGACAAGCTAAAGGCTCCCCCTAAACCTAACTTCCCCGTCCTGGCTCCTGCTGGTCTCAAAGACTATGATGCTTTCCTCTTTGGTATTCCTACTCGTTTTGGTAACATGCCCGCTCAATGGAAGGTGAGACTACAATAGTCGAATTCTTGATCTTGTTTTGACATTGCCATTTTTACCAGGCATTCTGGGACCAGACTGGCGGCATCTGGTTCAATCAGGAACTATCTGGCAAGTATGCTGGCACCTTTATTTCCACTGATACTCCCGGAGGAGGTCAAGAGGTCACCGCCATGAACTTCCTATCTACTTTAACCCACCACGGCATAATCTATGTTCCTCTCGGCTACAAAGGTGTTTCCACAGAGCTTATGAACCTATCTGAAGTCCATGGCGGTAAGTAGTGATGATACAGATGGATGGAATTGGTTGACTCAAGTGTCTATCACAGGATCTCCTTGGGGGGCTGGCACCTATGCTGGGGGAGGCACACGCAATCCCACTGCTCTCGAACTCGAGATTGCAAAGAAACAGGGTCAGAAATTCTTCGAGACCGTCTCCAAGGTGGCTTTCAATTAGATGGTAGTATTATGAACACTGGGCTCCATAGCGTCTTGGCGACCTATGCGGCTACTGTAATAATTTTCATATGGTCGGACGATGTAAAAGTACATTTCATCTTTCTAGAAAATCACAACGCCCAAGGTGGGCTAGTCACGTAACCATGAGCTATTGATAAATGCTAGACTATGAAGTCTCAGTCAGTTTCCCTTGGGGTTGATATGAAATCACACTCCACTTGGTGATGTACTGCGGTAAGAATCTCAAACGTCGTTATCTCCATGTGGATATTTTCGATTCTTTTCTGGCTAGCACTGTTACCTACCAATTTTCCGCGCCCTCTTACACCAAGTAATGTCATATGCATATGTTCATGTTTCTATCCCGGCTAATAGCTCTCAGTCAACTTCCTGATGAAAATCATTCCTTGGCTATCATCCCAAGAAAATTTCCGCCATCACTCATTCCCGCCACGTCAAGATCAAATCCAACCGTGTCATCGCCATTCCATTCCCATGTCACTACTGTCATGTCATCACAAAATCTGCTCATGTTGCAAAAAAAAAATCATCAGACGTGTAGAATAACTAATTTGATAGTCCAGAGAACGCAACTCTTTTGAGTGCTACTTAGTGATAGATCATGAGTATTCATGTAATTACTATTTGAATATATTTCTTAAATTTGAACGCCTCAGTTCTGCATCATCAGAGCTAAGGTGAATATTCACTATTTTCTTTGGATTACTTCACTTAATATGTACCCAATTGACAGGTGGAGGCGCAGTAGTGTACTGTCCCTGCCTTTGGCAGGTGATGGGATACGCCCCTGCCCCATCATGTGGACTACATGTTGACACGACATGATTTCACCACTATGTGTTATGGGTACCAAGAACTCTGCCGCAGACTGCATTCAATATTACAAATTGTTGATTTTCCAAAAAAAGAATTGCATAGTTGGCCCATCGACAGGCGTCAGAATTGTTTCCCTTCTAATAAAAGTCTGAGTAATAACATTCATACCCTGCACAGACTACAAAAAATTCCTTTATGGAATTTGATAGGTACATCCACTTGCAAGGATAGAAAATAAATTCAGATACAATGAGAGGCGTTTTAGAATACCTTCTAAGAGAATTGTTGATTTTATGAATTATAGTAGTTACAGACGGATACTTATGTCACATAATACACTGGCAAAAGAACTTGTTGAGATTCCCAAAATCACTGCTCCTTCTTGTGCGCTTGGTACCAATGGATCAGACCCGTGGTCTGAATAAAAATTAATCATTGAGACAAAAGAAGATTCAAGAATACAGACCGAGCTATCATGACCCTTAACATCACCAGCATTCTCCAATTGCGCCAAGATCCTTTTAGCTAGAACCTTTCCGAGTTCTACACCCATTTGATCTAATTCAAGGAATGAGAATGAACGTTGCGTCAACAAGTATTAAGTGGACCCACCAAAGGAATTAATACCCCAGACAATACCTTGAACAAAGATCTTGTGCTCGTATAGAGAAATAAGTGCACCGAGGGTAGCAGGATCAAGAAGATCAAACATCAAACTCGAGCTTGGTCGATTACCCTCGAACACTTTACTCTTCACAAGAACCTCGCTTGCATTCGGTCCAAGTTCCTTTCTTACCTCCTCCTCAGTCTTTCCAAAGGCCAATGCCTCGGGCTGGGCAAAAAAGTTAGATAGGAGGATGCGGTGATGTTTGCTATTGGCAATAGGATTGTGGGTGTTGGCAGGTGCAATGAAATCTGCGGGAATTATTTTTGTGCCTTGGTGGATGAGTTGGTAGAAGGAATGTTGTCCGTTTGTCCCCGAAGCACCCCAGATGATCGGCTGTAAGAGTGCTTTCAGACTAGATAAGGAAAGCTGGGTGAGGATTGCTTACCCCAGTCTGGTAATTCACACGTTCACCACCCTTCGTGATGAATTTCCCATTGGATTCCATATCACCCTTTAGCGAAGGTTATGAAACAGATCAGCCAAAATTCGAAAGCAAGTACCTGCTGGAAATAGTCTGCGAATTTATGAAGGTACTGATCGTACGGCAACAGAGCCAAGGTTTGGGCACCTATCAATATAGCGTTAGCGTATGGCTCAAGAAATCAGTGCACCATGACAGACCATAGAAATCATTGTACCAGATACCCAAAGCTGCCATGATAGCAGGTATATTCTCTTCAAGAGGTGCTGTCTTGAAATGGAGATCCATAGAGTGAGCACCACGAAGAAGTTTCTCAAAGTTGTCGAACCCGATCACCAAAGCAATTGAGAGACCGATGGCACTCCAAAGACTGTAACGGCCGCCAACCCAGTCCCAAAATTGGAACATATTGGCTTCATCGATACCGAAAGCTGTCACTGCCGAGGTGTTGGTACTGAGCGCGACGAAGTGTTTAGCCACATGTACTTTGTCCTTGGCGTTCAAGAGGAACCAGTCCCGAGCGGATTCAGCATTGGTAATCGTTTCTTGGGTCGTAAATGTCTTGCTTGCAATGATAAACAAAGTGCGTTCAGGATCACATTCGAGGAGCGTCTCTGCCAAATGAGTTCCGTCAATGTTAGAGACGAAGTGCGCCTTCAAGTCGCGTTTGGAATATGGCTTCAGGGCCTCGGTCACCATGACCGGACCCAAGTCGGATCCACCAATGCCGATGTTCACTATGGTATTAATGGTCTTTCCGGTGTATCCCTTCCATGTTCCATTGCGTACAGACTCAGAGAATTCCTTCATATGTTGAAGGACTCCGCCGACTTCATCGACGCCTTGCTCATTGATTTTGAAGTCATTGTCGAAATTACGAAGAGCGACATGAAGAACTGCTCGATCTTCTGAAGTATTGATGTGCTCTCCGGCAAACATCTTGTTGCGGGCATCTTCAACACCAGCTTCGCGGATAAGAGAAAAGAGGGTTTTCAGGATGGGTTCAGTAACAAAATGTTTAGAGTAGTCGAGGAATATTTGAACTTTTGGACCGCTCGTGGAGGTATATGTGGTAGAAAACTTGTCGAAACGTTCTGGATCAGCAGCAAAGAGATCACGAAGAACAATGTTGTCATGCTCCTGATCATATATCTCCTGCAGCTTCTTCCAAGACGAATAATCTATTGCCAACATGAGATACATTTCTTGTGTACTTCACTCAACTTACAGTTAGCGAGCGATCCTGGCATGGCTGATAGATAGTGAAAGAACGACTCGTCCAGAGATGAGCATATATGCCATCGGCTAATCGTGATCGTGAGAGAATGATAGATCATTATTCTTCCTAGTTTTATTGACATCCACCTGATGAGTTACTCGTGGTTGTGTACGCGGGGTTCATGGCGATAGGATTATCTAAATTTACATGGACCTGGATTGCTAGGCATGAAGACGCGAGATACATCATGCTAAGTCTATTTTTGTACCTTGTTATGGAGGCATGTCCGGTGTAGCGAGGAAAGCTCAGGGTAGACGACATTTTGACCAAAGATGGGCAAATTGATTCGGCAAATGTTAGGTCGTGTGTCGGAGTAATTGAAAATAGAGAAGGAGTTGAGTTGAGGTGTATTCATCTCGGAGCATTTTAAATTAAAAGGAAAGGCCGACGTGAACAGTGGAAGGCAGACCAATGAATTTATATTATGGTTCAGATTCGATGGATGAGTAGGCAGTCAATGGAACAGGTGCGCAATAGACAAGAATTCGCAGTGTAGATGTTGTTCTACTAAAAAATAAATTTATATAGATGAATAGATAGGAGACTTGCTCCAAATAAGACAGAATGATAGACGTCTCAGCTCGATATCACAATAGTAATTTTAGACAAAAGAGTAGACTTAAATAATTTTTTGAAGTGATTAAAGAGGAAGGAAAAGTGTCGCGTACTGACTAAGTCATCGCTTATCATGTGGCTCCACATGGCCAGGGCTATGAGTTGTCGAAAGGTAAAGCAAGAAGACTCATTTGTGAGGGTCAGAACTAATGAGAGTATCATCCAAAGATAGTATGTCACTGCTACGGTAATTGATAATTAGTATATATTCTTGAAGAAATTTTCAGAGAGAGATTGGCTTTTCAACAACAAAAAAGGAGACGATTATTGCTGTAAAAGTAAAGGCCATGGAAAGGACCTGAGTACTATGAATGGCTGTTCCGTAAGCGGTAAGTACGTTTTCTCGGGTCTCCATGTCCAACTCAACGAGGCATGCAAGAGATTTTCTGACTCGCATAGTGATCTATTTGATAAGATTATAAAGCATCCAAAATGAGATTCATTTTCAATCTTACTTCATCCGCATTCTTGCCCTGGACGGTATGTCGAAGTGTGGAACGGAGAGTAGACTGAAAAAACGTGCTGCCTAATGAGAGACCAATTACGGAGCCAAGAGAACGGAAAAAGTATGATACTGTTTCGCGGCGTTCAGAAAGTTCCAAAACCAGTGCGAAGATTACCAAGATCGCACCTCCTGTCGCGACAGCCTGATCGGACTTATTCACATTCGCCATCAATGAAACCACAGTTGTCGTGATACCACCACCATAACCCATTGCAGTCACAGCCAAACCTACAAACTCATTAATCTGCAAGTAGCAACTCGGATCGGAAACTTACCAGCTATTATCTCACCCATAGACTTAGGCATATGCAAGAGTCCTGTTCCACCTGCCACAATCACAGTTCCAGAAAGCATGACAATATATGAGCAGATAGACAGGTAATAATACCTTCCAGTGCTTTGTATTACAACGCCACAGATCAGACTGCTTGTCAAGTCGGCAGCGATGACGACAACAAGCCAGGCCCCAGTAACTGCCGCGGATTTTCCCAGCACTGCTTGGAAATAAAGCGAGATATGAAAGAGCTGTCCGAAGCTCGCAGCAACAGTGAGAAAGTTAACGAGATAAGATGCGATGAGGCATCTACTAAAGACAATGCGCGGAGGTGCGAAAGGCTCAGTGGCGACGAAACTCTCTATGACTCCGAAGGTGATGAAAAGAAGAGCAAAAGAAAAGAGTGCAGAGACTGTTGACACATGCGACCAACCCAAGGTTGCTCCCTTGTCCAGGCCATATAACAGACAAAAGACTGCACAAACCAGTGCCATGGCGCCAAAAAAGTCCACTCTGCGCACTTTCGCTTTAAATAACTCCACTGGGTTTGGTGATATCTCATTAGTGGGATCGGCCAAAGTCTCGTTCGTGTATGAGACAACTGGCATGTGAAGAAAAAAGTAGACTGAGATACCAGATGCGACTGCCAGGGGAAGCTGTATAAAGAAGCCCCAACGCCAGCCAATCACATCCGCAAGGAAACCACCGAGTGAGGCACCTGCAGTATTTCCACAGGACCAGACAATATTCATAAAACCTGATGAAATTGCCATGAGACGGGAATAGCACACCAGTGGCCATTGAACCTACCTTGCCATGTGCCTCGAGATCGAAGAGGGACAAGGTCAGAGATTATGATGCTAGCAAGCCTGTTGAACTATGTCAGTGCTCTTGACACAAAAGAGAAGGCTACAGACGTCGCCATTCCACCTCCGCCAATCCCTGCCAGTGCACGACATGCGATTAACATGTATATGTTCTGTGCTGACCCACACAACACGCAACCACATGCAAAAGTTATGTAGGCAAATAGGATACAACTCTTCCTTCCGAATATGTCGCTAAGTTTACCATAAAGGGGTCTGTACGCGGAAACTCAGATCATCAACCTTAGGATAAGAAGGAACATACTGGAAGCTTGAGACAGTAAGTAGATATGCAGTAGCAATCCAGCTTGTTTTCTCCAGTGCATCAAAATAGGAACCGATTGCACCGAATGCTGAAAATCTGATAAAAGGGAATTAACGGAATAAGTGGCTACCTACAGGAAATCACAATAGTGTTATCCATCGCTGAAAGGAAAACGCCGACGAGAATTGGGGCTACCTGTATAAGAAAAAAGGGTTAGTAGCGGTACTCAGGTTCGAGCCAACGTACACAGAAAAATTGTGAACTCAATTTTGCTGGTTTACCATCTTCAGTTTGCTCATTAGGAGCACTGACTTCCACAGCATTGAGTCCTTCAGTCTTTTCTGTCACTTCAGCTTGAGATGTGTTCTGAACAACCTTGATTTGTGACCGTGAAGATGGCATAAAGGAAGGGGCCATCTAAGTTTGAAATATTATACCGGAAGAGGCAAAGGGCAAGGAAGAAATTAGTCCATCGGATAGAGCTCATTGAAGCTTTAAACCCTTTCAGTGCTCAATTCAGCTGAGAAATGTAAAATTGTGGCTGAGGGATCATCACAGCTCCACAATCTTGAACACTTTAATCAAATATGAGCCAAGAAAGTTATAATCAAATGATCGCTGGTCGCTTCTTTCAGGGATTTATAGTAGACCCTCACATTGTATTGGCCATCGATGACGTGCAAATCAGATCCACAGATATTCTTAGAAAAATTTGAAAGGTCGGAACATATTCTGTCGCTTGACAAGGCTCCGTATTCGCAATCCCTTCATTAATACAGGTCTGAGTTGATATGAGTTCCATGCAGGGTTTGGTTGATGCAAAACATGTCTTCTCAGACAAAATTTTTTTCTCAAATGACTCGCTTGGAAACTGAGTGTCAGTAATTCGAGGGGACAACTTACGGTCACACTGGAGCATTCGTACGACCCTAAAAGCCGAGGCTCTCACTCCACAATTGTACAATACTGATGCTGATTTCGGCCCATTCATGGCTTCGGCATTTGTATATTTGTATATCTCGTTGTCTTGGATTCCGGCCAGGTGATTCTTGGTCATTAGCCCAGTCTGCAGGAATCATGTTGTCTTGGATGTCAAGTGAAAACGATCTACTCGCAAATTTTGGGCTGAAGGTGGAGTCAGCGTTATTCAATCAACACGTAATCAAGAGCTGGCAACGCACCTTGGAAACTAGCCTGAGTAACAGAGTGATTGCTGAATTCTCAGAGAAAAAATGGGGATGGAGTGGATGCCATATAAGGATTATCGGTCGATGGCAAACTTGCTCTCTGTGGTTCGTAGGACCATTTGATCACCGGAGCATGGTCATTGAATGAGTTTTCAAATTACATACAGGCGCGCATTTATAACACGAGAACCGTCCCTTCAAGCATTGTACGTCGCGTCCTCAATCCAACCACCAGCTCTCTCCTGAGCCTCTTCACCAGTATAGAACATCTCTTCAGCAGCACCCCACGACTCATCTTTCAATTTCACAACCTTACCCAAGTATTCACGAGACTTTCCGAGGTCCGAATCGAGCTTGGAAAGGAGCGCAGCTTGATTTTGTACAGAACGAAGGAGATCGTCGACTTGAGACCGAGTGAACGTCGGAGGTGGATCTGAAAATATCACTGTGCCGTTGGCGGAGATACGGGCTGAGATTTCGCTGGATTCAATCTGTTTTCGTAAGCCGAGGAATGGCAACGAGTGCTTATGTAGGCAAGTACGTACCATGTTGAGTAACATTTCACGAACTTGATCGTCCGACTGTAGTTTTACTTGACGCGCGATGTCAGTCAGATTCAGTGTGACGTAGGTGCCAATAAGCTTTTTGAGTGCCCATCGTGGTGCACGCTCAATTGCTTGATTGATTAACCCAAGGTTTTTCTCCTGCATTCAGTCAGTACTATCACTGTAAAGATGGGAAGTGCCAGGACATACTGTAGCAAATAGTGTCCTCTCCTTCCTCGCTATCTCTTTCAGTGCATCGATATTGTGTGGATACGCGTTGACAAACGCGTTATACGGAGTGCTTTTTAGCAATCGGGTCAGACTTGGTAGGGCATATTTTGGTAACACCTCCGTCTTGCCTCGCGAGATCAATTGCACCAAACGCATCTTCTTCAAAGCTTCTAGCTGAATCGCACTCGGCACTATGCCAGGTGCAGTAACACATATCTCAAACAACTCCTCTGCCTTTGGCCACATCTTCAATGCCGCTAGAGTGATACCACCAAGGTAATGGAAGACGAGATTGTCGATATATGTCATATCGGTGGTGTCTAAATTGGTGATAGGGTGTTGGAGGATGGTAAGCGCATCTGTGAATCGACGATTAGAGACACAGAGCTATGCAAGGTATTTCTATCGGTGAAATAACCACAGATGCGTAAGAAAATGAGACACACCATAAGAAATACAGGGTGAAGAGCAGTGAGGTACGATGGATCAGGAGAGAATCGCCGAATGAGCGCACGAAGTGGTATTATGGATGCTATTTTCTGTAGGCGAGCACACTGAGAAATTAGATACTGAGTAAAATACAGAGACGGACGTTGTTATAATGCAAGGCCAAACGCTGCAAGGACTTGCCAAAAGCAATCACTTTGATTTTTTCAAAACACAAATGTTTCAGGCGCAAAATTGAGAAACATACGGCGTTCAGGGGCGCAACGTGCTTGGTTGAGATCGAAATTATGGCAGAAATTGTCTACTACCTGCCAGGGAGGTGGCACAACCCCAGGAACAATCATCCTGGCAGACCTGAAGGCCAGTGCTGTTTCAATCACAGACTTTCAATCTTCTGAAATAAGACTATACACACAAAATATACAAAACTCCAAGAGTATTGACTCTGACATCCAAGATTCCAAGAGGGTCTTGACCGGAGGAAAGTGTACCCGCGAGGACAACTTCCCGCGTATCGTTCGGTAAACTTCGAAGATAATTATTCAGTTCCAGGGGGTTGTTAGAAGAAGTAATTTGTGTGATAAGTATATCGAGGTCCAAGTGGTCCATGTTACTAGATCTCCAGTGAGGAAGAGCAAGGTGATGGACGGTCACGTGCTCCCTAAATGGTTTCCCATATGCTACTGTCGCAGAATCTAAGATCTTGTCCAAGGTATTATCTTAATAACGGTAAAACTTCTTTTTGAATCATATTAAATCATATCAAAACGCAGTCCATGCAAGGGAGGCAGCACCAAAAATACCTTTATGCCCTATTCTAATATTTCAGTTTTGTTCCATTGTCTTGGTCTTCCTCATGACTGCCTCATATCCTTTTGTATTTATCCTTTTGCAGTGCCACTGGCCACAAAGCCTGCCAACCTCAGACTGACTACTCATCTATCAACTCTTGCACTTGCTCTAAGCTATTTCCGAACCTAACTATTGAGTTTATTTCATCAAGCATGAAACCAATGAGGAGCCTATTTTTTCGTGATTCCCATACCATTACTAGTATCTCAAGATCTCAAGGGTACACCCTACCCCTAAGGCCCTAGTAATGAGAATACTCATCAATTACCCACTTTCAAATTCTAAACAATCTCATATATCGCTTGTATAAAGAAAACACAAAATAGTCATTGTCAGAAACTCCATGAACTTCTCAGCACTAGTTGAAAACTGCAATGCAAGGAGACAATGATAGATAGATAAACCGATAACCATACAAATTCCCTCCTCCCAAACACAGTTAAAAAAAATCATTAAATTAGTGCAACAGTCCAAAAGTCCCAACATCCGATACACCTGGGAAAAAAAAAATGGACACAACTCCAGAGCAAAAAATTAGAATAAGAGAAAGAACGTGGGTGTGTAAAAAATAATCAAAAATATGAAACATCAATGGTTCGGCACAATCAAATGTTTTTCCGGAAAATGTCAATTAAGAATGCAGACTAAGAAAACCAAGCGTCTGAACCATCCATCAGATTAGTTTATTTAGACTTCAAGTAGCGGCCACTCGAGGACACCGATGCTGACATTTGAATACATCCGCAACCCGGGTTAACGTTAACCGACACCAGAGTGTACTTGGAACCGACAGGTATTCGATCATATCCGAAAAAGGTGATCTCGTCAAAGTGAGGAACGCAAATGCCGGGAAGATATAAGCTAGACCAAAATTGATCTTGTGACAGTCTTCGTTACCACCGCCACGATAGTCAAATCCGATCCAATACAACGGGGTAATGGTATCCCAGGTGCCTTCATCAAATAATAAGTTCCATCGGGAACATAAGGACATCAGTCAACGTGCAGGCGATACCAGATGACTGACAATAGCTTGGCTACACAATAGGAGTACCAGGACTACAGATGGCTGATGTCTTATGCAGCAACCCCCTATTTATCATCGAATGGGATGAAGGAATCGGAGGAAAAACCGGAGAGATATCGATATTTTGATAATGAGCCGCATAACATCATGGACCACATGAATGGCTTTTTCCGTCCTCCAGAACAAAAACGGAATAGCATGAGAACGTGGCGAAGGGAGAGCGGTAACTTACGCCCTACCCCATGCAAGGACCCTGAGAGTGCTTGAGGAAGGGAAGAACGACCAGACCATATGATCTTGGAAAGGGATCAAATGTGTATGCATCCTGCATACGTTTCAAGGGGGGCAATTGATGAGTGGATATAGTGATTATTAGGAGAAAGAATGCTGATGAGTTTTATATCGAGAGCTGGTTCAGTGTTTTAGGGGGGATGAGGTGACAGCTGCTAGACATTTTAAATTCTTTATCAAGTCATGCAAATTTAACGATAGTTCGAGAGGACGTACGGTGTGAGAACTAGAAGACAAGGTAGGACCTAACAGATGATGCAACGACAGCAACCGGCTTGAGGGTCTGCATCGGACGATCCAACCGGAGCTGAAGACAATCATGTAGCGAACGTTGTTCAGGTCTGACAAGAAACTTAACACACCATCATCAGTCTTCCGCTTCTTCTTGACAGCACCATCCACTTCGCAGGATCCATAAGGCCGGATTAACAGATGAGCGATCGTTGGCTGAGGTGCCGCAGGTAGAGATGGTAGGATTCTCAACTCTGAAAATGCATGTTTGGCAACGAGTAAAGCAGAAGAGATCTGAAACCCACTAGTTAAATTTTCATCGTCCTGTAACATCTTACCCAAATATACAATGCGCAGGTATGAGGGTGCAGGCGGACGGTCTTCTTGCCACTCTGAGACGATGCGGATGAATGAAACTCCGGAAAGTGCAGAGAACACATACCAGTCGGCCATGCATTCCATATGAGCTCCTTAACACGTCCGATTGTAGTCTCCGGCTCGAACGACATCGTTCTTGTCTTCCCCGAAACCAAGAGGAACGTTACAAACGCTTGTGGGGTTTGTGGGACATCTTGCCCCTGTACGGAAGCCTTCTGGGGTGCTGATTCATCCACTCTAGTCGGCATGGATGCGAAAGGAACAGAAGCATCGGGTTCAGTTGTACCAGCAGATGGAGGCAATCCCTGTAGAGATGACGATGACTGCTCTGAGCCATTCTCCGGAGGTGAAGCCTCGGGTGTACTCCGATGGTCTCGGTCTTGTGACACAACACTCGAGGGCTGTGTGACTTGAGCTTCGGTGTCGTCGGCTGCATTGTCGACCCGCGTAAAAGATGTTCGGGCAGATGGTGATACGACACCCAGGGTCTGAGGCGTCGGCTCCGTTATCACATTGTCATTGTCATTGTCATGAGGGGGTTGCTGTGACGGAGTCGGTGTTGCGGCCGATGGCTGGGCTGATGACGGCACTGTCGCATGGGATGTGGGGGGGATATATGGCAGAACAGACATCGTGGTGGTAACAGAAGAAGTTGGTTGATGACAACATAGCTAGTATAGTTAGCTCCAGACACAAAATTCTGAAACAATTTCACGTGGCTCATGTGGCTTGTTGTGTTACTCATACGACCAGCTTCGTTGCCAAAATACGCTGCTACAAGCCTCCGTCTCTCACGAAGTCCTTCTAGGGTTTGAAAACCTAACTATCAACCCTGAAAGTGATCGACGTTCCTAGACCAGAAAACAAATTACGAATGCGAACTTCTGCTTGGTGATCAATACGACATGCCATGATGTCTCTCCATTAATGTAGAAAACGGCTCTCACACAATACTCGGGGTCGTGCAGGTGAGTGATCACATGAGAAATACAAATGTTCTGCCGTTCTCTTTACTGGTCGCCACCAGAATTACTTGTAGACTGTAATAAACAGTATTAACATGAAATCGAGCACCGCGTTTATGATTTAAAAAAAAATGAATTCCGGAACATTGAGATAGATATCTCCACTGACGCATAAAGAATTTGTAGTGCCGTCACCTATGTCACGCCTACGTTTGCATACTATCCCACGACGTGGTTTTGGGGTCCACATGGGTTTTGGCCACTTTCGAAGATAACAAGATTCAAAGTGCAGAACTCACTTCTGAGAGTGATAAATTTATACATATACTCTACAGTGTATCCTACGGTTGAATATATAGCAATCTGTGCTTCAGGACGACGATCTTGTACAATCTGCTCTCATTACCCAATTTGGGCAGGGAGCTGACCAACATCACGCTTCGCCAAGCCATGTCTGAGTTTCTATTTGGTTGATCTCAATCAACGCATCGAGTATGGCCTCATTTAGCATGCCCATGCTCACCAAGCAGCCTCGTTTCACTGCCCTATTCAGCACAAGACGTCACAAAGCACTCGTGCCAGCACTAGCATTGGAGGGTAGCTTGATACAGAGTAGTGCTCACTCCCACCTATCAAATCCAAGTCCAACTTCAGGGTATAATAATAATTTCTT
>Ga0153977_1000230_pt1 | contig 14658 bp, 15 predicted proteins | sample TSGA061MetaG_FD_104710 | JGI IMG/M metagenome (GOLD analysis project Ga0153977, IMG submission 104710) | Attine ant fungus gardens microbial communities from Georgia, USA - TSGA061 MetaG | ecosystem: Host-associated > Fungi > Mycelium > Unclassified | place: USA: Georgia, Yuchi Wildlife... | reverse complement strand
TGGCCATGGGGATCAGTGTCCTTTCGTGTGGCCACCGTGAGACCGGCCGGCCGTTTCCTCAGCCTGTGTGGCTGACAAGAACGACTTTGCCGGGCCCGGATCAAGAACCAACCCTGCAAACCCACAACACTTCCTCAGGAAAACCTCAAGAAAACCGCAGCGGCAAAATCCTTGGTTTGAGTACCATGACGGGCCCCCTGACAAGCACCCCTCTTGGCCTTTACTGGGCACGTTGCGTAGCAGGTCAGGACGTATGGATAGTTCCGGACACGGCGAATGAGCGGGTGGATCAGCCCGTGCTATCCGGGGCTTGCGGGGACAGGTTATCCTTTCAAAATTAGTGCCCGGCCTGCTCCGTTGATGGACTGTCGTCCCGACGTGAGTCTGCTGCGTGACGGAGGTAGTGGTTGTGACCGGATATGACGTGCTTGCCGAGGTTTACGAATGGCTCATCTCGGATGCAAAGTTGCCTCCCGCTGAGTTCGCTGCGTCGTTCGATGACGTCCTCAGTCTTCTGCCGTCGAACGCTCACGTCCTCGACTGTTCGTGCGGAACTGGACAGTTGGCGGTTGGCCTCGCCGGTCGTGGCATGCAGGTTGTTGCAACTGACGCCAGCGAAGCGATGGTTCGCCGGACTTCAGAGTTATCTGAGGAGTTCGGGACTTCCGTCCGGGCTGTGCAGGCGAGCTGGGAAGAGTTGCCCGTCCATTTTGAGGACGCCACGTTCGATATGGTGTTCTGCGTTGGCAACTCGCTTCACCATGCCGCGGGTGCGGCAGGGAGGGGTGCTGCGTTGGAGTCGATGTCACGGCTTCTGCGTCCCGGCGGGCACTTGGTGCTCACATCCCGCACTTGGGAACTCGTGAGGTCAAGAGGTTCCCGGCTGGACATCTGGGACCGACTCGTCCGGCGGGACGGCCGCGATGCCGTCGTGGTCTACCGCTGGGAGATTGCGCCGCGTTGGGAGGATGAGCATCACATCGAGATTGCGGTCGCCCAAGTTGATGCCTCTGGGCTGGTTCTTGTGCGCTCGGAGCTGCTGTCCTGCTGGCCCTATCGTTACGAGGAACTTGAACTCGAACTGCACCGGGCAGGACTCCGGACGGAAGTGAGCACGTTCGATCTTGAGGCCGAGAACTACATGGTGGTCGCGAGCAAGATATAGGTACCCGGCTCTCGTCAGAGACCGATCGGCAACGCCATCGGTCATGAGGCCGGTCTGAATGAACCCTTCAGCGACGAGCGGGCATCGGTGGCGGCCATCGCGTCATCAACGGACTACTCCGTGCCTGAAGCGCACCGTACAACTTTATGGTCCAGCGGGGGCCGGGATGTGTTGGCGGACGAGGAGTGACAATTTGGCGGGCGACTGCAACCTTGTGGAAGGTTATCCGGAGCTGAACCATGCTGTCTGTGGCCGTGAGAGACCGATTCGGCAGGTGAGGCCAAAAGCTGGTTAGCTGTGCGGCATGGGATTTTTTAGGAAGAGGACTGCCGCCATTCCGATCGAGGACGTGGAGCGCCCGGTATATTCCGAGCTCAGCGACGAGCACAAGGCGTTCCTGGCCAACCACATAAAGTTGGCAGACCAGGCGGAAGTAAATCTTGAAGACCCTCGCAGCGTGGGTGATTTCTACGAGCTCGTCTATGCTACTTGGCAGACCTCGCCCGAGGGGACGCATGCGGAGCTCCAGGAGCCATATTGCAACGCGGCCGGCGTCGCCTACGGGGAGCTGCTGGTACGGACGACACCGCTGCGGTGGGTCATTGCCGAGGACTCCCTGGGTCGTGAAATGGCGCTGCATGCCGATCAGAACAACATGCTGGTCTATCCCTTGAACGCCGTCGAGAAGCGGTGGGCGCTGGGCGAGGACGGCGACTTCATTCCGGTGCTGGCCGGCGCTGCCTACAAGCAGTTCGGCGGACGCGGCTAGTCAACGTGGACTACAACCACCTGGAACGCATCCTGTTCTGCGTGCTTGCCGCCGCTCCTGCCGTGCTGTTGGTCATTGCCGGAGCGCTCATCCACGCCAAGCTGTCGAGACGGTGGATGCACCGGTATCTGGTCGCCGGAATTCTTGGCTGTATTGCCTTCTTTGCTTTCGGTGGCACGGTAGCCTTGGCCATTTTTCCGCCGCCCTATGACGCGTATTTCGCTGGTGGCCGGGGACTGGACCTGAGGGGGATTGGACTGGTGGCTGGAGCGTGGATCGGCGCAGTTGCGGGTGGGGTAGCGACACTGGGTACTTTTGGTGTTTCTGCATTCCTGGTGCGACGCCGGACGCGGAAGGCCGGGCTTGAGGTCTCGGCGAGAGCCCTGCGTTCCGGGGCCGGCCCGGATGGCGCAGAACCCTGATCTGCACAGCGGCGACAGCCGAGCATGATGCTGTGCGGGTCGATGTGAGCGGACAGAACGCATCAAAGCGGGCCTCCTACGCCGCGTGCGGGCGGGCGGGCGTGCCCCATGAGAAGAATGAGTGCTGGCGCGCGTGAATGTAACCGAAACTACTGAGGTTTGTGGGACCTTAACTGGCTGATCTTCTGCCCTGCCGCCACGAGCACGGGCCGGGCTGCGACGGCGCCTGCCTTCAAAGTGCCACGAACCTTATTGCTGCTGCCGAGGAATGGCTCTTTGTTTCGCCAGTTTTGCGTTAGTCCCCATGTTGTTCGGGTTAAGTGCACGGCCATCACCACCGTAAACAGAGAAATCGCCAGACCGGCAGCCGAGGCCGCTACGATCATCACGCCTGTGATGTGCACTAGAAGGACGGCAGGGATCACTACAGTGGGGGCGTCAAAAAGTTCCATATTCGTTTCTCGTTGGTCGGTCTGGTCGATCGGCTTTTGTGCGGGTGTGGCCGTGGCTGGGCGGCCCGGTGCTGGAGGTCCACCAGCGGGCGCACGTTTATGTTATTGAAAATGGCGGGACGCTGTCTTGTGCTACTGCCGGATGCTGATCCCGGGCATAGATTTCCGGCGAACGGGCATCAGCCCGGCGATGGTCAACCCTGCGGTGAGAGCCAGCGCTGCCACCCAGAGGCTTAAGCCGACGAAGTCGTGGATGACCATCTGGGGGAGCCGCCGATCCGGCACGGCCACAACGCCGATGAACGCACCAACGAGTCCGAAATAACTTCCGGTCATGAAGCGCTGGTGTGAGGTTCACGGCGCCGAAGATCAGGGCGTAGCCCGCTGCGATGGCGTGCAGGGCGATCAGGAAAGTCCACGGCGAGGGCATATGGTCAGCCTAGCGACTCACGGTTCGGCGGTGCACCACGCAGGCGGCACGTTCCGTTTTCCCGGATGCCGATGATTTCGAAACCACCGTCCAGTAACGATTGACTGCATTCAACGATGTGCTCAACCAAGTGCCCAGGGCGGCTGTTACATTGTTCTCGATGGGGGCGCACTGGGTACTCCCTGCATTCTTAAAGGGAACCTGTATGAGCCTTCAAATTCCGCGTCCTGCTGACCTGCCACCCGGGGAGGCATATTCGGCTGACAACGCCGGAATATCCCGCAAGGGGCGCAAGGGTATTGGAATCATGCTGATTATCGTTGCGGTTTTTAACGTCATTCAAGTGATAGTGGCATTTGCCACCTACGGCAGGTACCTGGCCTTGATCACCGAGGGCGAGAGAATCGAACTTTTCATGAGCGTGGCCCTCGGCATCTTGTTCATTCTCGCCCTGCTCGGCGTCGGAGTGTGGAACCTCGCTACGAAGGGCACAACTTTAAAGGCACCCCTTGTTGTTGCCTTGGTCGTAACGGGTTTCAGTCTTATCCTCGACGCCGTATCGATTGTCGACAATTTGGCGACTACTGGCAGGCTGCAGGGCTACATGGTGATCGCTTTGCAAGTCTTCGTCATCGTGCAGGCCGTCCGCGTTTTGCGGCTGAAGCCTGCAGCGGTTTCGGCGTCCGTGGCACTGCAGGAAACGCCTCAGGCAGAAACGCCGGGGATGCCGACGCCGCGCTCGTAGCCCTCCGTCCTGTCGTCTTAACTGCGCATAAATTAGTTGTCAGTCTGCATTGACACCCTGACTCCTGTAAGCCTAGCCTGACAGCATGGAAGCCGATGAACTGTCCTCGCAGATCCACTCCACCAACCCCGCAGTTGGATTGCGGGCCGTGGGTGCCCTTCATCGCCTGGCCGAGCAAGTGGAAGCCGTCCACGTCCGGGCAGCACGCGAGCAAGGCTGGACGTGGGAGCAGATCGGTGACGCTTTAGGCGTTTCCCGGCAATCGGTCCACGCCAAATACAGGGAATGACCAAATACAGGGAATGAGTTGGGCAATGTTTGAGCAATTTACCCAAGACACCCGCCGGATCGTCGGGTATGCCATGGAGGAAGCGCGCAGTCTGGGCGACAAGCGAATGGGAACGGAGCACCTGCTCCTGGGGGCGCTTCATGAACACGGCCCGGCCGAGGTCCTGGGCGTCTCCCTGGACGATGCGCGGAAGGCGGCGGCGCGGCTTGATGCTTCTGCCTTGGAGGCAATCGGCTTCAAAAGCAAGGATCCTGTGCGGGTGGCCATGCCAACCCGCGGAAGGAAGCCGCCGTTCAGCTCCGGAGCCAAGGAAGTCATGGCAAGCATGGTGAAATCGGCCGTGGAACAAAAATCCCGGAAGATCACCGCTTCGAGCCTTTTGATCTCTCTCCTGGGACGGGAGGAACTCGACCCCGTGTCTGCCCTCCTCGAGGAGCTCAAAGTAGACCGCCAAGCTGTACGCGAGCGGCTGCTGTCACAATAGTTCCGCGGTGAGAGAGTCCAAGTAGCGGGTGTCTCCCGGGGATCAAAAAAGCGAGTACAAACTACTCGTGTCATTGCCGGCCGGTGGGCATTTACTGTATCCAGCGGATCCAAGCAACGGCCCATGACCCCCCTCGTCGGCCGGTGCTGCCCAACGGATCCGCGGCGCAGGGCCGGACGCATCTCCCAGAAGTGCGGTCCGGCCCTGACGCGAGGGCTGCGCGGCTGGGACGACGACGGCGACGCCCCAGCGTGTGGAGGCGTCGCCGTCGTGATGGTGCCAAGGGGCGCCTATGGCGTGGGGCTGCCGCCGTTGACGTTGAGGGTCTCGCCGACGACATAGCTGGATTCCGCCGACGCCAGGAACACGTAGGCGGGCGCCAGCTCGGCCGGTTGCCCGGCGCGGCCAAGGGGAGTGGACTGGCCGAACTCAGGGAGCTCCTCCTTGGGCTGGCCGCTGCTGACCTGCAGGGGAGTCCAGATCGGTCCGGGTGCTACAGCATTGACGCGGATGCCCTTGGGGGCGAGCTGCTGGGCGAGTCCCTTGGTGAAGTTGTTGATGCTCGCCTTGGTGGTGGCGTAGTCCACCAAAGTGGGCGACGGGTTGTACGCCTGGATGGACGTGGTGTTGATGATGGTGGAGCCGGCCGGCAGGTGCGGGAGTGCCGCCTTTGTCAGCCAGAACATTGCGTACACATTGGTCTTCTGCGTGTGGTCGAATTGTTCGTCCGTGATGTCGGCGAGGTCTTCCTGGGCAACCTGCTTGCCTGCGTTGTTGACCAGGATGTCCACGCCGCCCAAAACCGCGACGGCGGTGTCCACCACTTCCTGGCAGGTTGCGGAGTCCTTGAGGTCGCCGGGGACTTTCACGGCCTTGCGGCCGGCGGCTTCGATGAGCCCGGCGATCCGCGCGGCGTCCTCTTCTTCCTCGGGGAGGTAGGACAGTACGACGTCGGCACCCTCGCGCGCGAAGGCGATGGCGGTGGCTGCGCCGATTCCCGAGTCGGCGCCGGTGACGATGGCCTTGCGGCCCTCGAGGCGTCCGGTGCCGCGGTAGCTTTCCTCGCCGAGGTCTGCCTTGGGTGTGAGCTCGGCGTCGAGGCCGGGTTCGGGCTGGTGCTGCTTTGGCGGGGAGATCTGCTCGTAGGCAGTGACTGGGTTGCGGAAGGTGTACTGGTCAGTCATGGTGGTCCTCCGGTTGCTTTGGCATGGAACACGAAAAGCTAAGTAAGCTTATGATTCAAGCCTAAGCATGCGGGGGTGTCTCTGCCAAACCGGCCGTATCAAGCTGCCGAGTGCACCGCCACGGAAGCCCGCTCCACAGCGGGGCACGCGATTTTCACGGGGCCTTCACCGGAGGGCAGGTCCAGGCCCAGAAGCATGCGGACGCCTGCCGCGCCGAGCTCATAGTGGGGCAGGGAAACTGTGGAGAGCGGCGGCCTCAGGTGTGCGGCAATGACTTCCTGGTTATCGAAACCAACTACGGCGATGTCCTCCGGGATGGAAAGCCCGTTCTCCCTCAGGCCGTCATAAAGGCCCATGGCCATACGGTCGTTGTAGCAGTAAACGGCCGAAACGTTGAGCTTGAGCAGCTCCCCGGTGGCGCCGTAGCCACCTTCCTGATCCGGGTAGGCCTCCAATACCAGTTCCGGATCGAAAGCAATTCCCTCCGCTTCCAACGCGTCCCGGTAGCCCTGGAGCCGTCCGTCCTTGGCTGGAGCAGGGGTGGTGGTATTGATGAAGGCGATACGACGATGCCCGCCGCGCAACAGGATCTCCGTGGCCGACTTCCCGCCCTGCGCCTCGTCCGGGACGACGGCGCGGGACGTCAACGAATCCGGCGAAAAACAGTTGACCAGGACGAAGTCGGATTCACGCAGGGTCTCCGGCACTTCTGTAGCACGGTGGAACCAGGTTGAGTACAGGATGCCGCGGACCTTGTACTCGAGCATCATGGCGATCGCGTCCTTTTCCAGATCCACGTTGCCCTCGGTATTGGCGATCAGCAGGGCGTAGCCGTGCTTCCAGGCTTCGTCCTGGGCGCCATGAATGATCTGGCCCGCGAACGGGGTGGTGGCTACGCCGTCAGCTACGAGCCCGATGAACTTGGAGGTTCCGCTGACCAGGTTCTTTGCCATGGCATTGGGCCGGTAGCCCAGTTGCCGGATGGCCTCCTGGACGCGTTTGCGGGTGTCAGCCGCAATGCGGGCGTTCTTCTTTTTGTTGATGACCAGCGAAACTGTCGCCGTTGAAACACCGGCTGCTTCAGCAACTTCACGGAGGGTGACCGGATGGGCGCGGTCGGTGATGCCTGGAACGTCGGCCGCGCTGCCTGAATTTTTCTCCTGCGAAATCATCTGTCCTCCATCAGGAGTATATCCATCCGCCGTGGTCGTCATCCCTTGGTCGCCCCGCTCTCCAGGCCCTGGATCATGGCCTTGTTCAGCACCAGGAAGACCAGCAGCAATGGTGTGATGGTCACGCACACAGCAGCGAATGTTGCCGTCCAGTCCACCTTGCCCATGGCTCCGATGTAGTTCTGCAGTCCCAAGGGAATGGTCTTGAGGTCCTCGGAGAGGACAAAGGTGTTGGCGAAAATGAAGTCGTTCCAAATGAAGATGCTGTTGACCAGCACCACGGTCACCACGGTGTTCAGCGACAGGGGCAGGGTGATCAGTCCGAATATCCGGTAGGGCCCGGCACCATCCAGGGAGGCAGCTTCATAGGTTTCGCGGGGAATGTACTCGAAGAAAGACGAGAACAGGTAGATGGACATGGGCAGGGCGAAGCCGGCGAGGGGAATGATCATGGACTGGTAGGTGTCCAGGAGATTCACGGTGGAGTAGTCGATGAACAAGGGCACGAGCGCGATCTGGACCGGAACAATGATTCCCACCAGGAACAGGCCCCGAACGAAGCGGCTGAATCGGAATCCCAGGACCTGGATGGCGTAGGCGGCCATCATGCCGAACAGGACAATGAGAAGGTTGGCGCCCATGGTCACTATGAAGCTGTTCAGGATGTTCCGGCCGAGGTCACCTGTTTCGAAGGCCCTGGCGTAGTTGTCCCATGTCAATGAACCTGGCAGCGCGAATGGGTCTCCGGTGGCGAAGTCCTGTTCCGTGCGGAGGCTTGTCAGGAACAGCCAGGCCAACGGGTACACCTGGACGATCACGATGAGCAGGATCAGGACCCGCGAAAGCGTCCGGTACAGGCTCGGCTTGCGGCGTCGCCGCTTGGGCACGGCCGGCGACGGCGGGGCCGCAGGTGAGTGGGTAGCCGGGGCTGTCTGGGCGATCATGAGTCTGCCTTCCGCTTGAGCATGAAAAGGATGAGGCCGACGGCGACGAGGCACTCGATCACGATGAACACAGAGATGGTGCTTGCGTAGCCAAAGTCCGTACTGGTGAATGCCGTCTTGTACATGTACGTGGTGAGCAACTCGGAGGACTGGCCGGGACCGCCGTTGGTCATCAGGTAGGGGATGTCGAACCCGCGCAGGCCGTAGGTGGTGGCCATGATGGTGGTGGTGATCCAGACCGGGCGGATGTACGGGAAGCGGATCTTGGTGAAGAGGGTCCACTTGGAGGCGCCGTCCAGGACTGCCGCTTCTTCCAGTTCCTTGGGCACGGCGATCAGTGCGGCGTAGATGATGAGCATGTAGAGCCCGGTGAACCGCCACCCCTCGGGGGCGGAAACTGCGGCCAGCACGGTATTCACATCGGAGAGCCAGGCGCGTTCAAAGGAACCGAGTCCCACCCAGTGCAGGAGCTGGTTGAGCAGGCCAACGGGATCAATGGAGTATATGCGCACGAACAGGAAGGCGATCGCCACCGTGGAGATGACCGCGGGCAGAAGGTACAGGGTCTTGATGAGTTCCCTGCCGCGGCGCAGTGAGGTCAACAGGCTGGCGACAACCAGGGCGCCGCCCAGTTGCAGGACCAGGCAGATGGCCAGATACAGGAGTGCGTTGAAGAAGGAGCGCCAGAAGACGTCATCGGCGGTGAGCATCCGGACGTAGTTCTGGAGTCCCACGAACTCCATGTCGCTGATGCCGTTCCAGGAAAAGAAGCTAAGAAACAAGGATTGCAGGATGGGGAACAGGACGGCTGCGCAGTACAGCAGCAGTGGAGGGAGCAGGAAGACCAGGACGGACGTCCTTGACCGGTTGGGAAGCATGGCGGGGCCTTTCGGGCGGGGGGCCTTGCGACCCCCCGCTGCTACGTTTACTTGAAGAACTTGGGCGCGTTCTGCTTGATGGCGTCGTTCATGGTGCTGGTGAACTGTTCGGGCGTGATGTCGCCCTGGACGAGCAGGACCAGCTCTTGCTGGAGCCTGCCGTTGGTGGTCGGGTCCAACTGCGTATCCCACGGCATGGCCTGCTTGTCCCCGAGGTCGTTGGCCGTCTCCAGGGCTTTCTTATAGAGCGGCGTGGCGTTGGCGGGGATTGCGGTCTGCACATCGGTGGTGGGGGACAGTGCTCCGGTGGCGGCGTACTCGGCCGGGTACTTTTCAAGGGCGAACTTCAGGAAGTCGCTGACCAATGGATCGTAGGTCTTCGAGTTCACGGCCATGCCAATGCCGGACGGTGAGACGAATTCGTTGGCCGCGGTCACGGACCCTTCAGTGGTGGGAAGGGTGAAGAAATCGATGTTGTCCCGGACTGCCGGGTTCAGCTTGTCCGTGGCAAGGCTTGGCAACTCCCACGTTCCGATGTTGTACATGGCTGCGTGGCCGGACGTGAACTGGTTTTGCGCATCCGAGTATCCCTGTGAGGAGAACCCGTCCTGGAAGCAGTTGGCCTTGCCGAGCTCCGCCATCCACTTGACGGTCTTTTGCCCCGCCGCGTCGGAGAATGATGCCTCGCCCTTCTTCAGTTTCTGGACGAAATCAGGGCCGGCTTCGCGGAAGGGCTGGTACGCGACGTAGCGTTCCAGCGGCCACTGGTCCTGTCCGTCGATGGCGATCGGGGTGATCCCGGCCTTCCTCAATGCCGTGCACATGGCCGGGACGTCATCGAGGGACTTCGGGACAGAGACGCCGGCCTTCTCCAGGAGGGCTTTGTTGTACCACATGAATTCCAGCTCGAATTGGAACGGAATCATGTAGAGGGAGCCGTCGTCGAACCGTTGGTAGTCCAAGGCCCCGGGGCGGTAGTTGTCGTAAAGGTTCAAGGACTTCAGCAGCTTGTCGGCGTCCACCATCTTGCCTTGCTTCGCGAGTTGCTGTGCGAAGGGGGTGGCATCCGTATCGAACAGTTCCGGAAGCTTGTTCGCTGCGGCCAAGGTCTCAAGCTTCTGGATGTAGGACGGCCGGTCCGGCGTGGTGATGAGGTTGAGTGCGAAGCCGGGGTGGTCCTTGGCATAGTCATCGGCGAGTTTCTTCATGATGTTGATGACTGCGCCGTCGGCCGGCCTGGAGAGCAGCCACGAGATTTCGCGGGGTTTGATCTCGCCGGTGGGGCTGACGTTGGCAGGGTCGGCGGTGTTTCCTCCACCGCCGCAGGCTGTCAATGCCAGTGCGGCTGCGGCTGCGACGGCGGCAACGCGGAGTAGTTTTTTCATTGCGGCAATCTCCCTTGATTGGAACAGAGGTTGGGGTTGGGGTGCTTAGTTTTCGGTGCGTTGACGGATTTCGAGTTCAGTGACAGTGACGGAGCCTTCACCGGCGAAGACGCCGATCCGTCCCGCTGTCAGGTCGTAGATTCGGGCGCTGAGCGCAACCTGGCGGTCGACGACGGCGACGCAAGTGTCGCCGTCGACAATCACCTCAAGAAGGTGCTCGCCGGGGGTGAGGTTGCAGGGGCGTTCCAGCTCGATGTCGAAGGGGACGTCCCCGGAGACATGCCATTGGGCGTCCCCGGTGATGGCGCGGGGCCATCGATCAAAAACGAGGCGGTTGCGCTTGGGTTCCAGGCGCAGGATGTAGGACTGGTCGCCGTCGTGGCTTGCCCGCAGGAGGAGACCGCATTCGGTCGTGTCCGGCCCGATGTCCAGCACGGCCTTGGCGTAGAACTGCGAGGGTAGCTCTTCCTGGGAAACCCGGGCGGTGTAGCCGTCGGGTACGTCCAACGATGCCGGCAGCTTGGCCGCCAGCGACACGGGCACGTCTTCCCAAAAGCTCTCCACCAGTTCATCCGCGAAGGAGAACCCGAGGGTGCCATCCGGATTTTGTCGGGCCTCCAGGACGGACATGGTGCCGGCCCATTCCCAAGGGCCGTGGTCCTTGTTGCCTTCCTTGCTGGCGATCCATCCGAAGAAGAAGCGGCGTCCGTCGCGGGCGGCGGTCTTGGAGGCATAGAACGCGCGGCCGTCGATGGTGTCCAGTGCCGGCACGGTCCACGGACCATCGGGGCTCTTGGCCATCCGGTACCGGGTGGTGAATGACTCCGAGAATTCCGAGTAGACCATGTACCACCAGTCACCCCACTGGAAAACGTCCGGGCATTCATGCGTGATGTAACGGCGTGGGTCCCAGAAAGGTTCGGTGTGCTCCCAGGTCATCAGGTCCGTGGAGACACACTGGGCGATGACGCCGCGGCGCCGCTCGGGTCCTGCCGAATGCCGTGCAGCGAGCAGCATCCGCCACTGGCCTTTGGCTTCATCCCTGAAGACGAAGGGATCACGCCAGTCCCCGGACTCGTACCCATCAGGAGCGCCGAAGGTGAGCTCGGGGTGCTTGGTCCAGCTCTGCATGCTGTCGGTGCTGGTGGCGTGCATGACCAGTTGGAGCGGCGCGCCGTCGATGCCCAGGTTGCGGGGGTTCTGACCGGTGTAGAACAGGTGGTGGACGCCGGTGTCATCGACGACGACGCTGCCCGTGTAGGCGTTGAAGTCCGGTTCTGTTTCGGTTCCGTGCGGTAGGGCAACGCCGTGGTCCTCGAACTGGGTGAGGTCCTTGGTGGTGATGAGGTTCCATGATGTGCCTGGTTTCGGCTGGGACCGGACTTCATGGAGGTAGAAGAGCCAGAACTCCCCGTCTTTCTCGAAGGGGATAAGGTCGCCGACCCAGCCGTCGGCGGGTTGGAAGAAGACTGAGCGTTTCATCTGCGCTGATGTCCATTCTGCTAAAGCGTTTGATCACTAGAAAGCTAGCGTGGAAGTGTCAGTTGATCAAGCGTTTTAGCAAAATTAATCTGCGGAGAATTTTTCTACGCTAAAACGCTTGACCAGCTGAGGCCAGGGCCGCTAACGTCCTTCCTACCGAAGGCATACCCACGTCCCCTCGACGCCGAGCGGACATCTGGGCTCACGCGCTCCGGACGAAGTAATCCAGCTCCTTTGAAGGCGCACTTTGGCGTGCCCGGATGCATAGACGTGCCCGCGCCGCCACCGCGTTCTCAACCAATGAATGCTTGAGAGGAAACCACTTCATGACGCCCGAATTTCCACGACGAACACTCCTGCAAGGCACCGGTGCCGGCGCCCTGGCCCTGCTGATGGGCGGCGCCGCCACCGGCGCCGCCCAAGCCGCTACCTCCCAACGGGCGGTCTATCACATGACTCCACCTTCAGGCTGGTTGTGCGATCCCCAGCGGCCGGTGTACACAAACGGCGGCTACCAGCTCTACTACCTGCACTCCAGCATCAACAACGGCCAGGGTGGCTGGGACCACGCCACCACCACAGATGCGGTGTCCTTCACCCACCACGGCGCCGTCTTGCCACTCCAACCGAACTTCCCCGTATGGTCCGGGTCAGGGGTGGTGGATACGGCCAACACGGCAGGCTTTGGTGCGGGAGCCGTGGTCGTACTGGCCACAAAGCCGACCGACGGAATCCGCAAGTACCAGGAGCAATACCTGTATTGGTCCACCGACGGTGGCTTCACCTTCACGGCCCTGCCGGATCCGGTGATCGTGAACACCGATGGCCGGACCGCCACGACCCAGGCCGAGATCGACAACGCTGAGTGGTTCCGCGATCCCAAGATCCATTGGGACGCGGCACGCAGTGAGTGGGTGTGTGTCATCGGTCGGGCCCGCTACGCAGCCTTCTACACCTCCGCGAACCTGCGGGATTGGCTGTGGAAATCAAACTTCGACTATCCCAACCACGCACTGGGCGGGATCGAGTGCCCGGACCTGTTTGAAATGACTGCAGGCGATGGCACCCGGCATTGGATCTTCGCCGCGAGCATGGATGCCTACAGCGTGGGCTTGCCCATGACGTATGCCTACTGGACGGGCTCATGGAACGGCTCGGCCTTCATTGCCGATGACCTCACGCCGCAGTGGTTGGATTGGGGCTGGGATTGGTATGCCGGGGTGACGTGGCCGGCCGTGGAAGCACCGGAGACCAAGCGACTGGCCGTTGCCTGGATGAACAACTGGAAGTACGCCGCCCGGGACGTTCCCACCGACGCATCGGATGGGTACAACGGGCAAAACTCGATTGTCCGGGAGCTGAGGCTGGAGCGGCAGGCAGGAGGCTGGTACAGCCTGTTGAGCGCCCCGGTTGCTGCTTTGCAGGGCTATGTCAGCGCCACCACGACACTGCCGGATCGTACTGTCAATGGCAGCACCGTCCTGCCATGGAACGGCCGCGCCTATGAACTGGAGCTCGATATTGCCTGGGACGCAGCAGCGAATGTTGGGGTGTCGGTAGGCCGTTCGGCCGATGGGACGCGGCACACGAACATCGGAAAGTACGGCAATGAGTTGTACGTTGACCGCAGTCCCTCCGACCTGGCCGGCTACTCGCTGGTACCGTACACGCGTGCCGCTGCACCCATCGATGCCAACGCCCGGTCCGTCCACCTGCGCATCTTCGTGGACACACAAAGTGTGGAGGTCTTCGTGAATTCCGGACACACTGTTGTTTCGCAACAGGTGCATTTCACGGACGGCGACACCGGGATTTCCCTCTACGCCGACGGCGGTCCTGCCACCTTCACGGGGATAACGATCCGCGAGTTCGGCACCCCGATCTAGGCGATCTTCGAGGCACGGGGGATTTTGCGGCTCAGGGGCAGTTCAGGGTGCCGGTCAGGGGCTGGCCTGCCCAGCTGTTGGTGGAGTTGGGAACCTTGTAGTAACCGCGGATCTGGTAGGTCCACGTTCCGCTGAGGCTTCCCACGCTCTGGACTCCCGAACTGTAGGACCTGCCGGACGACTTGCTCAGATCCCCGGTGAACTGGACAACGCCGTCAGGATCAATGACTTTGAGCTCGTAGTAGTTCGCGTAAGTTACGGCGGTGTAGCTTCCCACACTGATCTTGGCCTGGCCGAACCACAAAAAGGAATCACAGCTCTTGGTCACGGAAACGGTGTTGGCCGCCGGCGCCGGGATCCGGGCTGCGGATACAGCCATCCCGGCGCTGTCGGTGCCGTGGAACTGGGCATGGGCCGGCGACAACGAAAAGCCCATCAGCATCAGCAGGACGGCCAGAAATATGGCCGGCACCCGCCAGAGGATGAGCTTGACCTTCATGATTCGTTGTCACTTCCGTTTCGATGGGGTGGATTACAAGGACTGGCCGGGAACCGGCCTGAAGGGCAAGACGGGCCGGTTCCCGGGGTTTGGGGGGTGGTGCTATTTGGTGGTTTCGGTGCGTTGGGTGCCGGTGAAGGCGAAGGCGATGGTTGAGGTGGCGCCTTGGAAGGTGTCGTTCGCGGTGGTGGGGAACGCGGTGGTGACTTTGAGGTTGTCGGTTTTGGCGTTGGTGAGGGAGGTGAGGTTGTTCAGGGTTTTGTTCGCTGCGATGACCGGGCCGTTGGCCAGGACGGTGGTTTTGGTTCCGGCGCAGGTGTAGGGGGCTGCGGCTCCGGTCCAGGGCACGGAGCAGTTTTCGATGGTCAGTTGCAGCCCGTTGGTCACATCGGTGGTGAGGAGGGAGGCGGTGGCGCCGGCGGAGGTGGTGAGGGTGATGTTGTTCAGGTCTGAGTTGCCGGTGTTGGCCAGG
>Ga0153977_1000214_pt1 | contig 15172 bp, 15 predicted proteins | sample TSGA061MetaG_FD_104710 | JGI IMG/M metagenome (GOLD analysis project Ga0153977, IMG submission 104710) | Attine ant fungus gardens microbial communities from Georgia, USA - TSGA061 MetaG | ecosystem: Host-associated > Fungi > Mycelium > Unclassified | place: USA: Georgia, Yuchi Wildlife... | reverse complement strand
TGAAAAACATGGCGGGAAAGGCTGGCGGAGGTAGAAATGAGAGCTTGAAAGCTTTGCGCTGCATCGTTGACTGGTGGGTTGGCGGTGGGGCACCAGATCGGAAACTCAAGTGAGCTTATTAGTTACCGGTCATAACATTTCTGATGTATGTCAGATATTTCCGCGATCAACCATTGCTCCATCCTCAAGTATCTGATAATTATCTCCTACTTTGGTACTTTGAGGACTGGCTCAAGAAATATTTTTTCTCTGTCCTCCAGATTCTGGAGGCGAGTCTCTCACCCCCGAAACGCTTTCTCCTTCTCATATCATAGAAGACGCTCTCTCTTGACCCAGTGCCCTATGCCCGAACGCAGGTTATCTCCCTCATTTTCACCCTCCTCAGAGACAAACCCGAGCAAGAACAAAACCTTCTCCGACTCCTAGTCAATAAACTTGTTCGTCGTTGATCTCTCCATCCTCTTGAAAGATACAGATTACACTCCTAGGGTGATACTTCAAAATCAATATGCTCTCGAGCATCCTACCATCTCCTCCAGCTTCTTCAATCTCACCCTTCCATGAAATCTGTCGTCGTCCGAGAAATCACCTCCCTTATTTCCAGACCTTCCATCCTCTCCGTTCCAACTACTGCCGTTGTACCAGCGAATAATCACATCCGCCCTATCTCCCCTGGAATCTCTTCAAAATCGTCCAAATCAAAACTCGAACTACAAGACACCAAAAAAGTTCGTAATTCACATGCTCAATACTACGCAACCATCACTTTTAACCAAATTGTACTTACACCTTCGTCCACCGACCGTGAAGTCGCCTTGCGCCTTATCGACATATATTTTGAACTTTTTCAAGTCATCCTTGGTTCCGATGGTAGTCATATTGGAGATGCTGTTGGCGACGAAGGGGATGAACACTTACTTGAGCTGGATGGTCAGGTTCAAAAGGACAAAAAAGGCCGCGTGGTCGTCAAAGGAAAGGGGGAAAGGGGGAAAAGGAAAAGAAACAATTGGCGCAGCAGGTTTCATCGAAGTTGAAGATTCCGATTCCAGACTCATCTCAGCCATACTAACGGGCGTGAACCGTGCTCTTCCCTTTGCCAAAGTCGAAGCCCAGAATACAAAGTACGCTACCCTCTCCACTCCCGTTTTCGGACCACTACAACATCTTTTCTAGAATCAATGCACATCTCGACACCCTTTTTCTTATCACGCACAAATCCACATTCAACATCTCCGTCCAAGCTCTTGTTCTGATCCACCAAATATTTCTCTCACCCTTTTCCAATCCTCTTCCACTCCACTAGCTAGATCCATTGTTGATCGGTACTTCCGCACGCTCTATGCCTCTCTCTACGATCACCGACTCAATACATCTTCCAAACAAGCTATGTACCTGAACCTTCTTTATAGGTCTACTAAAACCGATCCAGAAGTGCCGTCTGAGAGGAGGATGGCCATGGTCAAACGGTTTGCTCAAGTCCTTGTCAGCGGAGGAAGTGGAGCGACTGAGTTTGTTGTTGGTGGGCTGTACCTTCTCGGCGAGGTTGGTCGTTCCCTAAAACTTTCAACATAACCATCTGTGATGTAGTGGATCTAGCTTTTCACTACTGTCCCTGGACTTCGTTCTATGATTTCCTCCGATTCTGAAAGTGAAGTCGAAGCCAAAAACTACGATGCCCACAAACGCGACCCCCTTTATGCCTGCGCCGCACAGTCATGTCTTTGGGAACTCGTATGTTCCTTTCCCACTTTCCTCTTCGGATTCATTGATCAACCTTATCATGAGACACCTCTCTTATTGCACTTCCACCCTACCATCTCCCTTCTCACCCGTCAAATTCTCACAGCCCAACCTCTCACCGCAACGCCTGATCTCTCACAAAATACGCTTTCTCACTTCCTCGATCGATTCGTTTACAAAAACCCAAAAAAGAAAGTTTCTGGCACTGAAGGTAAAGGTAAATTTTCCCCTTCCGTTTCATTTTCCAGCGTCCCCGCACTCATGAACCTATCCCAGGTTCAAGTGCAATGCAACCTTCAGGAAGTGCCATTGAAAGTATCAAACTTTTCAAAGGCGAAGCTGTCTCTGTGCAAGTTAATTTACCTTCATTTTGGAAAAACAAAAAGGAGACGCAAATTCCCGTCGACCAAATATTCTTTTACGATTATTTTAAGCGGAAAAATGAGTCAGAAAGGAAAAGTAAAAAGAAGGAGCAAGTTGATGGCGATGGTGATAACGAGGAAGCAGACGAGGACGAAGAAAGTGACGAAGAAAGTGACGAGCAAGGTGGAGCAACGAGTGAAAAAGGTAGTGAAAATGAAGAGGACGAAGATATTGACCTGGAGGAAACGGAAATCTGGAAGGTAGGTAGTGTCTCCTTTCTTGGTTTCTTGAAGTCTTATAAACATACTCTAGGCGATGAAAGCGACGATGCCTCAAGAGGAACACGATCTCCTTTCCGACAACTATAATGAGGACGAGAGTGAAGATGAAGATGAAGACAGTGTCGAACACGACGACACCGATAAAAAGGACAGTGATGCTGAGAAAGATGATACTGATGACGCCCTTTCATTGGCTGAAGCTTCCGACAATGATGATCTTATTCCTCTCGACGAAATGCCCGACGATGTTATCGCTTACGATGGCTCACTTTCCGAGAGTGAAGACGGAGGGGAGTGGGGAGGAATTAAAAGTAAAACCCGAAAACGCAAGCGAGCAGATGACAAGGAGACTGACCTAAAGAAAAAGCGACGCTCGCTGCCCACATTTGTCAGTTATGAGGATTACGCGAAAATGATCGAGGATGGGCCAGAGAATAATATCTAGTTGTCTCGGCTAACGAGGAACATAATTATACCATTATGTTATGCCCCCAGTTCACGACAATGTCGTCGGTACAGGAGTCATGAAGGGGAAAAGAACTGGATATATGTTTCTCAACGGTGCATTCTACCCATGACTTTCTGTGATTTGTCTGTAATATTATTTTGGGTACAGGGCAAGATACGACATGGCCTAGGATGATAACTTATGAAGGTCTAATGTACAGTGTTGCCCAAAACCCATTACAGATGTTTTCCCAATCAGTTAGCTCATCACGAATCTGCTGAGAATATTTGATTCTAAGTGCTTCTTGAGATAATTATAGTACTCTTAAATCGTAACACAGTTACTGAATGCAGTCCACAGTGTCAAGGATGGGGAAATGAGTAACAAAAGAATAAAAGAATGCAACAAAATAAGGGGATGAAAGTCCAGAATGGCTGTCATATTCACATCCAGACAAGGAAATATTATTTTCAGTTTAGTTTATAACTTATCATTGACTTCTCTATACTCTCTGTTCTCCTGTAGATCACACAAGGTTTTCACCCAGGCCTATGGCCTGGCTCAATCCCTCTACTAATTCTGAGTGGTTAAGTATGTGTTGAAGTCAGTCCACTATGCTCCTTTCTGTGCACTTATTTTCTTATTTCTCAAACCACGGTAAAAATCAATCTCAAATCCATTGTCACATATACATACAATCTATAATCTAATACTATTTTATATACTTTCTTCTACTCTCCTGGCTCTACTCTAGAAGAAGTACTGAAATGTTCAATGGTGAAGTACATCTGAAAAAGGCCACATTTGTCATGACTCAGCACAAGTATGATAATATCTCAGGAATTATGAACTTATATTTAAACCATGAAAAGGATAATGGGACAAGTCTATTTATAGATTGGAGATGAGATAAGGGTCAGGTGACATATCACATGATGGAACCTTCTAGAAGGATTGTAGGATAGTGACTAAGCATATACAAGGATAAATACAGATTGTGTATAAGTAGATAGTTGAATCCAGCAAGAACCCCATCAAGTTCTCTTTGTTCACTCTGACATTAAGTGTGATTAAGTCTGACATCTCACCTAGCTTGCTCACTACAACATTGACAAAGTATATTCTGGAAGGTTCTCTTACCTTTCATCATTTCTCCTCTTTTATTCCTAATTTTATTTAAAATGATGTACTTTAGCTATCACCTTCATTTCATCTTCATTTCATTAAAATTTTCTCTTGGCAATGTATAAAGAGATGCCCAAAATTTGTCTATTTTACAACAAATAATTGTACACTCATTTTGTATATATAGTGTCTACTTGTAAGCCCTAAGACCAATCATTTCTATCTGGCCTTAGATACATATACTCCCTGTACCTCTTCTCAAATATTCAATCCTTAGTTGTTTCTGTCTGGCCTTAGCACTTGAAGATGTACCTTGTGCATTTACTCTGTTACACATAAAGCTGTCCATGTGAGAACACTGATGTCTGCAAATTAATCTCTACATGCTCTACTAACTGTCCTTGAGACTTGTTAATAGTCATAGCAAAGGCTAGCCTAACTGGGAATTGAAGTCTCTTAAGTGGCACAGGTAATGTCTCTCCATTAGGTGATAACCTTGGAATTAACACAACCTTTCCTCTAAATCTCCTATCCTTGCTAATGATCCTGTACTGGAGCATCTTTCTCCTCATATTCAATACCACCATTCTTGTTCCATTGCAAAGCCCTTCTCCTAGATCCAAATTCCTCAGCAAGATAACTGGACAGCCAACCTTGAGACAAAATAAAGCAGAAGGCAATCCACCAGTATTAAGTTGTTAGAGAAACTCTGCAGGATATACATGGTGCATTCCATCTTTCTCAAACATAAAGTCTACACTTCTCAGCATATGGACCTCTGCATTCAGTACTGGGTTGAACTGTTAGAGAATGGCTTCATTGATAACATGTACCTTATCATTTCTAGAACAGAGAATAATGCAATCCAAGAAGTATTGGTCCTCTTGAACTCTTGAACTATCAATTTCTAGATAGATTCTATTGATAAGAGTATTGAGGTTAGCACAAAGCAACACTAAGGAACTTTTATCATCTCATTGTCATCTGTAGTTGATCCAGTACCAATATCTAGCAACCACTGAGCATGGTAATTGTTAGCTTCAGAGTGGCTCAAGTACACATTGTGTCTAAGATAAAAGAACTTGATATTCCTTCCTAGATTTTCTCTGCAATGTCATGACTTGGCAAAATGGCTAAGTAAATTTTTATTTTTATTTTATTTTCTTTAATTATTAATTATTGGATACACAAGAGCAAGTGACTCAGAAGAGATATGTAGAACAATGCAAATAGTAGTAAATACATGTTCATGTATAAGTAATATAAACAATTGAACAAGAACTCCATTGAGTTCTCTTTATTAACTTGAATAGGGAGTGTAGTTAGAGTTAGCACAACTAGACTACTATGCCAAAACTTAATATCTCTACTCCAGTACTACTTAGCTCAGAGCCTTGCTATCTCTTACTCTCTAATCATTCTTGGTACCTTGGTTGACATAACTAAGGACCATTATGATGATCGATGTCTCTCCTTCAAGGAACATGTTCAGTTTTATTTCACCAAGGCTTTGTCCACTGTCAAGACAATAGGCATACTTGGTAACTCTACTCAAGGTCTCCTTCCCCTACAGAAGTGACTCCTCTATCAGTCCTGTGTTGTTCCTATTGTAACTTATGGTTTCCATCTCTGGTTCTTTGCTAGGGCATCTACTAAGGCACAGGTCTCATTTCCATTCACCTCCATCTCAAGAAGCTAGTTAAGCAGTCTTGTCTCAGGGCTGCTACACTTCCCTCTTAACATGCACTGATGTCTCTCCTTAGTGCTCGCAACTCAAAGGGCACTCACCCTCACTCACAGTCCCTGACTCTTCTTACTGACACCCAGAGTGCTTGTCTAAAGAGTCCTCTTCTTGATACTGAAGTGTTTCTACTTAACCTTACAGAATGCTTTACTCCACTGGATTCTGAAGCATGCCCAGGCTGTAGGGTATTGGACAACTTCCCTGATCATATTTCCTTTCATCCTTGTGATCACTTGCAGAAGAGTTTTCACAAGGCCCACTTGGAGGCCCTTGACCATCTTTGTCATAGGGCATCCTCTGATTCCTCAACTCTTGTTGTTGTCACTGATGCAAGTGTTATTCCTCCTAGGAACATGCAAGCTATCTCTGCTATGCATTTCTGGAGACTAGGAGAACAGGTGTTGTTATCCAAGGTATCTGCAGGTAGAACAACAGCTCTGGATACAGAGTTGTTTACAGTTAGGCTTGGTGTTGCTAAGGCTGTTTCCTTTGACATCAAACATATTATACTCATCACTGACTCACTAAGTGCAACTAGAAGAGCAGTTGATCCTTTGGTCCACTCTGGTCAAGCCCACTCCTTGGCTATAGTTTGTGCTCTTAGAGGCTTCTTCACTGGTCAGCCTGACCACTCCATTGACTTCTGGGACTGCCCTAGTAATGTTCAGTGGTCCCTTCACCATCTGGTCCATGACAATGTAACCAACACTTGTATCACTGCTGGACATCACCCAGCTACTTCCCTTGACACTCTTTGCTCCAAGAGTACTGCCTCTTGTCTAGATGCCTGGAGAACTTCCTTCAGCTGTCCCTCATCCCAAGGTTGCCACTTCCTTCCTCTCAAAGATGGTAATCACAAGTCCCTCCAGCCCTCTTATACCAAAGGTGATAGCTGGCTTCCTTTCATTGGCGAGTTGGTTACATTGTATGCCAGGGCAACTCAAGCCATTCTCAACCATGCTCCCATTGGGGAGTTTAGACAGTGCTTTTTCCCTGCAGAGTGTACTCAGTGTCTGTATGGCTATTGTCAGGTGGAAATATGTCAACACATCTTAGCCAACTGTTGTCAGTTCTCTCATACCTCCTTGATTGACCCATTGCTATCTCTCAAGGACTTTGTAAAATTCCTGAAGGAGCATCCAAGTGCATTTGCCTTTACTTCTCAGGATTGCCTACTCTCTGAGCCTCCATGAGTGCTCTCTTGGTTTCTTTTCTGTTCTGTAGATACTTTCTCAGTCTCATCTCTCTCAGTTTCTTTTGACTCTGTATTCTAGGCATGATAGGTCTTTGGACTTGGATATGTTATTCGAAGGTTGGTCTCGAGCAACCTGTATCTAGTTCTCTTTTCTCTATTAGGTTAGATTTCTCTCTTGATACTAATAGTGTCTCCTGCCAATGAAGAGCAGCCATGGCCCTGAGGCACCTGTAGGCTACTTGTTGTAGATAGTTTACCACAGACTGCAACTGAGCACCATGTTATAAATTTTTGAACAAAAAAAAAAATAGGTCACCTGATTTGATATATGATTCTCTGTAGACTCAAAGTTGACTCTCAGTCACTTACAGTTGTTCACAGTGTTACTGAGTTGCTAGGACCTCATAACTGTCACCACTGCTCTGGTTATAACACATAAGAGAACCAACAATAGTCAGCTAAGATATATTGTCATGTTTTCACCTGGCAATAGCCACATGGACACTGAGTACACTCTATAGGGAAAAAGTGCTGTTTGAACTCCCCAATAGGAGCATAGTTAAGAATGGTCTAAGTTGCTCTAGCACACAATGTGACTGACTCACCAATAAAAGGAAGTCAGCTACCACCTTTGGTATGAGAGGGCTGGAGAGACCTGTGATTACTACCTTTGAGAGAAAAGAAATAGTAACCTCAGGATAAGAGACAGCTGAATGAAGTTCTTCAGATGTCTGTTAGGACCAGAAAACTTTGTGAAAAAAAATTATATTAAGAGAATAGTTATAACCTTAAGGATTAAACCAGTTTCTGTACCAGTCCTCAACTCAGGTTTTTAGGTATGGGGATTATTTAGGTGTAGTAAGGGCCAAGGTAATTTGGGTAGAAGTAAATAATAAAGTTTTGCCTATGGGAGAACAAAGCTAACATATACTAACTAACAAGAGCATACTTCATGTGTGCTGAATAATCTAGGTAAGATCCTCTGCTAAGCTCAGGGGTCCTAACTGGAGGCATGACACTAGTGCATTTCTTATGGAAAAAGATGCAAAAACATAGTAGTGTGTGGGAAATTCCCCTGAGAAGCACAGTACTGAAGGAGAGGAAATAGAAAACAAAATAAGAGTATTAGCAACTGAATCTTATTCCCAAGTTGAGTTGACTTAGAAGCAAGCTCTTTAGGGTTAAAAGAGAACTTGATGGAGTTCCTAATCAATTGTTTTATACTATATATACAGGCTACACTATTTGCCTACATTTATCTTGCAGCTATCCTCAGATTAATGGTTTGAATCCAGTCTATGTCTATTCTATAAATAGTACCTTGTCATAGTTGAGATAGCTCATGATAGTACCTCCCCTCTTAAAGGTCCTTATTCCAAGGACTTCATAGTTTGTTATATGGGTCCCATAGGTTATCTATTTCTTCTTTATTCCAATCTTTAATCCTTGCTTTTTCAATCTTCTCTTCTTTCTTTTTTTCCTGAATTGTCTCCAGTGTTCTCTTCTCTCTTTGTTGTTCTTTCTTCTATCTTCTTCAATTCCTCTCTAATCATCCCCAATATTCTCTGTCAAATCTCCTATTATCCCATCCATATAGTATCTTTGCTATGTATCTCCCTGGCAATTCCCCTAATTTTATTTTCTCTAAAGTTTGTTTTCTTCATTCATCATACTCCTTTCCTATATTCTTCCTTGAATTTTTCTACCAAGTTTCTTGCATTCTCCAAGTTCTCTCTTGACTCCCAGGTGTCTTCTTTTACCATATATCCCTTCCATTGCACTAAGTACTGATCCTTTCCTCTAAATTTTCTTTTGTTTAATATTTTCTTCACTTCATACTCTTGTTCTCTTTCAATAATTACTGGGGCTGGCCATTCCTTTTTCTGGTCTTCTACTTGATCTTTGTACCTATATACTTTACTGACATTGACTACTGGATATATTTTAATACTACTTGGCAAATCTAGTTCTATGGTGTTTGTTGAGATAATTTTCTTTACTTGGTATGGACTTATAAATCTCTCTGTCAGCTTTTCTGATTGTCTTTCTTGCATCTGGTGGTTTAGATCTTTTGTGCTCAAAAGCACCCAGTCTTCTACTTGATATTCTTTTTATCTTGCTCCTCTTTCTGTCTGTATACTTTCTCATCTCTTCTTGGCTTTTCTATAGAGCTATTATTTCTGCTTCTTCATGTACTTTCTTTATCCTTGTTGCAAACTCCTCTACTTTCCCTTTTTCCTTAACTCAAACCCCACACAAGGATCCTGTCCATTATTTGCCTTGAACAGTGTCACTTTTGCACTAGCCTACACTTTATTATTATATGCAAACTCTGTCATCACTAACCAGTTTGGCCATTGCTCTTAACAATGATCTATGAACATCCTTAAATACTGCTTAAGTTACTAGTTCATTTTCTCCATCTAACTATCTGTTTGTGGATGGTATGCTATTAACAGTTTGGTATTGATCCCTGATATTTGATTTAACTTCTTTATTATTCCTGTTGTGAACTATACTCCTTTGTCTATAATAATACTTTCTGGCAAGCTATGCAGCTTCCAGATGTTATCCCAGAATAATCTTGCCATCCTCTCTACTAAAGTCTTTTCCATAGTTGGTACAAAATGTGTCATTTGTCATTTTATCACATACTACTAATATGCTATCATGCCCTTGTGCTAGTGATAACTTAGTGATAAAATCTACTAAAATATGACTTCAAAGTTTCTTTGGTACTGAATTCAGTATTAACTTTTTTGCCAGTGCCTCTGTACAATTTTTATTTTATTAGCATACATCATATCCTTCTATATACTTCTTAACTTCTTTTGTTACACCTGGCTACCAGAAGTTTCTAGTGACTAACTTTATCATCTTCTACTAGCATCTGTGCCCTTCTACCAGTATATCATGATGTAGCTGGACTACTTTTGCTCTCAGTGTGTTGTTCCTTGGGATATACATCTTTCTATCTCTCAGCATTAGCTCATCCTTCTCCCTTTATTCCTCACCTCTCAGCATTTTTACCTCTGCCTGTTTCATCTCTTCTACTGCTTTTATTACTTTATCATCTTTAGCTTTTGACTTCCTAATTTTCTTAATCAAATTTACTTCTTCAACTATGACCTTTGCCATCTGTATTGCTCTGACCTTTAGCCATCCTTTTTTTTTACCAATACTTTGTCCTTGTTATCTCTCTTTACTCCTATTTGCTAGTCTAGCCATTTACTGAGGCTGTCTACTCTTCTTATGCTGCTTCCAGGTACATACTTTAGAGTAAAGTCAAACCTTGATAGATACAAGGCCTATTATGCTTGTCTTCTATTTAGCTTTTGGCTACTCATAAAGTACTCAAGATTTTTGTGGTTGCTCCAAATCTCAAATTTATTCTGTGTGCCCTTCAACAGGTGTCTCTATTCTTCTAAACAGCAAATTATTACTAGTATCTCTCTATTATGAATCTCATAATTTTTTTCTATCTCATTCAATAATTTTGAGATAAAGACCACTGGCCTCCACTTGTTGTCTTTATACCTCATCAACAATACTTCTCTAGTTGCATATTCTGATGCATCTGCTTCTATCCTCATTTCTTTGTCCAAATCTGGTGCCACCAATACTAGTCTTATAGTGAACATCTTCAGTTTCTTAAATGCCTTCTTCTGCTTGCTTTATTAGTTCCACTTTTTGTCCTTTCTGACCAATTGGTGTAATGGTTTTCCTATACTGGCAAAGTTCTTTACAAATCACCTATAGTAATTTTCTAGTCCTAAAAATCTCTGCACAATATTCAACCACACTTCTTTTAGCATCTTGAATGTCCTCTTTACTTCTCTCTCTGCTATATCTTTTGGGTTCTCTACCTATACGCCCTTCATCTTTCCTTGTTGTGCTTTTGCCTCTTAGAACCATGCTATCTTCTCCTCTCTCTTTACTTTTTCTCTCCACCTCTAGTAACTTCTATACTCTCTCTTACTATGGTTCTTTTTACCATATTCCTAGCATACTATTCTTCTCTGTTACATTTTTTCTATTTCTGAGCATACCACTCCTTTTTCTCCTTTCTGTGCTTTTACCCCTTGGAGTCATGCTAGTTCCTTCTATTGCACCTTTTATGGCTTAGTCATATGCACTGCCTTTTTCTCTTGTCTCTTCCTTTGTTCTTTCTCAATATTTGGATACTCCCACTTGAAGTGCTTCTTTCCCCAGCATTTGAAGCACCTTATCTCCTTCTTTGGCTACATATCTGCCCTACAATTCCTCCTCCTACTCTTGTCTGCATCATCTAACTGCTTATTGCAGTCCATCTGTTCTCACTTACTACCTTTTGCTTCTGATATCATAACCTCTTACAGTGGTAGGCCAAGTGTCCAAATCACTTACAACTCCTATACCTCCTATCTCTCTTGTATTCCCTATGCATCTCTATCTCCTCTTGTGTAATCCTTAGGTTATGCTCCTCTGTCTCCTTTCTTTTTTTCTTTCTTTTACTATCTCCTTTTCCTTCTGCTGTCTTTTATCTCTCTCTCTGTACTCTTCCTTCTTTTCCTTCTTGTGCTCCCTTTGTTCCCTCTCTGCCTTTACTACCAGCTCTGTCAAGGTTATTCCTTGAGCTATTACTATTGCCTATAGTATAGATGGTATCTTTTTCTCTTCTTCTCTTTTCTCTCTTTGTCTTTTTGTTTCTGCTATTCTTTCCAACTACTATTGTATCTCTTTCATTCCTTCAATTGTTATTAAGGAGCTCATCATGCTGTGGCTCTCTGCATTTTTGACTTAAGCTAAATACTACTACACTTGTTGGGTGCTCAAGTTTTCACCCAACCAAATACCCTACTGCTCTACTAGCTACTGCCCTAATCAAATATGTATATGACTGCCTCTAAAAAGAGGATCTCTACTCTAGTAGTGTCTTCTTAAGGGGTTGACATTATTTCTCTGCATGTATAGGCTACAATGGACCTTTAGTATAAGGTTATAAAGTTTGAAAAGGTATAAGTAACTACAAACAACACCACCTAAGAAGAAGAAGGTCAGGTCTTGGAGATGGTGTCAGGGTATAGGGCCATTCCTCTACCATTGGTCCCTAACTGGCCATTAAGTCTAGGGTCCAACTATGAGAAAATAAACTAGTAGTTGTAATGATCACTAGTCAAGAGTGATATGAGAGTAAGAGTAGTGAAGGCTTGAGGTGAGCAGTTACTGGAGAATAGATATCCAGTTCTTCTGTTGTGCTACTTAGTTATGATGACTTAGAGACTAGACTCTTTGAGGGTTACAAAGAGAATTTGATGGGGTTCTCAATCAATTGAGCTATACTACTTATATAGTTTAGCTATTTGTCCTCATTTACTCTGATGCTATTCTACAAGTGTCCAACAGGTCACTAGTTTAACTTCACCTAAGGTCAATTTATCTTACAAGTCCAAGTAGGGTACTAGTTCAGTTCCCTGACATGTTATTTTTTGGTCATGGTTAAGTTGACTTATGACAGTGTGTTTCTTTCCATTCAACTATCTCATATGTTTGATCTTTAGAAACTAAAAAAAAAAGAAAAAGAAAAAGAAAATAAATATTGACTTAGCCATTTTGTCAAGTTATGATAGAAGTTGACTAAGAGATTTATAGGCCCTTACAAGATTAAGAAAATTGTATTAGTGGACACAGTAGAATTAGAATTACCAGCTACAGTTAAGATACACCTGGTAGCTAATGTTAGTAGGATATGAAAATATGTAGGGTAGGTAGAAGGACAGAGAAAGGAGTAACTGGCTCTAGTAATTATCAAAGGAGAAGAAAAATAGGAGGTTGAAAAGATACTGAATAAGCAATAGGTCAGGGGAAAAGACAAGTACTTAGTACAATAAAAAGGGTTTATGGCAAAGTCAGATACTTGAGAGAGAAAAAAGAATTTAGGTAATGCTAAAGAAGCAGTTGAAGAGTTTGAAAAGGAGTATAGAAAGGATATGAAGAATATAAGAAGATAAGAAAAAGAGAAAAACAAAGGGATATTTATAAGAGGAGAACTACTAGGAAGATTTACAGCAAGAAAACTGTTTGGATGGTCAGACAAAAGATACAATGAGGAGTATTGGACAAGACTAGAAAGGAACTAGAGATAATGAAAAGGGAGACAAGTTAAAGGCAAAAGGACTATGGGAACAATCAAGGAAAAAGAAAAAGAAACTGAGCAAGAGAAATCAGAAATTAGGGAATAGACTAATGAAGATGATGAGATGGATAACCTATAGAACTCATATGACAAATTGTGAAAAATCCTTAGGATGAGGAATCTTGAGAGAAGGGTGGTATTATGACTTAGCCAAAATGGCTAAGTTATTATTTCTTTTTCTTTTTCTTTTCTTTAATTATATAATCAGTGGATGCATGAGAGAAAGTAACTTAGAAGAGATATATGGGACTTTGCAAATACAAGTAAATAGGAATTGTGTATAAGTAGTGTACAATAATTGAATAAGAACTCCAATGAGTTCTTCTTGTCAGCTCAGATAAGGAGTAGGACTCAAGTTAGCACAACTGAGTCTTTGTAGGCAACACTAAAAAAAGATATCAGAGATATATTACTAATACAACTTTATCTTAGCTTTAAAATGACTTCCTACTCATAGCTTTTGGATGAGAACTTGGCTTACAATCAATTAAAAAAAGTAGCTACTCATTAGGACAATTTTTTGACTTATCCTTCTGTTAAGGACCACAGTCTCCAATTAGTATTTGGGTTGAGAGTACATTTTACAACCTTAAGAATTGAGCCAGCCTCTATACCAACTCTCTTAGCTGCAAGTAGTTTTGAAACAAAAGTTAAATTGCCAATCTAATGACTAACTTAATATTTCTATTACAAATGGTCACTTACTAATTTATGATTCTTGAGAATAGAGTTCAAAAGAGCTTAAAAGTGAAGTTTAGACAGTGACAAAAGATGTTAAGTCTGGGTCTATAGGCCCTTCAGGGCAGATACTGCATGGACAGTGCTACCATAGGCACGACTGACTACAGGCACAAGTACCTTATACCTTGCACTCACCTGTGGTCATAAGCCTTTACTAGCCCTCAACACCTTCTTGGGGTTGCAACTAGGCAGGCCTTTTGAATTAATTGGCCACTATTGCTCTGAAAGAATTGCCATTAGTGCTGGTTGTGAAGTGATCCCAACCTGCTTCATAAACTGCTGAGATGAACTCCCAGGGAAACTGAATTCTTGAAGTTGAGGGAAGTTACCGATGCTTTTTCCGGTGATATTCCTTTGTTTAATGAATATGGCTATGTGCTGAAATGAGTATGCAATATTCTTGGTGTCGCTAGCTAGAAATTCATTAGTCCCAAAGAGCGAGGTAGCAGCAAAGCCTCCATCCCACAGGTGTGGGATGACAGATGGTCCTAGCGAGTGATGTTGTTGCCGATGTTGCCTAGGGAGTGGGGGGCTAGGGCCGTTGTCGGTTGTGTTGTCTTTCTGAGTGTCCGTGACAGGCTCTATGTGATTAGTCTCTTGGTGATGGACACTGAAGATATATGCAAGGGGTCTATGGGGGGCACGTTGGAGGGGGCGTGTATACTCGCACTCGTGCCTACTTTTACATCCATCTGTTCGGCCTATGACCCACAGAATGGGCTTCCACTCGGGTTGGGTAGTCCACTGATGAAACAGAGCTGCTATGAACTGGACCTGGCAGTTAGTTCTTGGAGGTTGTTGCCTCCTATTGTATTGACGTCTATTAGGTTTTGGGGGATGCATATGGGGTTCACAGAAACAAGTGTATTCGCAGGTTCTTACCATCGGTGATGGTGTGTGAGAAAGAAGCGATGATTGGAATGGCCCTTCCCTCAGGTTGATAGTCTCTCACCCATCCAAATTCATGGGCTTCAGGCAAGCAGCTGTTCTAGCACCCGTCTCCTTCTTTCTAGGTGAGAATTTACTTCACAGTATAACTCGGATTGCCACTTATCAATGTTCCGCCCTATGTCATCTCCAACTGCTTCGTTGTATATTGCTTAATAGGTGTCTTGTTCATCTCCTTTAATGTTGATCATCGGATTTTATGGGGAGCTGCAGGCTTGACTGAAGAAGTAGTCATGGACGGATTTCAGTTCTATGCCACGTTTTTCAATGTTCCACCTGCAATCAAGGTACAAGAGAACCAGCGAATTCTTGCGGTGGTTGACCTTTGTGTTCCTGTCACCCAGGCTCTCCTCCATGGAATGATCGGTATAGGCCTCATCGGCACACTTTCCAAGCTACACAAATGGGATGA
>Ga0153977_1000212_pt1 | contig 15369 bp, 15 predicted proteins | sample TSGA061MetaG_FD_104710 | JGI IMG/M metagenome (GOLD analysis project Ga0153977, IMG submission 104710) | Attine ant fungus gardens microbial communities from Georgia, USA - TSGA061 MetaG | ecosystem: Host-associated > Fungi > Mycelium > Unclassified | place: USA: Georgia, Yuchi Wildlife... | reverse complement strand
AAGTTTTTGCACCGACCCAACGTGTCTTTGTTTTTATACATCTGGGCACTATCCAGTAACACCAGCCTCGATAGCCTGGAAAACTGATTGGGTAGCATCCTGGTGGTGGAATGCAGTCAGTACTAGTGCCGAATCCCAGGAATTTGGTTGCCGTCGTTGAGAATAATGTCGAGCTTGGAGATGATGTGGGTTAGGGTTAACATTTGACAGGTACGTTGACGCCTATTGATTAGTTATTTGTCTGCTTGTCTGTATTTGTTCCAATAGATCACAACTTTTATTTCCCCTGACAGCCTTTACCTCGAAATGCAATCCAATTTTTTTAACCCTGGTTCATTGTACAAGTGCTGACATATATATATCAAGACCCGCTCTTCCCGTTACTAGCTTCACCACCAAGGAATGTTGCACCATAGCTTTCACCTGAATGGCTGATCAAGGAATGCAGAATAACCAACCATTCACATTACTAAACGTGGATACCAATATCACTCCTGATATCCCACAGCCTACTATTGGTCTCATTGGAATGGGTGCTATGGGCTATATGTATGCAATGTTACTGAGCCAAGCTGGTTGAAAAAGTCTGTGTATCTTCGTTGTGTCGACCAGCACTGGTGACATCCTGACCTGCCTGCGAGCACCTAGGATCTTGGTTTGCAACCTGCCGGAAAAGTATGAGAAACTTGAAATTGACTTTCCCAGTACGCTTCTATCCTTACTCTCTGGTTTCAAGGCCCAATTTACCATGCTGTTTGTCAACAGACACGCCAGGAGTCCACCATCAGAAGGATGAAAATGCAATTTCGAGGTCATCTGACTATATCATCTATTCCGTAGAAGCCGAGTTCATCGAGTGCGTTGCTATGGTCCGGAGCAGACGAGGCTTCAACTGTCAACTCACATGAATGTTAGCTACGAAAGCGAATGCAATCGTTGCTGGCCAGACATCTATCAAGGCCCTGAGAAAGCGGCCTTTGAGGTGCATCTCCCAAAAGACGTCCAACATTCTCTCTTATCATTCGTTGTACGCACCAAATGTGAGCCCCGCTGGACAACCTCTCGTACTACGTACCCCTCTGTATTTGGCCCAGGAACTCATTGATTTACTCGGGTCCCCATTCGACATAGGGCCAGCAAAGATGCCTGATGCCCTCACTCTCGTAGAGAATATCCTGCGCTCATTTCGTTCCCGCTTTGTTTACCATTTTGACGAACACAATTCTGTAACAGCCAACATTCAGGCGGTTACCCATGCTGTTTTCATCAGGTGAATGATCCATGACGCTTCTCAGTACACTTTTTATGATTGACAGAAGATGATTATTTTTCCATTTGGTCTCATCCTGTGATCAGTATGGGTACTGCTTGGGCTTCTACATGGGCATATCCATGGCCTCTACGTTGGTGGGATTGAGACTGCGAAAGTGAACCCCACACTTGGAATCTATCCGAACGCTTGGCATGTCTATGCAGGACTCGCCATTTTGAACCCAGCGCCCGTGCTCGAATCCACCAATATGTTGAAGGGGCTTCGGAGTCGTTCAAATTAATGTCGAGTAGTGGCAGGGGCTCATTGGAAGATAAAGTGAAATTCAAAGAGCGCGTTCAATGGGCTAGACGGACTGTGTTTTAGCGAGGAGGAACGATTATAGATGGCTGGGAACAACGACTTCGCCTTTGGATCCCTCAAAATCCCCTTCACCTACAAAGCGGAAACAAATTCTACTCTCAGCGTCTATTCTTGACAAATTCAGTTTAGGCAAACTCCAAAGTTCCGATATTACAGTTCCAGAATCCCCTACTGTTTTTTCAGAACCTTCCACTCATGCCACCATTCAATTATCGCCCAAACTCTCTCTATTAGCTATGGTGCATTGCTGGGCATATTTTGGGATCAATCCATACATGCACCTTGACCTTGTGGCTACACCCATATTTCGACTTTTCCTGGGCGTAGCAGAGCACTTGTTTCAGTCACTCACGCTGCTAGAGAGTGCACTGCATTCGGCAATTTACAATCATTGACACGAGCACACGATCTAGTGCTGCGAGAGGATGGAGTCAATGTGTTCGTTTTGGCAACTTTGAGGATTACAAGAGGAGATTTGAGGAAGCGAGAAAGTTCTTCAAGCCGCGGTTGGGAAACTTGGTGGTGAGATGCTTAAGGTTGTGATAGAGACTGAAGTTATGAGAGAAGAGAAAGAAAGAAGACGCTTGGGACATTGAGCGATTGTAAGATAATGATAACATTATAGAATATGGTGTACAATTTTCTTCTTCAATATGAGGTCATTTTTTGCATCAAATCTTGAATCTTTGTAGTAAAATGCAGTATCGTGTTTTGGTTCACCATACGAGAAGTTGATGATACGATTCATAATCGACTGACCACTGGTGTTGCAACACCATATTACTATGAAAACCGGTTACCACTCCCTGCGTATGAAAGCTTCCATAGGTACCCACTTATCGTACTTGACGTTGACAGACAGTCACATCCGAAACTCAAGGTAGCTCCAGTGTAGATTTCGAGCAAACTATATTTTTCAAAGAGGAGCTGTATACCAGGGCAACTCTACTCCTTCAGCCTACACTGCATTAAACCTTTCAAAACCCATCTACGTGACATTCGATTTTCAAAGATACGCGAAACATGAACATCCTTTTATTCAAATGACCGCTCAACAAAGTGATTATAACGGTCATAAGTCAGAACATGAGACTTCTCAACTACGCTACCTAACAGCTAACCTACGTGTTCAAGCGAGAGAAGACTGAACGTAGGGTAGCGACAAATCAAACTTTGATGAATAACGACTGCAAAACCTAAAGGGAACCAAGTATGGACGATCAGGGACAGGGAACAAGGATCATAGGATACATCAGTGCCGTGCAAAACAAAACTGTTGATTGACCAGAAGCAGCACAAAAACATTGAGCTTACAAGGTGGGAAAAGTATGCTGTCCCACAATGTCCTGTTTGTAAGGATAGTAATTGACAAAGAATAATGGTCATGACAATATGAGAATGCCAAAAAAAATGATCAAGAGTGGGTCTTCTCAAAAATCCAGGCCAAGGTCGTAGTAGATTTTTGGGAGAACGCTTCATAGAGTGCCAATCACTGCCTTTGCTTTCTTCTGCAGCACAAATACGAGCTTCTTAGGCGTAATCAACACTTCTCTCTCCCAGATACCTCGCCCCGTCGCTGATATTCGCTTTCATAGTTGCTATCTCCAATAATAACCCTTGTCTTCCGAAGGCTCCGTCTCAAACCCTGTGAGGTACTCGCATCAACTGTTGGTCCCTCTTTTGTACATACAGTATACTTTCCTTTCGGTACGTTGGGAAAGGGACGGTACGTCAGATGTGAGAAGAGGCGAAAGGGACTGGTTTTCCTTGTAGTTGTAAGGCAGATCCTGATACTCGCGACGCACTCCATGGCTGAGGGAGATAAACTCCTCACAAAAAGTATGTCGTAGTGGGCTTCTTGTAATGGGTGACCAGGCGTTTGAGAACTCAAGCGGAGAAGTAGAGCCATATCATAAGGTTTATCAGGTGAACCATTAGGAAATCCAGTGATTTGAAGCCTTTTCGTGGGCCTGTCCGTTTCCTCGGTGTCTTGGGTAGTAACACAGGCTGCATTATAGGAAGTGCGGCAGTCGCAGAGAGCTCAGGAACCCCAACTGGTAAAGATGCCAAAGACTGTAGTTGAGGCTTGAGATATGATGGCGGAGATGTCAACCCATTACTAGCCTCTGAATGTGATTACTTCGGAGGTTGCGATAGAACAAGGAGCTGACGAAAGGTCAACAACGTCAGCTCCTCGTTGATATCCGAAATGTATTTCTCATCTAAATCCTTCTGACATTCTATCTCCGACTTTGGTCCTGCTAGCCAAAACGCCTCTTCGCCATCACCCTTTGAGAGACTTCGCCTCCGCTTGATACGCAACCGCTGAAGTCGGACATCTTCCTCACTAGTGCTTCAGAGCGCCGGGCCTTAGTTTCCCAAATCATCCCTTTCAGAGTCACAATTGCCATGTGAGCATCCTCTCTTGCATCTCCTGTATGTCCTTGGCGGAGTAGGTAGCGGAGTCGTGAAGGCAGAGCAATGCAGGACACTTCTGTTGGCGAGGGAAAGATCTCCACTTCAGATGCACAATCTTGAAAACAATTTAAGGCTTGAAAAAGTCGACGGTTGGAGATATGGTATCTACACGGTGAATAGATAGATGTCATAGCTGTCATTTGATCACCACAATCCTCGAGCGCTGTCCAGTTGATTGATGTCTGATTGTTGATTCGTACTACTAGCTGTTAGGTCGACGATGTGATCTCTGACAATTGGACTAGGCAAGACTGGATGGCTACATGTTGAAATGAGAGGGAACAGTGCTGGCGTCGTGTCCCACATTAAGTTCGCTTGGGTCGGATGAAAGATCACGTGGAATTTCGCGGGCATACAGAAAACTGGGTGACGGCCAGCTCAACACTTAAACAGTGAGGATTGGCAAGAGTAAATAAACAAGCAAGTACATCGCTTCCTTGTACAGGCTGTAACTGTCTTCTGGACCATAACATGCGCGTCACATGTGCCCACCCATCCCCAAATTGCAATGTCCTGTCAGACCGAAGTTTCTACCCAACCCTTCGTGTCACATCTTTTATTCAATTAATATCTACAATTTACAGTCAGCGAATATTGTGATACGAGAAGCGTTTTCTCACCTCAGACATCTCGGGATTGAGTAGACGGCTGAGAGAGAATAGTGAAACTGGTCTCTATATGGGTCTGCTCTACACTCCTCGGTGTTAACTTGTGGCCCTGGGTAACAGGTGGCATCATATTGATGACGAATCGGCTAGAATAGTGGTGTCGGCAGAGTAGAGACAATTGGAGGAAATAGAAGAATGGTGGCGTAAGTAGAATGGAGGAGTCGATACAATGATGGAAGAGTCGATACAATGATGTTGGAGCTTGGACATGTCTATTGCGTCAGTCCATCGCAATAACATCTATACATTGTCTTTGCTGCTCATGTATTTGGGAAGATTTCGCCGTTGTTGGTTAGTTTGTAACCAGTGTTCACACGTTGACATGAATTTAACAGCCTTCTGTTCTCATCTCGGATCTGTCTTGCAATCACCATGTCTATATTTCGCGACGCTAGCAGCTTCATAGTCAGGGATAGTAGTTTCCATGCGCAGTCCATTACGAACCACTACGGTCGATCTGGTGAGCAGCTTTGTTTCGGCTAATGAAATGTTAGTTAATTCAATACTAGGTATCGATATCCTTCTTGATGCTTCCGATGAAGGAGCTGTATTTGATTCTAAACACCACTATGATCGCCGCTGCTTCCCTGGTACTCGGGAACAGTACATCGCTGACATTACAAAGTGGGTAACCGAGTCTGCCGACCCACCCTCGTCAATATACTGGATGAGGGGACCAGCTGGGGTAGGGAAATCAGCCATCGCTCAGACATGCGCTGAGAAACTCAAAAAGTCTGGAAATCTTGGTGCTGCATTTTTCTTCAATGTCAACAAACACTCTGATCCCTCACGCTTGTTCACTTCCATCGCTTACCAACTTACCACTGCGCTTCCTGATTATCGTGCCGCTGTCGATGAGAAGATCTCCAAGGATAAGAGTCTCGTTGGCAAGAAATTAGTATCTCAATTCAGATCACTGATTGTTGAGCCACTGAAGGAGGTAGAGAAGCATGGAAAGAGAATACAAGCAAAAGCCATCTTCATCGATGGATTGGACGAGTGTGCGGGCAAGGATGCACAGGCAGAAATTATCGAAATAATCGCATCCTCCGTCAGGGAAGGGTCCACTCCATTTCATTGGGCTATCTTCAGCCGCGCTGAACCTCGCATTGTATCCACATTCAAGCAGGACAGCACTACTTCTGTCACTCATTCTGTTGAGCTGCCTATCTCTCGCAAGGCAGACGATGAGATCGAGATGTATCTTCGTGGTGGATTCAAAAACATACTTGAACAGCAAAATTCCCAACAACTACTGTCATCATGGCCATCTGACAAAGACATCCAGACCCTTGTTGATGCGGCGGCTGGCCTATTTGCACACCCCACTGCTGTGTTGCGTCATGTGGCCTACCTACCAGACCCGCGATTCCGTGAAAGACTTCAATCTGTTCTCGTCGCCCTGGCTGATGCGAGGAAACAGGTGTCCACATCACCCTTTTCGCAACTTGACGCCCTCTATGTGTACATCATGGAGCAGATTCCAGAAAACATTCTTCTGTTTGCACAATTGTTTCTTTTCTTTGGTTTGGATGACTGGAGCGCCGACTTTCGTTGGTCTGTTGCCACGCGTTGTTGCATATTTAGAATCTCCGAGTGTACCTTCAGAGACATCTATCATCATCTACATGCGGTGATTTCATATGAGTCGTCTTTTGACCCTCCCAGCTCAATCGACCCTCGCATAGACCTCACACGGCCGTTTTTTGACCAAGGTGAATGGCTCCATCCATATAAGCCGATCATAGAGCATATTAGGAATGTTCATGTAACACTACGCTTCTACCACAAATCCTTCTACGATTTCCTCCGCGATCCTACTCGCTCTGGTGCCTTCTGTGTCAACACCCCTTCCTTCCATTCCAAACATCTTGATCACCTGACTCAATGTCACCATCGTTACGCATCAAGCTATGCTATTGACGGTTCAAGCATGTATTTCCTCCCTTGTGTCTGTCCTTAAACTTACTTGTTATTTCAGAGCTTGTGTCGACAATGGGTGTCAGCTCCTCTACCGCACTTTCTTGGCCACATGGAACCGAGTTTGCTGACTCCTTTCTCAAGTTAACGACTTTTTCCCATCTCTCATTCTGTTTTTCCTGTGATCATCCAGACTTTTTCTTCTTTGAGGATATTCCGTTCGCTATATTACAGCGACTAGCAGATGTTGATTATCGCAAGTTCCTGGTAACGGACAAGATGCTGTGGGAATTCAGTGGTTCATCAAATGTTTTTGTTTTTGGCATTCTGGCGACTGCCCAAACATTATCCCGGACTGTATTTAAGTGTATTCGCGATGAATACTTTGATAAACTGGTCCCTGCTGCATTTCTTTCGGTATGTTTCAAATATTATTACCCACAATGAATTTACTCACACGTGGCCAGGTTGTCAAAAGATTAAAGGAAGCAAAGGTCATCCGGCCATATCTTCCTCTCTTTGGTCCAAGTCGTGCCTCAGCGGTTCTTCACACTCTCACCCACAAAAAGTCCGAGAGGAAGAACAGTTGGCTTTATAAAATTGGGTATGGAGAAAAATCGGTTACATGGTACTGAGAGTTTGATATGGAGAAGCAGTATTTCCATCAGTTTAGAACTATTGAGTATACAGCAGCAGTAAGGTTCTACGCGGCCAACAAGTTCACGATGTGGGGAGAAAGGAAGCGGCGCAGAAGACAGACAGGCGGTGAGGGACAGGGACAAGGAGATTTACATGAACATGCTGCTAAGCATGAACGCGAGGAGTAGCATGAGTCCGAAACGGATGTTCAAAGCCAGGATGACGGCCAGAATGTTCGGGATGGCAATAGTGATTTCAAAGACGATGAAGATCAGCAGGAGAATGAGGAGGGGCAAGAATGAATCAGGATATCTTTCATTCTTCTTAGACACTGAACTGGCCCCGAAAAAAAGATGCATTTGATTATCATTCTTGTGTTGCTTTTCGATTCTTATCTTCCATAGAGTCTCCGACCTCTGTTTGCCGGATGATATGGGTTGAATGAGCCTTGTTTCAGTAGTATAGATTCATCAAATGATTCAGTCTCGTGTGTCATTGGTTCATAGGGTCAACATTTGTGATAGATTTATTCCTGCCCATTTTTCATTGTGCATGCAGTAGTCGATTTATTGTTCACGTCCTCAACATGATCGGACAATCCCGTGTCTGTCGAAACAAATATAACAGTGCTGAGAATACAAGGTCTACGTGTGCAATACATCATACAGATCTGACATAATCTGAAGTCGAGACTTCACGTGCAGGCTCAACCTCTCCACTAATGCAAAACTCGTCAGCCGAGCTCGACATTGCACTTTATTCTTTTTAAATACATTTGATACTTTGCAGATATCTTGTCATGCCATTGTTCTTATTTTGTTTTGTCAACGTTAATCCATCATTGATGCTGTTTGATTGATCATCATTGTTGATACCATGTTGGATCATCCACATTGGGTGACTTCCCCTAAGCAGTCTGCGAAAATCTATGACCTCAGATTTTCTCAGACTGCTCCATGCCGAGATGCCGAGCATGGATTTCAAATTTCAAGGCATCCCAGACTTTCCTAGATGTTGCCATCTGAGAAGAATGCAAAACCCTCTCTCAGACTTCCCCAGATACCAATTTTCCTTTTTCAGTTAGAGATATCAGAGTACTATACCATATATAGGTATCCTCTCCATTACACATCAAGGTCATATACCATATACAGATGTCATCTCTGATATAGAATGAAGCTGGATTAACAATGTGACAACATGACATCACACCTGAAAACTTGTTATGGGAATCAAATTCATCGCAGATTTTCTGAGACTGGAATTTCACACGTGCACTACATCCTCAGATTTTCTCAGATCCTTAAGGGAAGTCACTCATTGTTTGATCACCCATCATTGTTGGTACCTTGCGGATCATCGATCACCAAAATACCCCTATCTTGATAGTCATCTCATTATTTGAATCAAATTTTGTGTGTTGTGCTCATGAATCCCATTTTCTTTGTATCACACGCCAGTTAAAAATAAGTCATGACTGTACAGGGCTTTCATTTTCGACAAACACTGACATTTTGATGTCAATCTTAAATAATTTTGTAATTGATCGATGAATGATCTGCAAGGTACCAACAATGGTAATTGATCAAACAATGCCCTGGATGATCCAACGAGGTATTGACAATGAATCAAACAGTATTGATGATGGATTAACATTGAAGAAACAAAATAAGAACAATGGTATGACAATATATCAGCAAAGTATCAATTGTATTTAGAAAGACTAAGATACGATATCGAGCCAGTAGACTTGAGTGGTGGACAGACTGTTCATCTGATAGAAAATCTTGACCTTTCAGATTTTTTGCCTTTGTTTGATCCGTGTTAAAATGGTCACTCGATCCTGTTGTGACGTCAAGCCAATGTAAATCATGCGCGCACCATGCAATTTTTGATTCAAACAATGAGCTGACTATTAAAACCCACCAAAATAGGGTCATCAATAAAGTATTTGCATGATCTATCAGAAGACAGAGTGCATTACATTCGGCAGTTTACAATCATTGGCGCAGAACAGACGATCTGGAGTTTGTCATTGCCGCAAGAGGATGAAGTCAATGTGCTCGTTTCGGTAACTTTGAAGATTATAAGAGATCTAGGGAAATGAGACAGTTCTCCGAGCCGCAGTTCGAGGAGGCTAGGAAACCTGGCAGTCAGATGATTAAGGCAGTGATGGAGACTGGAGTTATCAGGGAAGAGGAGGCAAGAAGACGCTTGGGGCATTGAGTGATTGTATGATAGTGATAACATTATAAACTGTGGTGTGCGATTTTCTGTTTCAACATGTGGCTATCGTTTTCATCAAATATTGAATCTTTAAAATATGATATCGCGTTGTGGGTGATTATGTTTCACCATATGAAAAGTTGATGACACGATTCATAATCGACTGACCACGAGGGTTGCAACATTACATTACTATGAAGACCAGTTAACATTCCCTACGTATGGAAGCCTACATAGGTACCCACTTATTGTATTGACGTCGACGAACTAGGTTCCTAAACCAGCTACATCTGAAATCTGGGAGCTCTTCTGTAGTCCCAGTAGCAAACTATATTTCAGAGAGGAATTGTTTACCGCGGAAACTCACCCCTTCAGCCTACAGTGCATTTAACCGTTCAAAAATCATATCTGAACGACATTCCATTCTCAAAGATAAACGAGACAAATATATCTATTTTAATCAAAATGATCGCTCAACAGAGTGATAATAACAGCCACAAGTCAGGATATGAAACTTTGCAGCTACTTGACAACTAACCTACGCGTTCAAGTGAGAGAAAACTGGAGGAAGAGGTATCGCATGGTAGTGAGAAATAAAATTTCATGGATAGCAATCGTTAAAACTAGGAGGAATCAAATAGGGACATTCGGGGACAGGGAACAAGGATCATAAAATACAGCACTGTCGTGCAAGATAAAGTTGCTGATTGACCAGAAGCAGCACAAAAGTATTGAGCTTACAAGGTCGAAGAGAAAGTGGGACAAGTATGTTGTCTCGCAATATCCTGGTTGTGAGGATAGTGATTGACATAGAATGATGGTCATAACGGCTTCAAAAATGAGACAAAAAAAGCTGGGTACAGGAACAAGGCCATAGTAGATTTCGAGGAAAACGCTGCATACAGTATCACCCTTGCCAACTACTGCATTTGCCTTTTTCAGAAGCCTGAAGTCGATCTAGATGTGATCAACACTTCTCTTTCTCAGCTCTCTCGCCCCATCGCTGAAATTTACTTTTATCATCACTATCTCCAATAACAACCCCTGTCTCCCGAACGCTCCGTCTCAAACCATTCGAGATACTCACATCAACTGTTGATCCCTCTTTTGTACATAAGGGATATTTTCCTTTCGGTGCGTTGGGAAAGAGGACGTAGGTCTGCAAACCATGGCAGGCGAGAGTAATCTGGGTACTCAATAGGAAGGAGAGATGTAGGAAAAGGCGGCCAGTTTTCCTTGTGGTTGTAAAATTGAATCTTATACTCGCGACGCACACAACAGCTAAGAGATAAAAAGAAATCAGATTAACCCATATTTACATGAAAAGAGAAAAGCTCACAAAACATATGTCATAATGGGCTCCTCATAATGGGTGTTACCAGGTGTTTAAGGACTCATGCGGAGAAGGCGAACCTGGAGTCATATAGAAAGGGTTATCAGGTAAATCGGAGATGATTGGGAAATCCGGCGATTTAAAGTTTTTCGTGGGCCTGTTCCTGTCTTGGGTGGTGATGCAGCGCGTGGCAGTCGCAGAAGGTTCAGAAATTCCAACAAGTGAAGTTGCCAGAGGCCGTAGTTGAGGTTTGCGATGGGATAGGGGAGATGTCAACCCATTACTAGTCTCTGCATGTGATTGCTTCAGAGATTGCGATACAGAAAAGAAACAGCTGACGAAGGATGAACAACGTCAGCTCCCTCCTTGATATCCGAGAGGTATTCCTCATCCAAATCCTTCTGACATACCATCTCCGACTTTGGTCTTGCTAACCAAAACGTTTCTCTGTCATTACTTTTTGAGAGACTTCGTCTCCGCTTTATACGCAATCGTTGGAAATGGGCATTTTCCTCATCTGCGCTTGAGAGCGCCGGGATTTGGTTTCCCGAAGCATCGTTTCAGAATCACAAATGCCATGCGAGCATCCTCTCTTGCATCTCCTGTATGCCCCTGGTGGAGTAGGTAACGAAGCCGTGAAGACCGAGCACTTCAGGCAACTTCTGTTGGCGAAGGAAAGATCTCCATTTCTGATTCCAAGACTAGAAAAAAGATGGTAGTCACACGGTAGACAAACAGCTGTCAACTGATCAGGAACGAATCCTCGAGCACTGTTCAGTTGACTGATGTTTGATTGTTGTCTCAATGCATCGGCTACTGTATTCACACTACCAGCTGTTAGGTCGACACAATCCTCTTATAGCTACAACGGTTCGAAGTCTCAGATGTGATCTCTAACAATTAAAGAACCAAGTAGTCAAGACTGGAGTAGATGTTGAGATGAGAGGGAACAGTGCCGGGGTCGTGCCCTGGGTTGGGTCGGACAATGGGCTGCACTTGCCACTCCTAGTCCAATAGAGAGTGACAAATAAGTCTTTCGGTCGCATGCAAACATCAACGCATTACTTGTACAAGCAGTCACAGTTGACTCGCTTCCTCAGCCCACTCACTTGCTGTGATTGTTTTCTGGGCCCATAACATGCTTATCACATGCGCCTATCCGCATCCTGTTAAACCAAAGTTTCTTACCAACCCTTCTTTTTTTTTTTTTGAATCACCAACCCTTCTTTTCACATCTTCTGCTACACAATGTCTAATGTCTAATCTATTTTCAACTATTTTTCCCACGCACCATTTTCTTGTCGCAGTGCAATATTTTCATCTATACTATGCAAAGCCCTGCTTCTAGCCTCACATAACACTCTCATGCCACAATCGTTGAAGCCTTCTTGGCTGGGTAGTATTTGTTCGCATCTTACAGCATTCTAATTTTTCAGATAATGGGCCTGTCATAGCACAAGATTGAGTGGGACAATCATTCGGAGGAGAAATATGGGAAGAATTCGCCGTGGTTGGTTAGTTTGTTACCTGTGTTCACACGTTGATATGAATTTAACAGTCTTCTGTTCTCATTGTCTATCTATCTTGCCACCACCATGTCTATGTTTCCCGATGCCAGAAACTTCATAATTAAGGATAGTAGCTTCACCAACATTACGGGGCGATCTTGCGAGCAGCTTCATTTCGGCTAATGAGATGTTAGTCAATCCAATACTAGGAATAGATATCCTCTATGAAGCCTCCGATCCGGGAGCTGCATTCAATTCTCAAGACCATTACGATCGCCGCTGCTTCCCAGGTACTCGGGAGCAGTATATCGCTGACATCGCGAATTGGGTAACTGAATCCGCCAACCCACCTCCGTCGATGTATTGGATGAGGGGGCCAGCTGGTGTTGGAAAATCGGCCATCGCTCAGACATGTGCCGAGAAACTCAAAGAAACTGGACATCTTGATGCTGCATTTTTCTTCACTGTCAACAAACGCTCTAATCCCTTACGCCTCTTCACTTCCATCGCTTATCAACTTACTACTGCGCTTCCTGACTATCGTGCCGCTGTTGATGACAGGATCTCCAAGGATAAGAGTCTTGTTGAGAAGAAAATGCCATCTCAATTCGGATCACTGATTGTTGAGCCGATTCAGGAGCTACAGAAGCAGGGAAAGAGAATACAAGCAAAAGCCATCTTCATCGATGGATTGGACGAGTGTGCGAGCAAGGACGCACAAGCAGAAATCATCGAGATAATCGCATCCTCCGTCAGGGAGAGATCTACTCCATTCCATTTGGCCATCTTTAGCCGTGCCGAACCTCGCATCGACCTCACACGGCCATATTATGACCAAGGCCGACGGTTCCATCTAGATGGTTCCATCATAGCACATGTTCTCGGTGTTCATGGAACATTTCGTTTCTACCACAAATCTTTTGATGATTTCCTCCGCGATCCTACTCGCTCTCGTGCCTTCTGTGTCGATACCCCTGCCTTTCGTTCCAAATTACTTAATCGTTTAATTCAAAATCACCATCATTATGCATCAAGCTATGCTATTGACGGTTCAAGCACGTATTTCCTTTGTTGTATCTACCCTAAACTTACTTATTATTCCAGACCTCGTGTCGGCACCGGGTATCATCAGCTCCTCTACCGCACTCTCTTGGCCACATGGAATCGAGTTTGTTGACTCCTGTCTGAAGTGGACGGTTTTTTTAGCCCTCTCAGCAGTTTGCGTTGACCCAAACTTTTGGTATCTTTTTGAGGATGTTCCGCTTGCTATATTTCAGTGACTGGCAGAGCTTGATTATCCCAAGTCTTTGATAGCGATGCGAAAGTTGATAGAAATAGATAATTCGTCAAGGCGTGAGATTTTCGACATCTCAGTGACAGTCCGAACATTATCCCACACTATATTTGATTGAATTGGCACCGAAGACTTTGATGAAGCGGTTCCTGCTAAAATTCTTCAGGTATGTTTCAAATATGATTACCCACAGTGAATTCATCTAATCGCTCGCCAGGCTGTCAATAAAATGGAGAAAGCAAAGGTCATCCGGCCATACCTTCCTCTCTTTGGATTGAGCCATGTCTCTGCCCTTCTTCACACTCTCTCCCGCAAAAAGTCAGTGAGGAGGAACTGTGGGCTTTATAAAGTTGGGGATGGGGAAAAGTCGTTTATATGGTATTGGGAGTTTGATGTGGAGAAGCGGTATTTCCATCAGTTCAAAAATATTGATTATGCAGCGGCTCAAGAGTTCTACGAGGCAAACAAGTTCACGATGTGGGCAAAAGAAAAGGAAGAAAGCGATGCAGAAGTGGAGGAAAGTAACACAGAAGACAGCCAAGAAGATGGTGAGGGAGAGGAAGATGTCCAGGGAGATTTTCATAATCATACTGCTGACCATGAATATGAGGATCAGCGTGAGTCTGAAACATATGTTCAAGGCCAGGATAACGGCCAGAATGTTCGAGATGACAACGGCAATCCCCTAGACAATGACGATCGGCAGGACAATAAGGAGGAGCGAAGAGGGGATCAGGATATTGTTCATTCTTCTTAGACACTAAACTGGCTCCGAACAAAAGACATTTGTGTATCATCCTTTCGGCTCTTATTTTTGGTAGAGTCTTCGACATCTACTTGCAGGACGATATGGGTTTACCGAACCCTGTTGCAGTGTAATAGATTCATCGAACCGTCCAGTGTTGTGTGTCGTTGGTCAATAGGCTAAACATCTGTGATAGATTTATCTCTTTTCTTCTGCTCCTGCCCATCCAGTTTACTGCTTTTTTATTGTGTATGCAGTAGTCGATTTATCATTTGTCCTCAACATGATCGGACAATCTCGTGTCCGTCGAAACGAATATAACAGTGCTGAGAACGTAAGGTCTACGTGTGTAATACATCATACAGATCTGACATAATTTGAAGTCTCCACTTCACGCGCAGGCTCAACCCTAATTCAAAACTCGTCAGCTCGACATTGCAATTTATTATTTCTGAATACTTTTGATACTTTGCAGATATTTTGTCATACCATTGTTCTTGTCAATGTTAATCCATCATCGATACTGTTTAATTAATCATCATTGTCTGGATCATCCAGGGCTTGATCAATGATCATTGTTGGTACCTTGCGGATCATCGATCACTAAAATACCCCTATCAGGCATCTCATCATTTGAATCAAACTTTGTCTGTTGTGCTCATGACTTCCATTGTATTTGCATCACATGCTGGTCAAAAATAAATCATGACTGTACAGGGCTTTCATTTTCGACAAACACTGACATTTTGATGTCAAATTGATCTTAACTAATTTCGTAATTGCATGATCGATAAATGATTTGCAAAGTATCAAAAGTATTTAGACAGAATAAGATACGATATCGAGCCAGTAGACTTGAGTGGTGGACAGACCGCATTCAAGTTCATCTGACAGACAATCTTGACCTTTTGGATTTGTTGCCTTT
>Ga0153977_1000209_pt1 | contig 15380 bp, 14 predicted proteins | sample TSGA061MetaG_FD_104710 | JGI IMG/M metagenome (GOLD analysis project Ga0153977, IMG submission 104710) | Attine ant fungus gardens microbial communities from Georgia, USA - TSGA061 MetaG | ecosystem: Host-associated > Fungi > Mycelium > Unclassified | place: USA: Georgia, Yuchi Wildlife... | reverse complement strand
GAAATACTGGCGAAGGTCATCTTCGACAAAAGAGCCTGACTCGAGCTTCAGCGTACTGAGGTCACAGATGGCGCGCAGTTCGGCCGGAAGATGGAGTTCCATAAAGTCGCGGGCTATCTCTGGCTGTGCCAGAAACTGCCGGAATGCCGCATCATGTGGCGTGGGTGTGCTGTTTTTCTTCTTCATCGATACTGACCTGAACGTTGATTTTTCGATGGTACCACAAACCTAAAGCGACATTTTTGTACATCGGGTGTTTTTAGCTGTCGGTATGAGGGACGGGGTGCGCAGAACCGGCGATAAGAGGGTGTAAGAAAGGGATAATAAAACGGCACAAGGTTTTCAGATAATGCGCGTCGCCGAGTGCTTTATTCAGGCTCACCGGTAACGAGGGGGTAGATAATCAGCCTCCAGCAGTATGCCCGGATGACTCCCCGCCCTGAAGGACGGGGTTTTACGTCATATCTTGAAATTATTTAACATGTCTGGCTTCGTCTGAAAGCCTCTCTTTAAGAAATTTATACTCAGGAGCGGTCTGGTTTAATTCACCCCGTAATGAGCCCGCATGACCTACTGTGACATGACAGGATACGCATTTGAGTACAGGGTTTTTGTTGCTCATGTCTTTGTAGAGTTTGTGCATTTCAAGCGATTTAGGGTTATCTGCTTTCGTCTTATCCAGTAACTGGTTGTGGCACTCAAGACAGCCGGAGTCATAAACGTATGATTCACGTTTTTTACGGTTTTCCAGCCAGTTAATATCAGACGTGTCAGTAAAGGTTTTTTTGATCACATCATTGGTGCCCTGTACACCTTTAGAGAGTAAGTAACCAACCGTACTGGTATGCGGCAAATGGCAATCCACGCATTCTGCGCTGAATCCATGTGGATTATTTCCTCCGTGAGTATCCTGCTGATACGTTTTTACCATCGGCTGCATCTCATGACATGCCCCGCAAAATTCGTCATTACCGGTTGATTTAACTACCTCAACGCCCAAAAGACTTATACCGGAAGCCACAATAATGGTGACAAAGGCTAATAATAATATAAAACGTGTTCTGCTCATGTTATGTCCTTATTTAAGGCGTAGCCCCAAACCAGTCCCGCGTATTGTCATGGCAGGTTTCACAAAGATTGCTGGATGGTTTATGCTCTGCATGACATTCATAACAATCCAGATCCAGGCCATCATGTAATGAGCGATGAGGATTGGTATGGTTGATATCCATAAAGCCTGTTCGTTTCGCTACCTTCTCAGCACTGCCGTGGCAGGCAAGACAATCCTTCGTTGCCAAAGGCTTATAGCTGCTGACGTCTTTTTCTTTATGGCATGCAGTACAAGGCAGATTTAGCTTTTTATGATGTGATTTGAGGGCATAATTCGCAGTTGACTCACTCACGAGACTGTCGCTGCCGGAGACTGTATTCTTTTCATCTGCAGAGAATACAGAAAAAGAATAAAGCAAGCATAATAACGAAGTTATTAACGTTAACACTTTCATTATAATTTCCTGATGTGATCAGATTAACTCTCGGGTGTTTCTTTTGCCGCATTCTCTCCGGCAATCATGCCAAAAACGCCGCAGTCCAGGCTCCCACAAGCAGTCAGTCGGATATAGCCATAGCTACCTGCTGATGCTTCACCACAAACAAAAATACCTGGGATCGGTTGTTCTGTGACAACATCAAGAGGACGAGCTTCACTATTTATCATGGCTCCCCCCTGACTGTAGTTGTACCGAGGGTTTAACCACATTGCATAGAAGGGGGCCTTACCAATAGTGGTTGAAGTTTTTAGCAGGTCACGTGGTTTGCCAAATTTATCCTTATCACTGGCCATGTCGCGATTGTATTCTTCAATTGTTTGCCTGAGCTTATGAATATCCATATTAAAATTACTGGCCAGAGCCTCTAATGTATCGAATTTCCACATGGTGCCTTCAGTTCCGTTCTTTCCTTCAAGCGAAAGGTTGAGTCTCTGTTTATCATGGTAATTATCAATGCCGGTCTGGTCATAAATCAAAACGATCTGTTCACCATCAATTTTCATTCGCTCTGACAATATTTTTAAACCCAGCCCCTGACGGTCATTGTTATTATATTCATCAACAAATCTTTTACAGGTGCGTGGGTTAACTAAAATTCCCCATAGTATATCCTCTGTGGGAATGGGGAACGCAAATCTAAAAAGAGTCATATGGATGGGTTTAAGCCCGGCTTTAATCATCGCCTTTAATGCTCCGGCAGTAGCTCCGGGGTTAGCTGTTGATACAGAATTATACAGTGCACCAACTTCATCCCCCCTGAATTTCCGATCCTGATTATATCCTCCGGTTGCCATCACAAGACCGCGTTTTACTTTGTAATATTTAGCCTGGCCTGTATTGTTAAATTCTGGAGTATCATTAAGACCAAAATCTTTAACTTCTCGGTTAAATATATAATTTTCCCTGACTCTTACACCAATTACACGGCCAGTCTCGCTGCGGATAATTTCTTCCAACAGTACCTGTTTGCGAATATCGATATTCGGCAGGTTATCTTTCACGTACTTCTGCAAACTTTTGACGATACCGCTACCACCGTTCACAGGCCAGACGCAACGGGGACGAGAATGTCCCCCCAGTGCTTTAATCCCGGTGCCGTTACCAATCGTTTTATCAAACTCTACACCGTGGTCGCACAAAAAATTAAATAAAGATAACGTATTCTGCGCAATGGTTTTTGTGAGATCGCTATGGTTATATCCCCGGGCCTCTTTCTCGATATCAGCCAGAAGTAATTCCCATGAATCATCGGTGATGCCTGCTTCCTTTTGCCACTGAGAACCGACCACTGCCATGTTTAATCCCGATATCAGTGATGAGCCACCCAGTCTTGACATCTTATCGGCAATCACGATTTTCATTCCGGGAGTGGTTTCTGCTGCTCTTATCGCAGCCGTGAAGCCAGCCATCCCGGTGCCGACCACTAAAATATCCATCTCCTCATCCCAGTTTATATCAGTACTTTTCCTTTGTGCACTCGCCTGTACGGGGAGAAGAGTGGCCAGAGAGCCTGCCGTCGCGGAGGCAAGGCCTAGCTGAATAAAGCGACGTCTGGATGCGTTATTTTTCATATCAACACCTTTCTGAAATTCACTTAAGTGTTGACACACTGCATTAACTTATCACTCATCCCTATAGTGGTTTACCGCATAAGTTTTGAATCGTTGATATATATCAAAATAGCTATGGCTATTACAGGTAGTTTAATTGTTACATCAAATAATTAAGTGTGGCTGATATGAGATGCAGATTTAGCAACGGGCATAACCTGTACAGTATAGTTTTCATGATAATCTTATCATTCACGTCCGTCCTGCATGCCGAATCTTATCAACAGAGACATATCATTCGGGTTGGAATATTATCTTTTGATGATATAAATAAAGGTATCTCCCGATGGCAACCAACTATAGATTATTTAAATAATACTTTCCCTCAGTATCAATTCATACTTGTTATGGGGGATGTAAAAAGTATCGATCAACTGGTTGCAAACGGAACGATTGATTTTGCCATAACCAATGGCGTCAAATTACTGCAGTATCAGACCGAGTACAATGCGGTAAGGATGCTGAGTTTAAATCCGGTTACAGGTGATCCGCAGTATGCCATAGGGTCAGCCGTCATTGCCCGCAGCGATATGCCTGAAATTAAGAACTGGGGTGAGCTAAAGGATAAACGCATTGTTGCCACTACTCCCCAGGCATTTGGAGGATATCAGATCATAACCCGCGAGTGGGTTAATGATGGTATTACCCCTGTTAAAGATTTATCTCATCTCAAATTTACAGGAATACCTCAGGAAAATCTGCTGTCTCAGTTGATAAATAATGAAGCGGATATTGCCGTACTACCAACCTGTGTACTCGAGCAGGCTATACAGTCTGGTCGTTTCAGGAGTACACAATTCAAAGTGATTAAACAAAAAAAACAGTCGATGTTTCCCTGCCTGAGTTCAACACCGCTCTACCCACACTGGACATTTTCAAGAATGCAACATGTCCATGAGCAACTGGCAAGTGAAATAGCCCGGAGCCTGTTATCGATAAAAGCTGGGGATCCCCCTGCAGTTACAGGTGAGTATAAAGGGTGGACTGTTCCCGTAAATGATAAAAGTGTCATAGCGCTCATGCAGGATATTGGACTGTCAAATAATAGCGACCATATAAAGATATTGTGGCAAAAATACAGAGGGTGGCTGCTCATTGCACTTGGATATGGCCTGCTTTTGATAGGTTATCATCTGCGTGTCAATTACCTGGTGAAGATAAGAACACGCAAACTGGAAGAAATGATGGAGCTAAACAAAGCTTCCGCCGAATGGATACGCGTTCAACAGGAAAAATTCTATTCTGCACAGCGCTTTTTATTGTCAGGTGAAATGGCTGCCGGTCTCGCCCATGAACTTAATCAACCGCTTATGGCGATAAATAACTATGTTGTTGGCTGCAGAATGCGTTTACAACAACAACCGCTGGATATCCATTCTCTGGACCAGGCACTACAGAAGGCAATCCAACATACCGCCAATGCCAAGAATATTATTCAGCGCTTAAGGTTTTTCATTAAACATCACCCTGAAAAACAGGAAGCAATCTGCCTGAATGACGTTATCTCAAATGCGTTAGCCCTGTTTACCAGTGAGATCAATAGAGAGAAAATTACTGTTGTCATTCCAGAATCCCCCCGGGTTGTTATCTGTGCCGATGAAATTCTTATTCAACAGGTTCTGGTTAACCTTATCCGTAATGGGCTTGATGCACTTAAGTTAAAAAATTCTTCGGCCCCCTCCCCACAGATAACTTTTGCGATTACGGAGTGTGACTCCAGTGTATTGCTGAAAATTCTTGATAATGGCGTCGGGCTTACTCAGGAACAGGCTGAACATTTGTTTGTGCCCTTTATGACAAGTAAGGACAACGGCCTTGGATTAGGTATGGCGATCTGTAAACGCATCATTGAAGCGCACAGCGGGCGAATCTGGGCAGAATCAGTATCTGAGGGGGCCTGCATTTGTATCAGATTACCCTTGATGAAGAAGGCAACAGCATGAGACAGAAACGTGTTTATCTTGTTGATGATGATCCCGGCATCCGGGAGTCACTGACCTGGCTACTGGGTGCTGCGGGTATTCAGTTAATCTGCTTTGCTGGCGCAGAATCTTTTTTAAAGCAAGCTGACAGTACTCTTCCTGGCTGTGTTTTGCTGGATATCTGTATGCCGGGAATGACGGGCGTTGAACTGCAGGAGCACCTGTTATGCAAGGAAAATATGCTCAGCATCATTTTCCTTACGGGGCATGCAGACGTACCAACAACCACACATATTTTTAAAAATGGTGCTTTTGATTTGATGGAAAAACCGGTGGACACAGAAGAACTGTTGCGGGGCATACATCTGGCTTTAACAAGCAGCGAGAAAAAATATGAATGGCATGCCGGTCGACGACAGTTTACTGAGGCCTGGGAAGAACTGACTGACAGAGAGAAACAAATTCTGTTACTGGTACTGGAAGGTTTATCAAATAAAGTTATTGCCGATCGTCTTCATCTGGCTTTGCGCACTGTTGAAATTCATCGCCATAACATGATGAAAAAAATGGGGGCTGACTCCGCCATTCAGTTAGCTCATTCAGTGTCAAAGTATATGGATATAAATGAAATTAAGGTTGCTTCGCATTAGAGGGCAGGCAGATAAGATGCTCGTTATAACTACCTGAGACGCAGGCTTAAGTACGTTGCACATTATCAATGGCGACACCCGCCGGGACAAGGTGCTGGTCGAGAGCCCCTGGCTCAGACGCGAATCATTTTGAAGTAGCTAACCACCATGTGCCTATTATATACAAGAAGGGGGCACCCTGTCGGTTAGTTTCAGAAATGCAGACAGCTACTGTCAGAGCATGCTGCTGTTAAAACATGCCGCAGTGTTTTTAAGCGGGACTGTTAATAAGCTGTGGAGCCTTCATGCCGTTGTGATTGTGCGGAACCAGTAGCAGGCAGGCCCGTCCTTACTTTTATGGACCGACCCCAGAAACCAGCCCTCTCCTGGTGGTGGAACCAGTTCCCACTTTGAAGGATCCGGTAGGCCATCGTTCCGGGCAGCGCAGAATGCCTCTGTCGCATCGTCGCGCATGGTCATCACAAAGCACTCCAGGTTCTGTACGCGCAGCCACCACTTCAGTAGAGGTGTGGTCTGACAGCAACTTCTAATTAACGCTGGGTGCGTCCAGTAGCCGTGTTCATCACGGCTGACCTCAACGGGAACAATCATTCTGATATCCTCACGTCATCAACAGCCAGTGCAGTGTCAGAAGTCTGGTTCGTGCGGGAAAACTGTTGCACTCGCTCAAGATAAGCATACCGGAAACAGAACCCCCTCGCTTTGCGTTAACGCAATGGTCTGATAAACGAACCACGTCATTACTGTGATCATATATCCAGTGAACAGAAGGACACCCATAACGAACACCAGTTGCTTCACACAGTGTTTGTGCCAGTCCTGAGCTATGACCGCGACATAATCCGGAGCAAACCAGCACGCCAGTCCCAGATTCGCCATCAGTATGTGTTCTCATTCTCAGCGACAGTCATCATTGTTCCCGTTTTCTGCAATGTCTGTGATAATACTTGCATATCAGTCCGGTACCGTATACGAAGCCACCATGACAGCAAGGCGACACGCCAGTGACATCAGGTCGGAACCAGAAGATACAGTTATGCCTGACACTGACACTGACACTGACACTGACACTGGCACTGGCAATGGAAACAGGATACCAGATGAGGGGGAACCGATAACTGCCGCACAGTTATCCAACCTGCGCGGCTGAGGTGCATGGCACAATGCTGGCGGTCGGTCTGCCGATATGACCAAGTTGATTTGCAGTTATTGTGAGCCTAGTGGAATGGATTGCGAGTCGGAGGGATTTCGATTGCGAGCCGATACACTTATCGTCGAGGATAGATTGTCAGGACGGCGGTGGGCGATGGCGTGTTTCGCTTCTGTTGCCTGCCCCTGAAAGAAGAAAACCCTGTCAGTATTGAACTGGCGGGGCTGTATACTAGGTAACAGGCTGATTAATGGCTTATTTGTTCCAGTTCGCCAGCAGTCAGGCCGGTGATTTTCATGAAGCTGGAGAGGCCGAGACCATTCTCCAGCATCGTACGGAGTATTTTCAGGACAGCCTCGTGTTCGCCTCCGAAGTTATTTAGAGGCGGCCCAGAGTTTATGATAAACTTACCTATAAAATTTAAGGCGTTAAGCTGAAAATAAGCGATAATTCAGGTTAATTTATGAAAGACATCACAGATAATGATTTTGTTGATAATCTGATACAAGAGTGGCTGGATGCGTTCCCTTCATTGAATTTGAGTGGATTGCCTGTTATCGCGCGAATCGTACGCATGAGCCATTACATTTCCCAGTTTGTCGATTCAAACTTAGCCCGTTATAACCTGAACGTCGGTGAGTTTGAGGTATTGGCTGCTCTGGCCAGGAATCCCGACCGACAACTTTCCCCAAAAGAACTTCAGAAGAAAATCCTGATCTCATCCGGTGGTTTGTCTAATCGAATTAACCGTCTTGAGGAAAAAAAATACATTGTCAGAATCCCTGATCCGTCGGACCGACGAGGTGTTATCGTCAGGATCACCCCTGAAGGGAGAAAACTTACCCTTGAAGCTGTCGTAACGCATGTTGCGATCGAAGAGGCTCTTATCCAGGGGCTTGATATTGAGGATAGGGAACAGCTGGCTGGACTGCTTAAAAAGCTGATCAAATCGCAAAAAAGTGAACTCAACGAAAATAGTGAGTAACGGCAATTACTTTTGTAAGTTATGCCCAAAAGCTCACATCCGCGGGTCTTATTATATTTTCTGCTATCCCATCATTACCTGTTTTGCTGTCCTTCCGAACGTAGCACTAACCATAATCCAGCCAGAATCAAACATAATCCAATAACTGCAAACCTGTTAACTGCTTCGTGGGCAACAACAATTGCCAGAATAAAAGCGACAATCGGTTCGATCAGACCCAGAGCTACGCCAGTGGATGCGCTGATATACCTGAGAGCCTGGGTAAAGAGAAGATAAGCAATACCGGTGGTTAACAACCCAAGATAAAGTATGACACCGATGCTAATCAGAGTGAGAGTTGGCGTTCCCGCCAGCAACCAGGCAACTGATGTAGCGATAAAAATGGCGATACTGAATGTATGTCTGGTGATAGTCAGTGGCGAAGCAAAACTCACCAGTTTTTTACTGCATACTGTATACAGTGCATAACAAAATCCAGCGCTCAGGCAGATTAGCAGACCTGTATTATTGATTTTCCAGCTTTCGCTTTGTGAAAATACCATCCAGCTTCCACCTGCGGTTGCACATAGTGTGCCAAGCCACCAGAGTTTCGACGGGGGTCTTTTCATTACAATAGCCTGCATCAGACCGGCCCAGATTGGGGCGCTGCCGATAGTTGTTGCTGTTCCTGTCGCAATACCCGTTGCCTGAATGCCAGCAAAAAATGCCAGGTTATATACTCCCATACTTACGCCAGCTATACAGATAAAGTACCAGTATTTCGTTCTGCTGATCTGAAGACTACTGCTCGATACGGTAGCCACTGTGGTTTTAGTGCTGGTCGTACGACAGAAAAAAAGCAGGTGAAAGAACATACAGGCAATCATCAGCCTGAAAGCACCTATCCAGTAAGGCGCGGTTGCACCGTGAACAAAACTTTGCGCTGTTCCCGCAGTTCCCCACAAAAAGGCAGCACATAAGGCCAGTATAATCCCAACAACAGAGTTTTTTTTCATGGTTTGCAGCTTTTCATCAAGGGTGAAGTGTCAAATTCATATGTCTTCATGTGAAGATACTTTAAGCGAAGAAATGAAGCACTAAAAGTGATGTGATACTCGTGATGTTGTTATTGATACCTTGATCAAATTTTTATTCTTTACTTATTGTCTGGATGTAGTACTGGATTAGTATGGAAATGTATCTTCACGTGAAGATACTTAACTAAAAGGATCATCGTGAGGCTACTATGGCTGTGATAATAATCAGTTTAATAGTGCTGGTACTGGCAGGTTATGCGATAGCGAAGAATTATGAAGCGAAGTTAGTATTGTTTGGTGCTGGTATTGTACTGATGCTGTGTGCGGCAATGCTGGGATTACCTGTTCTGGATATTAAGCAAAGCACCGGCAATGTGTGGTTAGATCCACTCAAACAGATACAGACAGGCTTTATCAAACAGTTTGGTGGTGCCGGTATCATCATCATGGTTCTGTTCGGATTTTCTTCCTATATGTCGCGTATTGGTGCGAACGATGCAGCGGTACATCTGGTTTCTAAGCCAATATCAAAAATTCGCTCGCCTTACATTCTGGTACCTATTGTATTCTGGCTTGGGACATTATTGTCGCTTGTTATTCCCAGTGCCGCTTCACTGGCTGTTATTTTAATGGCGACACTCTATCCGATATTGCGCGCGGCAAAGATGTCATCAATGACTTCTGCTGGCGTTATTGCTACGACTGCAACCATCATGCCGACCCCTTTGGGGGGAGATAACGTGGTAGCTGCAAGATTGTTGGGCTTCGAACATGTTGTTGATTATGTCACCCAGCACCATGCAGTCATCTCCCTGCCAGTTTTACTTTTGATGGGCATTGCGCACTATTTTTGGCAGAAATATATGGATAAACGCCAGGGGGCTGCCGCGTTTACTGACGTGGATGAGAGCCAGTTTCAAGACAGCAAGCAACTTCCTCCATCCTGGTATGCATTATTTCCATTGATCCCTTTGATACTCATTATCGTTCTTGGTTTATTTTTCCGTCAGATTAAGGTTGGGTTGGTCGAGATCACGCTTTTTTCCTTTGCTTTGGCGTTCGTAACGGAAGTGATTCGTAAACATGATGCTAAAGCGCAGATGGCTGAAGCTGTTTGTTTCTTTAAAGGTATGGGGGATGGATTTTCGCAGGTAGTTGTGTTGATAGTCGCTGCAGGTACGCTGGTTGCTGGCCTGAATGCAATCGGAATTATTGATATGATTTCTGGTGTGGTAAAAAACGTGAATAACGCAGGTATAGGGTTAATGTTTATTTTCTCTGGCCTGACAGCACTTATCACATTTATTAGTGGTAGTGGCAACGCTGTATTCTATTCATTCATAGAAATCATTCCCCCAATCGCAGAACAGGCGCACATTGACCCGATTATGGTGGCGTTGCCGATGCAATTCACTTCAAACCTTGTACGGGCTATTTCACCCGTGTCCGCTGTCGTCATCATCGTTGCATCAGTAATTAAAGCAAGCCCTGTCGACGTAGTGAAAAGAACAGCGATACCTTTAGCTGTGGGAACTATCGCAACACTCATCGTTTCTTTCATACGTTATTCGCTCTGAGTAGCGTTGGACTGACTATACAAAACAGGTAAGTAATATGACAACCGTAAATAAAGAGTCTTTAGTCGCGTGGCGGCGTGAGTTCCATCGTTATCCAGAGCCTGGATGGGGGGAGTTTGTTACCACAGCCTGGATCATCGAAGTACTTGAATTGATGGGACATCAAATCTTAACGGGTACCGATATTATCAATCCGCAGTTTGTATGCGGGCGCAATCCGGTTGTAGTTGAGAAGGCAAAACAGGCTGCCCGGGAACATGGTGTTGACGATACGCAGCTGGCCCGCATTGGCGAATACACCGGATGTGCCGTTGTGTTTGATACTGGTCGTCCCGGCCCGACCGTCGCGCTGCGTTTTGAGATTGACTGTGTCTGTGTTCAGGAAACTATGCGCCCCGAGCATGTGCCAAATAAAGAAAACTTTAGTTCCACTAACCCCGGGCATATGCACGCCTGTGGTCATGACGGGCATACAGCGATTGGCCTGGGGGTAGCGCGTTGGTTGATGGAAAACAAAGAATTACCGCTGAAAGGAATTATCAAACTTATCTTTCAACCGGCAGAAGAAGGTGTTCGAGGTGCGCGTCCTGTCGCTGAGAGCGGGATCCTTGACGATGTGGACTATTTTGCTTGTGGGCACCTGGGTTGTGATATCCCCAGTGGCGTGGTGGTGGTAGCGCCAGAACGTTATCTCTCCACGCTGAAAATGGATTTACGATTTAAGGGTGAAGCGGCCCATGCAGGTATGGCACCACATGCCGGGAAGAATGCACTGTTAGCTGCCTGTAACGCGACGCTACAGATTATGAGTTTGCCTACTCATGGTGAAGGCATGACCAGAGTGAATGTCGGTATGCTGAAAGCCGGGGAAGGACGTAATGTGATCCCGGCGTTTGCTGAAATGCAAATCGAAGTGCGTGGTGAGAACGAAAAAATAAACAACTTCATGACCGAGGAAGCATTACGGCGCGCACATGGTGTGGCACAGAGTTTTAATGTTGAGCTGGAAACTGAAGTGATGGGAGAAGCTGTCGATTTTGTCCCGGACGAGGAGATGTCAGCTCTTGTGGCAGCTGTCGCGCAAGACCTTCCAGGTGTAAAGGAAGTACGTCCGACAATGAATTTTAACGGTAGTGACGATGCTACTTTGTTAATCAAACGTGTACAGGCCCACGGAGGTAAGGCAGCGTATTTCATTATTGGCTCTGACCTAAAGGCTGGCCATCACCAGGCCGAATTTGATATTGACGAAAATCAGTTGTGGACCGGCTTTTCCATGTTTACTGGCCTTATTAAACATTTATCAACATGAGAAACAGCATATTAATTGTGGCGGGGATGCATTCTCGCCTGACGTATTTCTTGATTCCTGAAAGGATGCGAATATGAAAAAAATACTTTTAAGTATGATATTTTCCGGTACCTTGGCCTGCGTTATTACCCCCGCTTCAGCGGCTGTCGACCAGGTAAAACCCAATGTTACTATTCTGGCGACTGGCGGAACGATCGCTGGAAATTCGGCATCGACTACTGATACCACCGACTATAAGGCTGGTTCGCTGGGTATTGATGTTCTGATGACTGCGATACCGGAAATAAATAATGTTGCGGTAGTGAAAGGTGAACAGATTTCGAACACTATCAGTGGCAATATCAGCAGTTCGATTCTGCTGAAACTGAGTAAACGAGTGAATGCGTTGCTTGGTGAAGGAGGTCAGCAGGGCGTGGTGATCACACATGGCACTGATACCATAGAAGAAACAGCGTTTTTCCTGGATTTAACCGTAAAAAGCGTCAAACCAACCGTACTGGTTGGAGCAATGCGTCCTGCATCGGCTATCAGTGCTGATGGACCTATGAATCTGCTGGAAGCCGTAACACTGGCAGCAGATAAGAACGCCGAAAAACGCGGCGTTATGGTCGTACTTAACGATCGTATTGGTTCGGCATTTTATACCAACAAGACTAACTCGACTGTGCTTGATACCTTCAGGGCTTATGAGCCCGGTTATCTGGGAGTTTTTGTTAGTGGAAAACCGAAATTCTATTACACCCCGGCACAGCCTGTTGACAGATCTTACTTCGACATCAGTAAACTGGATAATCTCCCCCCTGTAGAGATCCTGTATTCTTACCAGGACCAAAAGCCAGATATGCTCGACGCTGTGATTAAAAGTGGTGCAAAAGGCATTATCATTGCCGGTAGTGGTAACGGTAATGTTTCCACCAGAATGGAAGCTGCAATTAAGGCATTAAGCGAGAAAGGTATTCCGGTCGTGATGGCGACAAGAACCGGTTCTGGCTATGTGAGCAGCAAGTCGTTTGCTATTGGTGCAGGCTTCCTCTCCCCACAGAAATCACGCATTCTGCTCCAGTTAGCTTTAGCCAGTGGTGCGGATCTCAAACAGATAGCGGCATATTTTGACAGCCAGCGTTAATCGGTAGGTGAGCGTCACTACTGATGGTATTGACGCTTATCTTTGCCTGAGTTTTTCGCTAATTTTGTGCCATTTGACGGGCTGAGGTAGTGACTCCTTTAAATCCTTACCCGTAAAACATATAAGAGATGGACGCGGCCTGACTGGAGATCCCGTTGAAAATTCCCGGAAACGGTTTCCTGTCTGCGTTATTTTCAGGATTCATAGCGTGTGATACCGCGGCAGCTCTTGGCTTACCAACCAGTAATTTATCGATGAGAACCAGAAATGTTGCAGCCTCCTCAAACGATCACACTGGCAGAGTTCTTGGCTGCCTTTCCAAAAGTAGACCTACATTATCATTTGCTGGGCGGCGTACGTTTAACGACTATGCTGGAGCTGGCGCAGAAATATAATGAACCTCTCTCAGTGTCTGAAGCCAAAAGCTACTACCGCCGGTATCAGCACGAAACAGGCGTCGTTAAAGGTGGGATTGCTGCGCTGAATTTCTTGTATCCATTACTTCGTAACGCTGAGGATTATTTCCGGGTGACTTATGAAGTGGCTGAGAATGCCGCTGCGACTGGCATTCGCCATCTGGAACTGTTCTGGAATCCTTCCGATACGGTCCTGAGCTATGCTGAGGTTACAGAGGCGATGAACGAGGCTATGAAACAAGCCGCCAGAGAGTGGGATATTCGTGCGCTGTTTATTCCCTCTATCAACCGTGAAAAATCACCTGAAGACGCTGTGGCTATGGTGGATGCGGTGTTGCAATACCCACATCCATCGGTGCCAGGCATCGGTATCGATTACAAAGAAAATGATGCGCCTATTGAGCATTTCTGGAAAGCCTATCGCAAAGCAGAACAAGGTGGGTTACGTTTGACCGGACACTGCTCTGAGTTCGGTTTGCACTGGCGTAATGTGGAGACCGGTCTGGATCTTATCCATCTGGAACGTATTGATCATGGCTACACCGTTCTGGAAAACCCTGAACTGACAGAACGTTGTGTGCGTGAGAATGTGCCATTCACGGTTGTGCCCAGTAATACCTATTATCTGAAAAAGTGGCCAGAGATTTCTCAGTGGCGCCGAAACCACCCCATTCGACAAATGGCGTTAGTGGGGATGAATATTATCCCGGCGACTGATGACTGGCATATGCATAACACTAATGGTATGGAATGTTATCGGGTGATGGTGGAGGAGTTTGGTTTTGACCTTGATGGCGTACGTCAACTGATGCTGAATGGTATTGATGCCTGTTGGCAACCTGAAGAGATCAAAGCGCAGTGGCGACAGGACTGGGCGCGGGAATTTGATTTACTTCGCCAAATGCTGGCGCAAGAGCCGCGAATCGATACGGCACATCATATTCCATATCATCGTCGCTATAAGGTATAGCTGCCAGTCAAATATTCATGGGGAATGTTGGTCCTGCTCTGCTTCTGAACGACCCTCCTGTCTGTCGGGAGGGATATTTTTCTCAATACCCTTTTGCCCGAATTGTGTGCGATGGCCATGAGAGCGACTCCGTGTTGTGGTACACGCAAAATAAAACCCCGTCAGTTTTGAACTGGCGGGGTTGTATTCATGGGGAACAGGCAGATTAATGGCGGATTTGGTCCAGATCTTCAGCTGCTAAACCAGTCATCTTCATGACGGTGCTGCGGTCGAGACCGTTTTGCAGCATCGTGCGGGCTACTTCGAGCTTGCCCTCGAGTTTGCCTTCATTGCGGCCTTTCTCTTCGCCGATTTGGATACCTTCTATACGTCCCTTCTCAATGCCTTTTTCCAGGCCTTTCTGTTCCAGTTGTTGTGCGATGGTCATGAGTGCGTCTCCGTGTTGCGGCACACGCTGTGCCAGTTCGCGAACAAAGGCTTCGGAGTCAGCTGACTCGCCTGCCTGTAGTAGATAGTGTATCAGCGCAATCACCTGGGGTGAAGAGAGGTAATCCGCCATCAACAGCGTGGCCAGACGATCGGTCAGCGTGGCGATGTCACGCTGATGGATATGCTTTTGCAGCAACGTCAGTGCCGCCATGCTGCGATGATTCATTATTTCATCATCCGGGATGACGGTCACATCAACCAGCGGATAAGCCCCGCCATAGACTTTACCCGCCAGTTCGGGGTTATCAAATTCATCCAGCCATCGGGTGGAGTAGGGATACGGGCTGCGTTTCCCCACATAAAACAATACCGGTATCACCAGCGGCAGTTTTTTATGGCCAGCATCGAGATGGCGTTGCATCGCGGCGACGGCATAGCGGGTCATGCGAAAGGCCATGTGAACATCCGGTGAGCTCTGATGTTCTATCAGAATATGCACATATCCGGTTCCTTCAGCCGTTTCCAGGCTGTAAAGCACATCGCTGAAATACTGGCGAAGGTCATCTTCGACAAAAGAGCCTGACTCGAGCTTCAGCGTACTGAGGTCACAGATGGCGCGCAGTTCGGCCGGAAGATGGAGTTCCATAAAGTCGCGGGCTATCTCTGG
>Ga0153977_1000204_pt1 | contig 15554 bp, 10 predicted proteins | sample TSGA061MetaG_FD_104710 | JGI IMG/M metagenome (GOLD analysis project Ga0153977, IMG submission 104710) | Attine ant fungus gardens microbial communities from Georgia, USA - TSGA061 MetaG | ecosystem: Host-associated > Fungi > Mycelium > Unclassified | place: USA: Georgia, Yuchi Wildlife... | reverse complement strand
GGTAGTATTCTAGTAGTAGTGGATCAGCTAACTAAGATGGTCCACTTTATACCAACTACAGAGAAGACATCAGCAGAAGGGTTAGCAAGGTTGTTTAGAGATAATGTGTGGAAACTGCATGGGTTACCGGAAAGCATTATTTTGGATAGAGGACCCCAATTTATGGCAGAGTTGATGAGAGAATTGAATAGGATGTTGGGAATTGCAAGTAAATTGTTGATGGCATTCCACCTATAGACTGACAGGCAAACAGAAAGGGTGAACCAGGAGTTAGAGCAATACTTGAGAATATTTATTGATCATAGGCAAGAACAATGGCCCGAATAGTTGGAAACAGCAGAATTTGCATATAACAATAAAGTGCACTCGAGTACTCAAACAACGCCTTTTAAAGTAAATTACAGGCAAGACCCTAGGATGGGGTTCGAAGGAAGGAAGAAGGGGAAATACAAAGGGGCAGAGAAATTTGTGACAAAGATGAAAGAGATCCAGAAGGAAGCAAAGGCAGCGCTGGGAAAAGCACAAGAGGAAATGAAGAAGTATGCAGATAGGAAGAGAGCAGAGGTTGATGAGTATAAAGTAGGAGACTTAGTAATACTAAGCACTAAGGACCTGAAATATCAGATGGTTGGGAGGAGGATGGAAAAGCTGACAGAGAGGTTTGTAGGCCCTTATAGGATAAAGAAGATTGTATCATCAAATGTAGTAGAATTAGAACTACCTAGTACAGTAAAAATATACTTGGTAGTTAATGTTAGTAGAATACGAAGATACATAGGGCAGGTAGAGGGGCAGAGAAAGGAGCAACCAGCTCCAGTAGTAATCAAGGAAGAAGAGGAATGGAAAGTGGAGAGGATATTGAATAAGCAATGAATTAGAGGAAAAGATAAGTATCTGGTGTGATGGAAGGGGTTCACGGCTGAATCAGATACCTGGGAAGGAGAAGAGAACTTAGAAAACGCTAAGGAAGTGATAGAGGAATATGAAAAAGAGTACAAAAGAGATATGGAGGACATTAGAAGACAAGAAAGAGAAGAGAGAACGTTCAGAAGGGAAGAATTGCCAGGACGATTTACAGCAAGGAAGTTATTTGGGTGGTCAGATAAAAGGTACGACAAAGAGTACTGGGGAAGGTTGGAAAGGAACTGGAGACGATGGAAAGGGGAAAGGAGAAAGGGGCAAAGAACAATGGAAACAATAAAGGAAGAAGAGGAAAAAATTGAACAGGAAAATTTGGGAATAAGGGAGTGAACAGAGGAAGACGACAATGAAGTAGAAAATATGGCTGACCCTTACTACAAACTATAAAGAAAATCCTCAGGACGAGGAACCTTGAGAGAGAGGTGGTATTATGACTTGGCCAAACAACTAAGAAATCAATGGACACAAGAAAAGATGACTCAAAAGAGATACATGGGACTTTGTAAATAAGGGTAAATACAGAATGTGTATAAGTAGTGTACAGAAAGCAAACAGGAACTCTATTGAGTTCTCTTTGTTAACTCAGACCAGGAGAGTGATTAAGTCATCTCGAACTAAGTTACTACAAATGCAGTCTTCCACTTATCTCTCTCTTTTATCTGTATATTGTTGTACTCCCATTGTAAATCCATCTTTGTAAACACCTTTTTTGTGCCTATAGTATCAATCAAGTCTAAAATCAAAGGCAAGAGATAATTGTTCATAACTGTTCCTTTATTAAGATATCTATAGTCTTGTACTATTCTTTTCTTTCTATCCTTTTTCTCTACAAAAAAGGCTGGTGAAGTCTGAGGTGACTTGGAGGGTCAAATATACCCCTTTCTCAACTATTCCTCTATAGATTCTCTAACCTCCTCTTTCTCTCCTTTTGACATTAAGTACATTCTTTCTTTTCTTGGCATAAAATCTTCCCTTAGGTTTATTGCATGATCCCAAGGTTTCCTTACTGGCATCCTCTCTGATTCTGCTTTCTTGAATACTTTGAGCTATCTATGAAACTTTTGTGGCACTATCTTTCTCACTTTTTCTCTATCTAATATAACTTTGTTATTAAATTTTTCCTCTATTGTCCATTTCCACTCTTCTCCATCTATTTGGTCTGCTACTCTAATTCTCTTTCCAATCTTCTTCTTTTTCTCTATTTCTTCCTTTACCACTATCTTACTTCTACAAATTAGTGGATATCTTGTTATTTTGACTTCTCCTGTCTCCCAATTTATCTTAGGGTTGTGTACTTGCAACTATAGCATATCCAGTATAATATTTGTTCTCCCCAAGTTGCATATATCTATTCTCATCCTTTCCATATGGCTTTTGTAGTACACATTTATTTCCACTTGGTATGTAATAGCCCCTCTACTATTGTTTATTCCATCCATATTCCTGACTGTCACTGGTCTATCTAGCTTTTGTAGTTTAAATCCATGTTTTGCTGCTAATTTTTTGTCCATAAACATCTCTGTTATACCACTATCTAGGAGCACTTTTACTATTACTCTCTCATGTATATCTACTTTCTCTACTCTAATGTTCAGCCATACTTCTCTTAATATTTTGAACATTCTCCTGATGTCTCTTTGTCTATCCTCTGTCTTTGCTACACTTTTTGGAGTCTCTGCCTGTATACCACTCTACTGTGCTTTTCTCTCTACAGAGTGTGCCACTACTTTCCAGTTCCACCATGGCTTCTTGTTTTCTGTTTTATACTCTAGACATAAAATCTTCCTCCTTTCTTGTTCTGATACTCTTCCTTCTATAGCATCTCTCCTTCTACATTCTATACACTATACCCTTGTCATTTCTCCCCTCCTTGCTTCCTGACAAAGATTACACCATATATTTCTCACTTGTTTTTCAAGGAGAAAGCCCTGCCCTTGGTTTTTATAGGACTGCACTCCTCTACCCTTATATCCTCCACAATCTATATAGGTTGCTACTACTTTCTCTGTAATCTATTCTCTATCAAGTAGGAGAGCATCTTTTAGAGGCATACTCTACTCATCACAATGCTTTTGTACCTTTTTCCATGTGGAATGTACCAGTCTCCTCTCTTACTATGCTTTTTGTGGCCTGGTCACATATATTACCTTCTTCTTTCTTCACCTCCTTCTTTCTACTTCTATATTTGAATACTCCTATTTGCAGTGCCCAACTCTCCAGCATCTGAAGTACTTTACTTCTTTCCCTTCTCTTTCCTGCTATTTTACCTCTTACTCCATATTGTATTACTCAACTCACCAATACTTCAAACTTATTTTTGGGGATCAGTTTCTTCTCTTTTTCTCCAATACTGTTCCTGCAGTTACAGGCCAGGTGTCTGAACTTCTTACAACTGAAACACTTTCTTTTCTTTCTTCCTTCTAGTTCTACCCTTAGTTTGGTGAGGGTCTGCTGTTGATTGAGCATATTATTCATAAGTTGGTTATATTGTTCAAAAGACATGGTATTGTGCCCCTTGAAGTAGAATAGAATTTTTGGAATCTTGCTAATTACAACTACATCTATTGGGGTACAAGATCTTCACCCAACTACTTCTACTACCTTACTGACTACTACCCTAGTACTAGGATTACACTATCACCTCTAAGAAGAGGATCTCTACTCTAAGCAGCTTCTTAGGGATATGCTGCTATTCCTCTGTATATATGGATCACAATGGACCCCTAGTACAAGGTTAATAAAGTGAATGTGTACAAGTAATATACTAAGCACTACCCAATTGCTAGGTCAGGTCTTGAACACAATATCTGGGTTTGGTACTGAGTCTCTACCAGCAGTCTCTAACTGACTACCAAGTCCCCTTTACAGCTAAGGCCTGCTATCCAAGAGAATTAGTAATTGAGCTAATCACCAATTGAGGATAATAAGAAAGTAAAGTTTAGATAAAGTTCAAAGCAAACAGTACTAGGAGTATGGAATTGAGTTCTTCTATCAGCAACTGACTCAAGAACCTTAAGTTAGGGGTTAACTCAAGGTAATACTTCAGGGTTAGAAGAGAACTCAATAGAGTTCTCACTTGATTACAGTCTACTATATATACAAGTACACTATTTATCCTTATTTATACTACAAGCTGTCTATCAGCTACTGGTTCAACTCCAGTCTATATCTATTCTATTTATAGCTCATTGTTATAGTCAAGGTAACTTATGATACAATCTTTCAAACTATAATAAATGATATCTTCCAAGATCTAATTATAGAAGAGATTATAGTTGTGTACTTGAACAATATTCTTATCTTTATAAGAATGGTTGAAGAGCTTATCCAAGCAGTCTGGAGTGTTGGAAATCCTTGCCAAGCACAAGCTATTTCTCTACCCTGGAAAGTGCAAATTCCAGAAAACACAGATCGAGTACTTAGGACTGATAATCTTAGAGAACAAAGTAGCTATGGACTCTGTCAAGGTCTCTGGAGTCTGAGAATGGTCTGTTCTGGAAAATTGGATAGACATGCAAGCATTCTTGGGGTTTGCCAACTTCTACCACTAATTCATCTATAACTTCTCTACAATAGCCCATCTTCTCTTTGACCTTACAAAGTCTGACATACCCTGGTCCTAGAATGACAAAAAGCATAGAGTCTTTGAGACACTCAAGATAACAGTCACTAGTGCTCTAGTCCTCATATCACTTCAAGACTCAGAGCTTTTCTGCATTGAGGCTGATAGTTTGGACTTCACTACTAGAGCAGTTCTCTCCCAATGGCTGTCTGGAACCAAGAAATGGCATCCAGTTGTATTTTATAGCAAATCTCTGTCTCTGGTCAAACAAAACTACAAGATCTATGACAAGGAGATATTGGCTATTATCCGTGCACTCAAGGAATAAAAATATTTTCTAGAAGGAGTGAAATACCTGGTAGAGATATGGATAGACCACAGAAACTTAAAGTACTTCATGATAGCTAAGAAACTCAACTGCTGTTAGGCTTATTGGTCCCTATACTTGGTCTATTTTAACTTCATGCTCATCCATTACCCAGGCCATTTTATGGGAAAGCTAGATATACTCTCTTAGAGACTGGACCACAGCACAGGAACTTCTAATAATGAAGATATCACTCTCCTCTATCTGGAGATGTTTGCTGTTCAAGCCTTAGAAGGTGTTGAACTAGAAGGGGCAGAAAAGAATGTACTCTCTAATATCTGCAAAGGTAACTGCAATAGAGACCAAGAAGAGTTCATAGTCCAAGCAGCTTGCAAACTTTAGCAATCTTTCAGCTAAATGGTACACTCTATGGAGTGGTCAAATATAGATAGACTACTCTGATTCCAAGACAAGATATACATCCTCTGGAATTTAGAACTTTGTAGATATATCATCACACTGTACTATGACATGAAGATCACAAAATATTCTGGCCAGTGGAAAACTCTAGAACTCATATTCCAGAACTACTGATGGCCTTAGATATCTTAGTACATCAGACAGTACGTTAGTATGTATAACCTGTACTTAAGAACAAAATCTATATGACACCCTCTAGTAGGCAAGCTCCATCTCTTTCCTGTCCTAGAAATACAGTGGAATACCTTGAGTGTAGATTTTGTGGTGAAACTCCCTGAGTTATCCAGACATGACACAGTAATAACAGTAGTAGACTCAGTGTCAAAAAGAGCACACTTCATTCTGATATACACAATGGTGACTGCAGAAAGAGTAGCTAGGCTGCTCCTCCACCATGTCTGGAAACTCTATAGACTCCCTAGGTAAGTAGTCTCAGATAAAGGTCCATAGTTTGTTACACTCTTCACTTGAGAACTCTATAGGCTTCTTAGAATAAGACTGGTCTCTTCTACTACTTGGCATCCTCAGACAGATAGATAAATGGAGCATATTAATCAGGAGTTGGACCAATACCTCTATGTCTTTGTAAACAAACAACAAAACAATTGGTATGACCTCCTTCCAATAGTAGAGTTTCAACACAACAATCACCTCTACTCTTTCACTTAGCAGTCTCTATTTCTATTAGACACCAGAAGAACCCTCTAAATGGGATTTGAACCTCAACAATGCCCTTCTGGCCTAGAAACTGTTAATGAGCTCACAGAAAGAATAAGAGCTACCACTGAAGAAGCTAAATCTGTAATATAGAAGGTCCAGGAAAACATGGCAAGATATTACAACTAGCAAAGGACTCCAGCCCCCATCTTCAAACCTAGAAACAAGGTGTTCCCAAACATATCAAACATCTGGATTACTCATCCCTCCTAAAAGCTCTCCTACTAAAGGCTGGGTTCATTCACCATGGAATAATGAGTTGGACCTATAGCTTACAAGCTAAAGTTACTATACTTGATAAGATAACTTTACCCTATCTTTAATGTAATCAAACTGTCTGCTGCCCCAGAAGACCCGATACCAGGCCATAAACTGGAAAAACACCCTTACCTATACTTATCAACAGAGAAGAGAAGTGGGAGGTAAAAGAGATCCTCAATAGCTACTGGCACCAGAGATAGTTCCAATACCTTATCAAGTGGAAGGGATATAGCTGTAAATATAACTCCTAGGAGCCCACCTCCAAAGCTTCTACACCCAATCTTATAGTAGACTTTTATTGCAGACATCCAGGGGCACCTAGATACATCTATTAGACCAAGTTTAACATAATTTTTCTGCCCTAGATCTATTGCTTTGAGATATAGTAACCTTGGAGGGGAGGTGAATGTAAGAGAACTATACTAAGTTACACTCCTAACACACTAGTGGTAGCCCACTAGAGTAACCCTGAACTAATTAAATGATAATTACCTGATATTTAATTAGTTGCTTTCTCTTATATTCTGGACCCTAACTCTTAGGACATTCCATAGCTAAAAGAACTTGTATATATAGTATAGAGTATTCTTCTAGGAGCCTTATTCTATTCTCTAAGGAATTTTCTGGAAGGTGAGTTGTAACATACTTCAGAGTATATTTATAGACTGAGGATTCTCCTGGAAGCTCCACTCTAGTTGCCCTCACAGATAGACTACAAAAACCTCTAGTACTTTATGATTAGCCAGAAGTTAAACTGAAAACAAGCTATATAGGTATTATATCTATCATAATTCAACTTCACTTTCAAACATGTTCTAGAAAAGAGTATAGAAAAGGCAGATGAGTTGAGCAGAAGACCAAATTGACAAGAGAGGGTAGTATCACAAATGGTCACTTACTGATTTGTAATTGGTTGATTTGATAATCAAAGTGCTCAAAAAAGTGAGGTTAAACAAACAGCAAAAAATGTTGTTAAGTCTGAGGTTTATTCTCAGACATAGAGTTCTTAAATATATGATTGTAGTAGTTTGTGTACTAGGACAGCCTACTACATGATTACTACCTATTGTTCTATATATAGAAGTACTATTGTTCTTGAAATAGAGATAACCTCACTGTCTTAGGGCAGTCCTTTGTTCTATTCAAGGACAGATAATAATCTATAGGTAAAGATCAGTATTATATACAAATATTGAGGACCTTGTATCTCTATAGGATCTTATCACCTTGGGTTCTATTTATACACAAAAGAATCACATTGAAAAGAGCTTCACAATGGTCATTGAAGCAAATAATTACATTAAGCAGTTCCTGAGATATCAGTGGTTTAGTATCTAGTAACTTGGTGATTTCTGACTGATCTGCTGATAACTCAGTAAATACTAATCGCTTTGAGATGTTTTTGGTATTGCCTGAAAGATCTTCTTAAGGGCTTTCAGTGACCATTTAGATCATCAAAATTAGTCAAGTATTCTCAGAGTTATGGTCCAAATAAAGTTTGTAACTGTTGGTCTACTAAACTTTTGTCCAAATGACTGAAGACTCTTGGCATGACCAAAATCTGTGAATATAGAGAAGGTAACAAACAACATCCTCTAGGGTAAGCTTTTTAATCTATTATCATTAAGAGGGGTTTTGGTTATTGTTTGTATAGACTAGATAGAGCATTTGAACCCTAGATAGATATTCTTTTGGAGACAATACTAAGGTTATTCTCTATTTCTAACACTATACCCATTAGGTCAATCATAAAACTTCCACTGCTAGGAGTCATCTTGAGTTCACTCAAAGAAGAAGTAGACTCACCCTCTATATATCTATTAGGTTCTCTATCTGTGATTCTGAACAAGAATGATAGAATCACAGTGCAAGACTGGAACCAAGATATTTGTCATATTGAATTAGAGTCCCAACAAGATATTGTATATGTCCTTTTCTTTACTTATCTAGACACAGCTTATTTCAAAGTAGCTATCTTCCTGGAGATATTGCTGTTATCCTTTTGTAGATCCAAATAAGGTTCAAGAGTTCCTTATCTCAATTGGTTGGAACAAAATAGCAAATGAACCTCTGTCAGTCAGAAAGAACTTTGAAGGTCTATCCAATAATTACTTGCATTCTTTTTCTTGTTGAATATTAAGATTCAGAGAAGTTTAATAAACCTGCTTTCTTTGACCAATACACTAATTATTTGTGTTGGACCTGGTACTGGTGCAGCACCTATGTGTAGGTGATTATCAAAGAATAGCTGGGCCTTAGATCTCAGTATAAGCTCTATTCTTCTCATAGATTATTTTTTTCTGGCTGATACCTCTTAGCAAATACTCTGTATTTTGGATGTCAATCTGCTACAAAAGACAAGTATTACTCACAAGAATGGAGAACATACACCAAAGAACAAGACTTGGTTTATTATGTGGTACATTCCCAAGATGGACCCAAAGATACCAAGTAGACATATATTCAAGATCTGATTGAGAAGAACATTTTCAGAAGTTATTGACAAATGAAAAAACATAAGTTTACATCTCAGAGTATATCATTGTATCTTGCTTATTGCCAACATTGTTTGTTGATACTTAAATTTTGATAGATCCTCAAATAAGATGCCTGCCAGTATCAAAGTGGCCCTTGCAAAAGCTGCAGAGATTGAGGGTGGATATTAGGAAGAAGATATGAAAAAATATATAGTGATAATGGTATGTGAGGGTTGACTGATAGAGAAGTGTTGGAGTTAGTACTAGGGCTTGGTATCTATTTTATTTGTCTTATAATCATAAAATGGCTACATCCATATAATAAAAGATGCTTTTTTATATCTTTCTGGCAATCTAGAGTGATGTGATTGAGGTCTTGAAAATTGATGCATATAATATAAGTTCAATAAATGAAGATATAGATATAGCTACCTTAACAATCAGGTATAGGTGGACCAAGTTATATATTGTAAGAGAACCCTACCAATGTTACCTCTAGAACACTAGACTGATCTTCTGAAGTGACTCTGTGTCTAATTAAATATTACTATATAATATTTAATTGCCTTAGCTCGACTTGGTAACCCCTGGCCCTACCAGGTAGGACTATAGAATAGAGAACAGACAGACCATAGTAGTATATATATTGTAGAGTACATCTCTAGGAGCCTTATTCTAAACTCTAAGGATTTTCCTAGAAATAAGTTGTAACATACTTAGAAGCTGTAATATAACTAAGGATTCTTCTAGAGCCTACTTTACTCTAGTTGCCTTTATATGTATTATAGAAGCCCACATGTTTCACTAATGCAACAATCACCCAAAGAATAAACAAACCCTATACTTGAGTTATAAATAAGGAAAGCTTTGAATAAATTAACAAATTATTCACAAATGCACAATATACTTTGTATATTTATATTGCACAACAAGCAAGCTATAGTGTAAAAATATAGCAAGTCTGTACTATGGGGTTTGAATATAATGAAAAGGAAGTTTTCAATAGCATTTTTCAATGGGCTATTATATATCAAGTCTTCATGTCTATATTAAATACTGACTTTTCTTTTTCTATACTATTGTGCTTGCTATACCTATAGTCCATTTTTCACATCTATGATTCTTGTTGTAGAGGAACTATTGATAGCTTATCAACCAATTAGTATACTAACTAACTTCTCATAGTGTAGATCCTCTATATGTTTAAACTTTTTAGTCTCCTTGTTGTGGAACAATCTAATACCAAGCACTTGGTAATAAATACATTTGTGGGTCTACCTATACCTGGCTAATTATAAGAATATAAGTTATACTTTTCCACAGTTCTTAGTAAAGAAAAAATTAATATGTTATATTGTTTTTTTTCCTAAGACTTTTTTGCTAGGCAGTTTCTGCTACCAGCTCATTGAGCACAGTCTAGTACCTAGGTCCTGTGTGATCTGGATATGGTCAGGGGATTGCTTGGCCTTGGGTAAGAGAAGAATCTCTATCCCTTTTTTGTACTGGCAGCTCAGTCTTTGACAGCCTTGGTCTAGGGGGGGGGTATAGAAAATTGGGGTTTGAAATCCCTTTTTCTATTGAGCTCTAGAGGATTGCTTATATTTATTTATTCATCTTTCCACTGACCAGAGCATATAGTAGATTGTCTCCTCATTAGGGGAGAGTCTGACAGTTTTTTCTACCTTGAGGATAAGAAGACATGTCTATCATTCACTTATACCTTCTCTACTATTTCTACAGTAAGTACCTATTTTATTCTGCTTTTTTATATTATCTAACTATTATTGCATACAGATTGATTGTTATATCACCACTTTACTGTTTCTCTTATATACAAGCTATGTAATGTGTTCAACATATGTCTATACCTTTTCCACTATTTCTACAGTGAGTATGTATATTTTCTGTATTTTTCTGTATTTTATTCTATTTTTCTTCTCATACTAACTATTATTGTATACAGGTCAATTATTATACTGCTACCTCACTGTTCTTTTTGTATACAAGCCAGAGACCTAATTTAACATGTATTCTTATCTTCTCCTCTATTCCTACCATGAGTGCACATTTTTACTAGTTTTATTTCTATTTTTGTCTAATATTCACTATTATTGTATATAAGTTAATTGTTGTACTGCCACCTCATGCCTCCATTTGTCTGCAAGTAGAATAATGCATCTATGATGTATCTGCACCATCTTCACTATTTCTATAGTAAGTATATATATATTTTTAATTTTTCCTTCTATTTTTCCTTTTATTCTAACTATATTGTATACAGATTGATTGTTACACCACCACCTTACTGTTTGGTTTGTATACAGGTTGGAGAACACATTTAACATGTATCCCCATCTTCTCCTTCATTCCTATAGTAAGTGCATATTTTTATTGCTTTTCTTTTTATTTTTTGTCTAATACTAATTATTATTGTATACAGGTTGATTTTTGTGCTGCCACCTCATGCTCCTATTTTTCCACAAGTAGAACAATGTATCTATCATATGTCTGTACCCTCTCAAACCTTCCTACAGTGAGTACAATTTTTATTTTATTTTTCTTCTATTTTTTCTCTTATTCTAACTATTGTGTATAAGTTGATTGTCATACCACTACCTCACTACTTTGTTTGTATATGAGTAGGATAATATGTCTAGTGTGTGTCTATATCTCAGGAACATGTCAAGTATATTTCCCAGCTGTCTGTATCATTTTGAAGATGAGTATGCATTTTTCAAGATTTATTTTGCATTTTTTGTAATTACTGACTTTTTCTTTTATATAGGTCTTTTGTTATGTTATTCTCTCTTTTTACCTCATCCACCTCTTTCTGGAATATATCTAGCATATAATACAAGCTAAGTTATTTTTATCTATTGTTATTTATTTGTTACTTAGCATGTTCTAGGTCATATACTAGGTATTTTTATATATTCTTTCTATCTATCCTCTTTTGCTCTTTGTCAGGATGAGCTTTCTAACAAAGAGCAAAAGAGACTTTGTAGTGTAGAAAAATAAATAGTATAATAACTTAACTTGTATTTTTTTATTTGTATAATAAAAAAATAAGGGAAAACTCTGTCATTTTAATTTTAAGTCATATAATATAAATATCTTATGCTCACACTAAATTAAGATTGACCACTTACACTCAATTTCTCATAATATTCAAGCCTATTCTTTTACCACTTTATCTATGGCTAAATCCATAGAAAAGACTAATTCCAACAAGTTTATATATTATAATAATTTACTTCTAGAAAGATCTTAGTATTATAGGAAAAAACTCAACAATATATTCTAGTTTGCTCTTCACAAGAACTAGCAGATATATATATACTAACTAAATATAATTTTACTTCAAAGTCTCTGTTATAATCTTGTTTAATACTATTTCTTAATGGAATTGTCAGCTTTTGTAAAGTTACCAAAGTAATTGTTATAAGCTTTGCTTTTACTAGAATTGTTAAGTTGACTTTCTACTTGACTGAAGTAATAAAAATTATTTAAATAGAGTATAAGATTATTCTACTTCACTAAATAGCTTAGTAGTAAAATATCTAATAAAATAACCAAGTAGAAAACAAAAAACTACAAAGCACTGTAAAGTTGCTGGTATAACTGTGACAAGCTGCTAGTAATATTGTCAACTCACTTCTACTATGTTGAAGTCATAAAACTTATTTAATAGAGTATAAGTTCATTCTACTTTACTAAATAGCCTAGTAGTAAAATATCTAGTAAAATAACCAAGCAAAATTCAAGAACCTACCAGGTATGGTAAAGTTGCTAAAGTGACTGTGACATGTTTCTGGTGAGATAGTCAACTCACTTCTAATACCCTCAGGAGATAAATTTTATGAAAATAGGACATAAGACTACTTAATATTACCAAACAGTCTAGAAGCCCAAAACCTAGTAGAATAGTCTAGTAGAAGTCAAGAAACTACAAAGTGTGGTAAAGTTGCTAGAGTGACTGTGATATGTTTTTGGTAAGGTGATCAACTCATTTCTACTACCTTTAAAAGATAAATTTCATTTGGATAGATTGTAAGCCTATTTAATATTACCAAATAGCCTAAAATATGAAAAACTAGTAGAGAAGCCCAGTAGAAGTCAAGAAACCAGAAAGTACAGTAAAGTTGCTATAGTGGCTGTAATGAGTCTCTACTCAAATTATTAACTGTATTATAGAACTAAGTTATATAATTTATTTTTCAGTAGCTTTTTGGTACTATAGTATAGTTGAATGATTACTGAGCTAGTGATTATAGCTTGTCAGTCAGTAGACTTAGCCATTTTATGAGTTTAATTGACTAGTCAACCTGTTAGTTACTCAGGATTATCACTAATTACTATCACTAATTACTATTACTGAGTTAGTGTAACAAGATAATAGATAGTAGCCAAGTAGTAGCAATATACAGTCAAGTTACAGTAATATATAGCAAAGCCATTATGAACATTACTAAACAGTGTAGTAAATTTGTGATCAAGTGTGGTAACAAAAGCAGTAGTATATAGTAGAAGGTGCTGTAAATTCTTCAGGCTCTCTTTGGAGTTATCTCATAACAATATATCTATGTACCATGAGGTAGAAGTGAAAAGAGTACATGGCAGATATGAGGTCTACCAAGTAAAAAATATGCTCCAACAATGAGACACTGACTGAACTACTGTACAAATAGGGAAATATTAATGAAAGAAGCAAGACATGCCTGATCCTCATAAAGAACTTATAAGGGGATCTTACCAATACCATCCCTGATGCTAGACCAACTTCCTGGAGCAACTCTGTAATATATTAAATATTACTATATAATATTTAATTACTCTTAGCTCACTTCTGAAACTCTAGACCCTGACAACTAGGACTGTAGAGACAGGAACATACCAGTGTCAGAATATATATATAGTATAAAGTATCCCTCTAGGAGTCTTATCCTAATCTCTGAGGATTTTCCTGGAGTTACTCTACTCTAGTCACCCTTATAGAACTCCTATATAACATAAGGCTGATCATAGCAACTTTCTCTCTATCTAACTCAACTTCATTATCAAATTTTTCCTCTATTATCTATTTCTACTCTTTTCTGTCTGCCTGGTCTGCTGCTCTGATTCTTTTTTTAATTTTCTTCCTTTACTTGATATCTTTCTTTTCTGATGTATTTTTCCCACAAATTGGTGGATATCTTGTCATTTTGACTTCTCTTGTTTCCTAATTTATCTCTGGGTTATGGGCCTGTAGCCATAGTATGCCCAATATAACATCTATTTTCTCCAAGTTGCAGACATTCATTTGCATCCTCTTTATATAATTCCTATAGTTCACATTAATTTCTACCTGGTGTTATTGCTCCTGCACTATTATTTATTCTATTCACGTTTCTTACTACCACTGGTCTTTTTAACTTTTGTATTTTAGCTACTATCTTTTTATCCATGAACATTCTTGCTATACTACTATCCAAAAGTGCTTTAACTAATATATGTTAAGTATCACCTAGTGTACCAGGGGAATTAGTTGAGTTGATGGAGAAAGAATCTCTATTGGTGAGTTCTCTGCCCAAATAGTATTCTAGATATAGCAAGGAAGAATTCTGAGTTTGGATTAGTACTACTATGTTATGAACAAAGCTAAGGCACTAAGTGAAACTTGCTAGTTTATAAACTAAGGAAAAAGGCAAACTTATGCAAATACTGGGAAGGTATATACAAACAATCTGACTGAGATAAGTGGGTGATAAGTAACTGCTATGAGGATGTCACAGAGGACTATAACAGTATACCTTTGTGTATATCTACTTTTTTTACTCCAATATTCAACCATATCTCTCTCAATATCTTAAACATTCTTCTAATGTTTCTTTAGCTAACTTCCTCCTTTGCTGCACTTTTCAGAATCTCTGTCTATGTGCTACTCTGCTATACTTTTTCTTCTATGGGGTATGCCACTACTTCCTAGTTCCACTACAGTTTCTTCTTCTTTATCTTACATTCTGGGCACAGAATCTCTCTTCTTTTTTGTTCTAATACTCTTCCTTCTATTGCATCTCTTCTTCCACACTCTTGTCATTTCTTCTCTCCTTGCTTCTTCTTCTCTCCAGTTTCATGCTTCCTTGCAAAGGTTACACTATACATTTTTCACTTGTTTCTCAAGAAGAAACCCTTGTCCTTGGTTTTCATAGGTCTAAACCCCCTTGCCTTTGTATTCTCTACAGTCCACATTGGTTGCCACCATCTCCTCCATGATCTATCCTCTCTCAAGTAGGAGTACACCTTCTGGAGATATACTCTACTCATTACAGTACTCCTGTACCTTTTCCCATATAAGATATACTGGTTTTTTTTCTTGCTGCACCTTTTGCAGTTGGACTGTATATGCTACCTTCTCTTTTCTCCTCTCCTTCTCAGCTTTTGCTATTAGATACTTCTACTTGAAGTGCCTTACTTCCCAATATTTAAAACACTACACTTCTTCTATTTTCTGCCTCTTTACTTTCACTTCCTCTCTTATCCCATATCTCATCACTCTACTTGCCAATACTTCAAACTTACTGTAGGGGATCAGTGTTCTCTTTCTCTCCTCTTTCTGGTTCCTGCAGTTACAGGCTAGGTATCCAAACCCTCTATGGCCAAAACACTTTTTTTTTTCTCTTTTCTCCAGTTCTGCCCTTAGTTTGGCAAGGGTATACCATTGCTTGAGTATGTTACTCATGAGGTTATTGTATTGTGCTAGAGATATAGTGTTTTGTCTCTAGAGATTTGTTATAAGATAACTTTCAAGAAAAAAACTATTTCTTATACATTTATCAACTTGATAAGAAAT
>Ga0153977_1000202_pt1 | contig 15680 bp, 6 predicted proteins | sample TSGA061MetaG_FD_104710 | JGI IMG/M metagenome (GOLD analysis project Ga0153977, IMG submission 104710) | Attine ant fungus gardens microbial communities from Georgia, USA - TSGA061 MetaG | ecosystem: Host-associated > Fungi > Mycelium > Unclassified | place: USA: Georgia, Yuchi Wildlife... | reverse complement strand
TATTTGCATCGTACCACCACCATCTACATTTCTTCTTGATTACATAGGCTTTTCTTTCTTGATGGAGACAATCCGTGGATGATATATTGCAATGGGTTTTTTTGACTTGGATGAGTCTATTATGTATACACACACTTTCGAAATCCTCAGTCAAATGATGCTCTTTATTTTGTCCTTGACCAACATGACACTGCAGAAGAGTGATATGGATACTCTGTCGGCAAATGGAAAACAAAGAAATATCGGAACGACAATCAGATTGGCATATCATTGTTTATTTTTAGTTATTACCCTGGTCTAGTTATCATTATTTCGGGAACCTTCAGTAAATGGTCTCTTGGGCTCTTTGCTGTTCTCCACCTTCATCATTTAAGATCTGGAGGTACTTGCATAAGCGGATGCTCGGCCTGCTCATCAACAGAAGGAACCCATTTCTCAGTCATTTTTGTAAGTTGGTCCATCATGAATGATACATATAAAAGGCACATAATTCTGAAGAGCAGTAACCATGCAGCACAATGGTTGTGCTCTAGGTCTTACCTATAAGGTTGGGCTTTAGACAGTAAAATAGATTGGAAATCTCGTTATTTTATCAGTACATCCTAGGCCGCTTATATACCTATTCTAATATCTATTCTAGGAGTAGAATACATTTAATATACGTCATTCATATGGAGAGTCATTATAAGTGTATTATGTATTGTTCATCAATACTAAGAATGATTAGTCATCCCTTATCATTTGTTCCAACAAATTCTAGCATAACCATATTGAACAATGTTGCTTTCTCACATTTTTTGAAACTTGAGCAGTTGAACCTGTGGGAAGGATCTGTTCTTACATGTTTGGTTATCTTGTAAGGATGCAGACAAGAGGAGACAGTATGCAGTAGATATTTCAGCAAGATTTACAGAGGCTATTAGATTAGGTATCTTAGCACTTGCCAAAAAAATGAAAGTTTAATATCAGGTTTACATGTTTTTTGTTGTATCTATTACAACTTACCTTGTACTTATTATGCATTTGCCTCATGTTGTACCATGTGTAAGAGGACCCTACCAACACTACCCCTAGAATGCCGGACCAACCTCCCAGAGCAACCCTACACCTAATTAAATATTACATAGTAATATTTAATTACCTCTAGTTCAACTTGGCAACTTCTGACCCTGGCCAATAGAACTGTAGGATCAGGGACAGATAAACTGTAATAGTATATATATTGTAGAGTACACCTCCAGAAACCTTATTCTAAGCTCTAAGGATTCTCCTGGAGGTAAGTTGTAACATACTTAGGAGTGTAATATTACTAAGGATTCTCCTAGAGCTTATTCTACTCTGGTTGCCCTTATAGCAGTTTAGAATCTCCTAAAACAGAGCCTTGGAAGAACACAGCAGACAGCCTCCCTTAGACCACCCTCCCCTACTCTCAGCCAACTCTCTATACACTCCACTCCATGCAAAAATGTTGTATGTGAACACCCTCTAGGATATAGCTGGTATTCTGGCCTATCTGCAATACCATTTGCATGAAGTCATCAAGTAACAGAATAACTCAGAAACTAATAGAAACAATGCCCTTTCTACCCTGACTGCCCAACTACAGCAACTTATACAGCTAGTATTGAATTTCCAATTTTCAGTTCCAGTGACAGCCCTTCTTCCACCACCTATATCATTAACCCTCTTCCAACAGCTTCAAGGTCTTGAGCTTACCCAAAACTCTCATCCCCTCTAGACTTTCATGAAAAGTGGAGTTCTGGTCATGCATTTCTTAACTCCTGTACTCTGTATATATACCTGGCCCTGGAGCAATTTAACTATAAGAAAGAAAAAGTACTCTGGATACTAACATTCTTTAAAAAAGACCAAGCCATGAAGTAGTCTGAAAACCTCTTTCAATAGGAAGTAGACACCAGCATGTTTCTTATCCAAACTTTGATCAATACTTTCAAACTCAATTCTTTCTAGTTAATATAGAAGCCAATGCTATAAACATCTTGGAAGGAGTATCCTACCACTAAGGGAACTAAACAGTAGATAACTACTTAGATGGTTTTTAGATCTTGGTCTCCAATACTAGCTATATAGATCTCTGGACCTTGGTAGTAAAGTTCCAACAAGGACTGTGGATAAACATCCAGAGTCAAATTGCCACTATGCTATATAGAAGACCAGCAGATACTAATTTCGAGACATGGTACTATATAGCCTAGAGAATTGACCAAGCTCAACTTGCCAACAAAGCCTTTTAGTTATTACAATACTTAGTGTTCTCCCTCCCTTTAAGAATTTCCACTTCTTGTCTGGTCCTTTTGTCTATGGTGCAAACTCCTCTAGTACTCTCCATACTTGTCTCTTCTAGGTCTCTGTCTCTGCTCCAATCTCTTAGAGTTTCCATGGACATTAACAAAATATAAAAATCAAAACTCTTTCCTCTCTCCATGCAACTACTACTGCTGTGAAGAAACTAGTTACCCTGTAAAGGACTGTCCACACTGCCTTAATGTACAACAGCTAATAACAGAGAAAAAAAAGAAGTTAATCAAGAACCTAATGGCTTTTAAGAATGCTATAAGGAGACTGCACCAAAGTCCACTCCTGATATGTCAGATGACAAGCTGGAGTAACTTTGACAACTAATTAAATAAGTGTTACTCTAGATTTAATTAGTTGTCTACTCCTGAACTCCTATCCCTGATAACTGAAATATCTACCCTCTAGGAACCTCATCCTATTCTCTGAGGTTTCTTCTGGAGGTAAGTTGCAATGTACTCTAGACTCTATTTATGAACTGAGATTTCTCCTGGAGTCACTCTACTTCTGTTGCCCTTATAGATGTAGTTGTTGTGGAGAAAGCAAAACCCTCTCCAGAAGAGGATTTTGTATAGAGTGATTGGCAAAAGATATGCCCTAGCTACTCTCAGTAAGTAAGTTTACTGTACTTGAGATAGAAGATGTTAATACAAGTAACAGTAAACCCAAAGATGCATTTTTCCCCTCTACCTTAACTATCAACACTTTAATTCAGAAACTGAAATGGAAAAAACAACTACCAAAACAACTTATACTCAAAATAGATACTCCTGGCTGTTTCTAGTTTAGAGAAGCAGAAACTGATCCTTGGTTATACCTAGCTCAAAGATCATAATCCAGAGGTTAATTGGGAGAAAGAAGAAGTCCACATGACTTGATGTCTACTCCAGTGTAAAGGATATTGTATACTGCAGAAGGAATAGACCCTACAGAAGAGACAAGAGATCTAAGCCATGTAATACTGTCAGACCAGACTTTCCCTCCTTCTAAAAAAATAACAAGGAGGAACTAGATACTCCATATAGAACTAATGAACAAGACTAGGAACTCAGAGACAGATTGTTTATAACTATACTGCTCTCTAAGCTCTCCAAAGAAGCCATACAGGTCCCTACTACCACCTTCCAATACCTAGCTGAAGAAGCTCAACAGAGTGTGGAAATACAGGCCCCTTCTGCCCCTCTGCTCCCTTATACCAAAGGCTTTGAGTTTGTATTTGCCAAAGACAATTTTAACATTCTCCTAGAGTACCACTACTGGAATCATGTCACCAAACTTCTCTTCAGTTCCAAGCCTAAGTTCACTAAGATCTACCCCTTGTTCTCTATTGAACAAAAGAAGCTAGATGCCTTCTTGGAAGAGAATTTGCATACCAAATAGATTTGCCTATTCAAATTACCTATGACCATCCTAGCATTTTTCATCAAAAAGAAGGATGTTCCCTCTAGTTGGTACAGGACTATTGAGCTCTCAATTCCATGATAATAAAAAACAAATACCTCTTACCCTTGATCTTCAAACTTGTAGCATAACTTTGCAAAGCCAAATACTTCACTAAGTTGAACATCTACTGGGGTTTCAATAACATATGCATTAAGCCTAGAGATAAGTAGAAAACTACCTTCTATATCAACCATGGTCTGTTTGAGCCTCTAGTAATATTCTTTGGAATAACAAACAGCCTAGCTATCTTCTAGACAATAATGAATAATATTTTCTGAGATTTTATTACAAAAGGCATTATGGTAGTCTACTTGAACAATATCTAGGAATGGGGAAACAAGAAGCAAACTGCCTTTGAAATGCTTAAGATAGCCATAACTACTGCTCTAGTATTGGTCTTACCTTAGAACATGGAGCCTTTTTGAATTGAGGTAGATAGCTTAGACTTTGCTACCAGTGCAGTCTTGTCCTAGCAGTCTACAATAGATAGTAAGTAGAAACCCACAGTATTCTATAATAAGTCCTTATCTCCAGTTGAGCAAAACTATTGTCAACAACTGATTTAGGGACCTCAAGCTAGGGTTTAACTCAAGGCAGTTTTTTAGGGTTAGAAGAGAACTTGATGGAGTTCTCATTCAATTGCAGTCTACTATATATACAAGTATACTATTTGTCCTTGTTTAAACTATAGATTGTCCATCAGCTACTGGTTCAACTCTAGTCTATGTCTATTCTATTTATAGCTTCTTTGTCATGGTTAAGGACTTTATAGCTCATTGTAAGAGTGTTAACACTAAGTTGTGAAAACTCAAGGTTCATTCTAGGTGGATGTTCAGGAAGAACTCAATAGAGTTCTCTATTGAATTGCTGTCATGAGTTGCCTTGACTATAACCAAAGATATGTATTTATAGAATGACAGACAGGAGAATTGAACTGGCAGCCTCTTGGCTGGTTGTAGAATACCATCAATATAAATGAGAGCAAATAGCATACTTGTATAAGTAACTGGCACAATTGAGCAAGAACTCCATTGAGTTCTCTTTGTAACCCTCAAAGACTTAGCTGCTGAGTTAACTTGACTTAAGTTGCACAACAATTGTACTAGCTACTTATATAAATGTCTGTTAGTCTGTGTACCTGTCTTCTATGATTACATGACCCTTACTAATAACTATATATATCTTACATAATCTTTTCCATGCTAATTATATCTTTCCTACATTATATTCTTGAATGTTTTCCATTAAGTTGATGAATGCATGAGAAATACCACAGACTGTGAATGGACACTGTATTAGCATGAAGTCATAAGGACTCAGAGCTCAACCATGGTGGTTGTTCAGGAAGAACTTGATAGAGTTCCTTGTTGGATTCCCCTAGGTACTTATACAAATATTAGATGGTCTGTGTACCTATCTCCCACAATCATATGATCCTTACTAAGAACTATCTATATCTTACATAATCCTTCCCACACTATTTATATCTTTCCTGTATTGTATTCTTGGATGTTTTTTATCAAGTTAATAAATGCATGAGAAATAGTTTTCTTCTTAGTTGTCTTATAACACACCATATAACAAATTGTCAATCCAAAAAAAAATGCATGAGAAATAGTTTCCTTTTTGGGAGTTGTCTCATAACAAAGAGTCCCATAGGTTGTTTATTTCATTCTCTTTATCCTATTCCTCTATCCTACTTTCTTTGATTTCTTGCCTTTTTGCTTTTTGCTTTTCTTTGTCTCTCTCCTAAATTGTCTTCAATATTCTTCTTCTTTTTGTTCTTCCTGCTTTCTATTGTCTTCAATTTTGTTTCATTTTCCTCCAATATTCTCTATTAAACCTCTTATTATCCCATTTATATAATATCTTTGCTATATATCTTCCTGGCAACTCTTCTTTGCAATCTTTATTGATATTTCTTTTCTTTATTCATTTAACACCTCTATATTCTTCTTCAAATCTATCCACCAAATCTTGTGCATTCCCCAAGTTTTCTCTTGGCTCCTAAGTATCTTCTTCTACTATATACTCTCTTTATTGTACTAGGTATCTATTTTTCTCTCTAAACTTCCTCTTGTTCAGTATCTTCTTTACTTTATACTTTTCTTTTCTATCAATAACTACTAGTAATAGCTATTCTTTTCTCTGGTCTTCTACTTGATCTTTGTATCTATATACTCTACTGACATTGACTACTAGATATACCTTTACTGTACTTGGCAAATCTAGTTCTATTGCATTTATTGAAATTATTTTTTTTACTTGATAAAGTCCAACAAATCTCTCTGTCAGCTTTTTCAATCTTCTTTCTTGCATTTGGTACTTCAAATCTTTTGTGCTCAAGAGCATCTAGTCTACTACTTGATATTTCTCTAGTTCACTTCTCTTTCTATCTGTATACTTCTCCATTTTTTCTTGGTTTTTTCTTAATGCTATTTCTGTCTTCTTGTTAAGTAAAAAGAAAATAGCAGTATGGAAAGGCTATAATATGCTGTGAATTACTATGAATATACTATGAGTACATACTCTGGGTTCTGGAAAATAATACAATGAGTGAAGTTAGAGAGTAGAACATGCTACTAGGTGAAATAATATATGTTGCTCTCCAGTTCTATGGTTTTACAGCTAGTCTGGAGGAAATGCAATGACAATGCAGAAGTGAAATGACCTTGGCCTCAGCTCATGCACTATGCCTCAATCTCCTGTCATGTATGTAGTCACTTATTTTAGAGTAGTAGAACATTGTCTAAAAAAGAGGTAAATTTAGGAGTAAAGAGTTATATAGCAGAGAGCACTACAGGAATATAGAGGAAGATAGTTTAAGACTTTAGAACTTTAATCTACAAACTAGATTGCTACTATATATCTACCCTGTATATATACTATAAGTAGAGTAGGAGGAAGATAGTCTAAAACACAATACTCCTAGTCTGAAATGTAATACTTCTATAGAAGATAAATAATAATAATAATAATAATAATAATAATTAATAAATAAATATTAATTTATACTGAATTTTCTGGTATATGACACTTCTTATAAATTTTCTTTATTCTTGTTGCAAATTTTTCTGCCTTCTCAAACTTTCCTTTCTTTCTCATTTCAAATTCTATGTATGGATCTCACCCAATATTTGTCTTGAATGGTGATACTTTAGTACTAGTCTATACTTTATTATTATATACAAACTCTGCTGTTGCTAACCAATTAGGCCATTACTTCTGCCTATAATTGATGAATATTGTTCCAACTCTTGATTTATTCTCTCCATCTGTCTATCTGTTTATAGATGGTAAGCTATCAACAACTTTGTATTAATTCCTAACATCAGATTCAACTCCTTTATTATTCCTGCTGTGAACTGTATTCTTTTATTCATAATAATACTTTCTGGCAAGCCATGCAGCTTTTAGATATTATCCTAGAACAATCTTGCTACTTCTTCTACCAAAGTATTTTCTGTAGTTGGTATAAAGTATACCATTTTTGTCATTCTATCATATACTACTAGGATATTGTTATAACCTTGTGCCAGCAGTAGCTTTATTATAAAATCTGCTGTGATATGACTCCAAGGCTTTTCTAGTACTGTATTAGACATGAGCTTTTCTGCAGGTACCTCTGTACAATTTTTATTCCTTTAGTATATATCATATTCTTCTATATATTTTTGACTTCCTTAGTGATCCCAGGCCACCAAAAATTTCTCATTATTAATTCTATTGTCTTCTACTGTCCTCTATATCCTCCTACTAGCATATTATAGTGTAGCTGGATCATTTCTACTCTCAGTTTCTTGTTTCTTGAAACATATACCTTTCCATCCCTTAATATTAGCCCATCTTTCTCTTGTTACTTCTCATCTTTCAACATTTTTACCTCTACTTGCTTCATTTCTTCTACCACTTTTATTACTTTATTGTCTTTTGCTTCTGACTTCCTAATTTCCTCCAATAAATCTACTCCTTCAATTACTATTTTTGCTACCTGTGTTGCTTTAATGTTAAGCTATTCTTTCTTTACCAATACTCTATCCTTGTTGTCCTTTTCAACTCCTATTTGCCAGTCTGGATGCCTACTAAGGCTATCAGCTCTTTCCATGCTGCTATCTGGTATATGTTCAAGAGTAAAATCAAATTTTGATAGATACAAGGCCTATTTTGCTTGTCTATAGTTCAGTTTCTGACTATTCATAAAATATTAAAGATTCTTGTAGTCACTCCAAATCTCAAACTTATTCTGTGCTTCTTTTAGCAAGTACCTCCATTTCTCTAAGCATCTAATAATTGCCAACATTTCTCAATTGTAAATCTTATAATTCCTTTCTGCTTCATTCAACAACTTTGAAATAAAGACCACCAGCCTTCACTTGTTATCCTCACACTTTATCAACAACACACCTCCTATTGCATATTCTGATATATCTACTTCTATCCTCATCTCCTTATCCAAATCTGGTATCACCAATACTGGTTGTATTGTGAACACCTGCTTCAATTCTTCAAACATCTTCTTCTAATCTTCTCCCCAGTTCTACTTCTCATCCTTCCTGATCAATATATGTAGTAGTTTTGCTATTTTGGCCAAGTCTTTTACAAATTGTCTATAATAGTTTACTAATCCCAAAAACTTCTATATATTTTTGACTGTTTTAGGCCTTGGCCATTGCAAAACTCCTACCATTTTCTCTTTCTGTATTTTTATATCATCTGCTCCCATTACTAATTCTAGAAAGTCAATTTCTTTAACCTTTCACACACATTTCTTAGGTTTTAGATATAGATTGTTTAACTTCATCCTTCTTAGGATTTTTTCCACTATCTTATTATGTTTCCTTTCATTCTCTGTTTCCACTAGCATATTATCCATAAAGACTACCACATCTCTAGTATCTATTAAGTTCTGCAAAATATCATTCATCATTGCTTGAAACATTGCCAGTGAATTTGTAAGACCAAAGAACATTACTATAGATTCATATACCCCTAGATATATTGTGAACACAGCCTTCCATTCATCTCTCTCTCTCATTTGTACATTATTGTATCTCCATCTCAGATCCATTTTCATAAGTTATGGGCTAGGTGTCTAAACCCTTTATAGCCAAAACACTTTTTCTCTTCTCTTCTCCAGTTCTGCCCTTAGTTTGATGAGAGCATGCCATTGCTTGAATATGTCACTCATGAGATTGTTGTATTGTGCTAGAAACATAATGTTTTGTCTCTGGAGATTAGATAGGAAATTAATCTTACTAATTACTACTACATCTGTTTGGGTGTAAGATCTTTACCTAACTAGATATCTACTGCTGTATTGACTATTGCTCTAATCAAATAGTAAATAATCACCTCAAGGAGAGGATCTCTACTCTAACAGCACCTTCCTAAGGGGTCAATGCTATTTCTCTGTGTATATGGATGACAATGCATCCCTAGCATAAGGTTTCTACTAATCAAAAAAAGATACAGATGATCTACTAAGCAATACTACCCAATTGCTAGATCAGATCTTGAACATGATACCTGGATTTGGTACCAAGTTTTCACTAGCAGTTCCTAATTAACTACCAAGTTCTTTTTACAGTTAGGGTCTACTATTCAAAAAGACCAGTGATCTAGCTGATTACCAATTAAAGACAATAAGAGAGTAAAGTTTAGGTAGAGTTTGAAGTGAATAGTGTTTGGAGTATGAAATTGAGTTCTTTTGTCAGCAACTAACTCAGGAACCTCAAGCTAGGGTTTAACTCAAGGTGATTCTTTAGGGTTAGAAGAGAATGTAATGGAGTTTTTACTCAATTGCAGTTTACTATATATACAAGTATACTATTTGTTCTTATTGTTTATCAGCTACTGATTTAACTCCAATCCATATCTATTCTATTTATAGCACTTTGTTATAGTTGAGGCAATTTATGACAACTATAAGATCTATGATAAGAAGATACTAGCCATTATATATGCTTTAAAAAAGTGGAGGTATTTTCTAAAAGGTACTACTAGTCTGGTAGAAATCTCAACAGACTATAAAAACTTGGAGTATTTTATGACTGCAAGAAAGCTGAACCATAGGCAAGTATACTAGTCTCTCTATCTAGCCTATTTTGACTTCACTCTTTACTATTGCCCAGGACAATCTATGGGTAAACCAAATATACTCTTTAAGAGACCTGACCATAGTAATAGATCTTCCAACAATGAGAATATTATCTTACTCCACCCTAAACTTCTAGTCATTTGAGCCCTCAAAGGAGTAGAACTAACTAAAGTTGAACATAGTATCTTGGCTGAAGTCCAGAAAAGCAATCACTCCAGAGACTTCAAGGAGCCAGTAGCCAAAGCTGCCCTTAAACTCCAGTGATCCTCTAGTAAAACAGTACACTCCTTGGAATGGTTGAATATCAATAGTCTGCTCCATTTCAGAAAGAAGATCTATGTTCTCCAGACTCCAGACTTATACAAAAGAATAGTTATCCTGTGTTATTACATGAAGATCACTGGACATCCAGGTTGGTAGAAAACACTGGAGCTAGTATTCTATAACTACTAATAGTCCCAGATATCTAGGTATATAGGACAGTACATTAGTATCTGTGATCTCTGCTTCTATACAAAGGTAGTGAGATATTCTCTGGTCAGAGAACTATACTCTCTCCCTATACTAAATATGAGATAGAATACCCTCAGCATTAACTTTGTGGTCAAACTTCCTGGATTCTCTAGATGTAACATTATTATAATAGTAATAGACTCTGTGTTACTTCATTTTAATATATACCATAGTAACCATGGAAGAAGCTGCAAGGCTATTCTTCTATAACATATAGAAACTCTATGGACTTCCTTAATATATAATCTCAGACCATAGACCTCAATCTATAGCTCTGTTCACAAGGAAACTTTATCAACTACTGGGAATATAATTGGTATTATAGTTGCATCATAGACCAGTAGTCATATACTATATAGTTTACTATTATACTAAAAGGACAATGTTAGCAAGGCTACTTGCTAACAAGGGTTTAGCTATTTATGTAGTTCTTTGAACAGGTATTTTGTTATACCTCTATGTTACTATTTAGTAGTTATTTTTTTGTGACAATTGGTATCCTCTACAGTCTGGTATCTATAGACTAATGGACAGATAAAGCATATTAATCAAGAGCTAGACCAGTACCTGTGTTTCTTTGTTAACAAACAACAGGATGACTGGTATAACTTGTTACCTATTATTATGAGTTGGCTTCAAAGAAGGAAAACATCTCCTGCATATTCAACTTGATAGAGAATCTCCAGAAATATAATACAGGGAAGATATAAATAGCATGGGATAATATTATGTGAGAACTATGTAGTTATTAGTAATAGTCTTATAACCATGGGAAGTAGATACACAGACTATGGAATATTTGTATAAGTAGTAGTAGAAATCTAACAAAGGACTCTATTGAGTTCTTTCCTTTCAATTATCACTAGTTGGGGTCAGAGCTTTAGTCCTAAGTCTGTACCCTTTAACACCTATGGCAGAGCTCCAGTATAAGGGCAACAACTAGTGATTAGCTAGAAGTCACACCAAAGAGCTAAGTAAGAGTCCTAGAAGCTAAAGTGATATTTGAGTGAGAATAAATCTACTAATACAAGCCCTTATATATACTACAAAGAATGGTCTATACACAGTCATGTGAGTTATAGTCCAATAATAGCACTTTCTTTTTTAGATAAATAGAATAATTGAGATGTTATGTAGACCAAGAGATAAGGAAATAGATAGATGGGTATCATAAGATAAGATAAGCTAGATAAGTACAAACCCAGTACTTAGCTAAGCCCTGTTCTAGGGTGATAGCCATTCCCTTACATCCAGCACAATAACCATATACATGCTTCTATCTAGCAGACTCTGTTCTCACTCAATACTGGACAAACCTCCTATATAAGCTTTAAACAATATCCCTCTGGACTAGGTATAGTAAATGAGTTCACAGAGCAAATAAAGATGGTAGTTGAGAAGGCCAAGTCCACAATTTGGAAGGTACAAGAGAACATAATGAAATACTATAACTAAAGAAAGTCTCTGGCTCCTGTATTTCATCCTGGAGATTAGATATTTCTTAATGTGTCTGATATCAAGACTACTTGTCTGTCTCTGAAGTTGTTACATTGTCACCTCAGACCCTTTACTATAAAATGATAAGTAGAGTCTTCTATTGTCATGCTGGGTAGCCTTTTTAGGCAATATACATAACATTTGTCACAGAAACTATACTATAACCCAGCTTGAGAAGTGAATGTGACTCTCTGAGTATAACTACTAGACACCTAGTCCTGAACTTGTATACATCACTTGAGTAGCAGAATAGTGGCTGTGATCACTACTATACCAACCTTATAGTGCCTGTCTAGATATTCTATATTAGATACAATCCAGAACTTCCCTCTAGAAGTGCTCTTGAGGGCAACTAGAACCTTGGGGAGGCTACTTGCCCTTAGTAGAATGATATCATAACTCAGCAGCTATCTTATTTGAAGGGTTAGGGTTTAGAATTACTATCAGATTTTAGTAATCACTTTTGATAGTCAACTATAATTAGGAATGTTAGAACAGTCCTCTTAAAGAAAATGCTGTTAGAATATCTAGGTTAGAGAGAGTGTTGAGAAATACAGAGAAAGATCAGGTGTATCAAGAAATAAAATAGAGAGATTAAGAGAATTATAGTTGAAGAGATTAATAAAGACACTATGTTTGAGAATAGACCACTTACACTCACTTTGAGGCTTCTTAGACCATGCATGAGGACTGGACTTGATGGTTGGATATAGGGAACAGCTGGATAGGAGAATTAGAGAGACAGAGAGTACTGGCTATATGATTGGGAAGAGATCTTGCCTTATTATTTTACTTTTTACCATAATAGATCATTGGAATGTTTCTGTAAGAGAACACCCTAGGATCATGCTTAGTGAGTGTTGATGGATCTATTCTTATCTAGGATCTGGATCTCTTAGCACATGTTCAATCTCTCCTATCTCCCTTTGGTCTAGCTTATAATCAGTCAATAGTCTTTAACTATTTTAGGATATTTGGTATTGTTGTGTTAGTGCTCGTGTGATTGTATACATACTATCTCCAGTAGTATATATAGGAGCTTGTATTGGTAGATTTACTTTTACTTAAATATCATTTTAGCTTTTAAAACTCTTATTTAGCTTTCTGGTGTGACCTCTGGCCTTGAGTCTGTTATTGCCCTTAAAGTTTCTTTTGTTTTATTATTTGTTGACTTGATAATTGTAATCCTAATATATACTCTGGTAGCACAGAGAGGCCTAACAACAAGTTACTTCTATCATTTCTCTCTGTCACAAACTTCATTCAGACCATAACTCTAGGAATACTCAACTGATTTCAACAACCTAAATGGCCACCAAAAGCCCTTAAGAAGACCTTTCAAACAGTACCAAAAACATCTTAAAGTGATTAGTATTCACTGAGTTATTAGCAGATCAGTTGGCAATCACCAAGTCACCAGACACTAAATTGCTGATATCTTGGGAACCACTTGACATAATTGTTTGCTTCAATAACCACTGTAAAGCTCTCTTCAATATGCTTCTTTTGGCTGTAAATAGACCCCAAGGCAATAAGATCCCATAGAGATACAAGGTCCTCAATATTTTTACATAACACTAATCTTTATCCATAGATCAATAAGTGGCCATTTGTGATACTGTAGTAAGGGCTCTTCCTTGGCCCTGGGCAAGAAGATGTCTCTATCTCCCCTTTGTCCAGTGGTTTGGTCTTCAATAGCTATAGACTGAAGGGAGTTGGGACTTTGGGTACTATACTACTTATTTTAGTAGAATCTAGAAGCTTTTGCACTTGTTTTTTACCTTTCCACTCACTAGAGCACACAGTGGATTGCCTTCTTTCATAGAGAGAGTTTGTGGTGTTTACTAACCTGTTGTAGTGACTTAGTCTGAGATAACTTAATCATACTCCAAGTCTAAGTTGACAAGAAGAACTCAATAGAGTTCTTATTAGATTCCATATACTACTTATACAACTACTATATGGTCTATATACTACTTTTCCACACTTATCATGTAACTCTATTATATGATGTGATACTGTGATATCTTGACATATGACTATAATGTATAACATTTGTCATGTAATACTTTCCCATACTCCTTTCTTGTGTAATAAGTCCAAATAAGAAGAGAAAAGAAAAAGAAAAAGAAAAGAAAAGAAATATAAATAATGACTTAGCCATTTTGCCAAGTCATAACACAAAATCTTTGTACAAAATGTCTTAACCATATTTCTACCAATATTAAACTTGATGATTTTATCTGTTCTTATTGCTGGTCAACAAATCTAGCAACTTAACATCAACTATATTATATATGCTTGAAATCCTTCAATTTTCTCCTTTTAATAATATAAAATAGCCTTTTTCTCTTCTTTAGCAGTCTTTTATGGTCTCAAATGCCAACCCTACAAGAGTATGACTTTCTCTTATATTAATGGATAATCTTTGTATTTTAATTTTTTAATTTTCTGGATTTGATCCAATATTATCTTGTCTATGGCTATATCAAGCTCTATTTTCCAGAAAAATCTCTAGAAAATAACATTAGCTTAATTAAAGTGGAGATTAATATTGATACTAAAGAGTTTCAAGCCCAAATGAATAAACTTCCTCAACAACTTTTACAGTATGCTTTTTTAACTACTTTATAACAACTAGTAAGTCTTTTTAGATTCAACCAATTTATTACTTTTATATATACCCATGTAGTCCCAAAAGGAGAGTTTTGGACTTAGTCAGAACCAAATTGTTATGACTTGGCAAAACAGCTAAGTTATTATTTTATTTTATTTTACTTTTCTTTTCTTATTTGGACTTACTATACAAGAAAGGAGTGCAGGAAAGTATCATGTGACAATGCTACATGTGACAAGGTCACATCACATGATGATGTCACATAATAAGTGTGGGAAAGTAATGCACAGACCATATAGTAGTTATATAAATAGTGTATAGAATTAAATAGAAACTCTATTGAGTTCTTCTTGTCAACTTAGACTAGAAGTAGTTCTAAGGCATCATAGTCTAAGTTCTTATACAAATATATAGCTATTTTACCCTTAGAATATAAGTACATAAATTTTATTTAATACAAATTTTTGACTTAACTTTCTTTCTTAGTTTTTTACCTATATCTTTCTATCTTCTATTATAAAGTACTTGAAGAGAAATAACTAATTATCTTTTTTATTTTATTTTTTGTGATGGTCCTTTTAAACAAAAGAAATCACTACAACAAATATACAAATTTACAAAGTCATGAGTTTTTTTCAAAATAAAAAAAAACTATGCTTATTACTATTTAGTAGTTATTTCTGGCTAACAATGGCATTTGTTAACACAAACTTTCATTTGACTATATGCCATTCATTTCTAATAAATTTTATTAAAAATATTTTTGTTTTTTAGAACCCTACTATTTTTTCAAGTCTTCTTCTAGCTAATTCTGATCTTGGAGCTAGAATAAAGTCTATTATGATTATTTAGCATAAAAAACAGGGTATTTGTTTTCTGAAATGGTCTAATTATTTATACAGACCACTTGGCAATCTTTATACTTATTTATATGAATTTTGCCATATTTTAAATAAATGGAAATTAGTAGAAGGAAAAAAAGAAAAAGACTGTTATTCAGGTGTGTTATTGGACCTATATTTTATGCTATATTAACTGACTATTCTGAAAAATTGTCACTAATTACTCAAATTTGCAGTAATTCTACTTGTGGAGAAAAAAAATAATTTATTCTCCATTTTATTTATTTATTGTCACAAATAATTATTCAAGACAAGATAAATGACTAGAAAAGAAAATAGAACTATAGATTGAATA
>Ga0153977_1000197_pt1 | contig 15850 bp, 12 predicted proteins | sample TSGA061MetaG_FD_104710 | JGI IMG/M metagenome (GOLD analysis project Ga0153977, IMG submission 104710) | Attine ant fungus gardens microbial communities from Georgia, USA - TSGA061 MetaG | ecosystem: Host-associated > Fungi > Mycelium > Unclassified | place: USA: Georgia, Yuchi Wildlife... | reverse complement strand
CAAAAATAAAACAATGCCAAAATAAAAATTAAACAATTAAAGAACACATAAAATAATAGAAATATCGAACAGTACAGTTAAAATAAATAGTAACTAAATAAACTAAATTTAATTATAAAAAACTCTTTTTCCATTAGCCAGTTTCCCTTGCATGAACTAATCTCAATAGATAAAACAAGTAAAATTAAAATACATTTATAATTAACACCAGAAATAACAAATTTATATTGATAATTTATCATAAAATTTAAATGGAATTTATTAATATTTAATAATACATCCTTAAGGAGATATAGAGTTAATTTAATTTATTTAATTTATTAATTTCTTAATTTAAGAGGATAACATACAAAATTTGTTTAAGCATCAAGTAGTGTTAGCTAGTATAAATATATCCAAATAAAATAAAACTAATTGCTTTAATAGATATGGAATTATGTTACATAAAAAGATTCTTTATACAAAATAGAGTTTTCATGAAATATACTTAATTTATTAAAAATAATTTTTATTCTTTATGTTTTAAATACAAATAATTAGTTTAACCTATTTTAGTTTATTTAATTAGTTTATGTTAAAATATTTAAGTTTTAATTTGTTATTAATTTAACAATTTTTTAATCTAATTTTAATAATTTATTTTAATTTATTTGTATGCTTAATTATTTAATTTATTTTACTAATTTTATTTACTTTTTTATTATTTTAATTTATCTTATTTATATTTTTATACTTATATTAAAATTAATTGGTGATTAAGGAAAGCCAATCAGGTTCTTTATTTGCTTTAATTAAAGTTTAATTCAATTTTCATGACAAATTTATAATAGTTAATAAAGCAAAAGTTCAGTTCAAATCAGTTAAGTTCAGTTCATTTAAGTTTAGATTTGTTTTAGATAGGGGGTTTAGTTACCATTATTATCATATATTCATATCATATATGTTGCCTTGGTCCAATAATAAATATTGTATACAAGCTAATTCAAGTTAAAAAAATAAAATTATATTCTGCATATACTATATTTAGTATTTTTACTATTGGCAGGCTTAAATTTTAATAGCTAAAGTCAACAGCTGTAGCATTTTTGTTAATTTATAACTAGAGTAAATTTGAGACAATTAAATTATATTTAATAAGATACAAGGCTTTTGGTCCAAATATAAAAAAATTTAAAAATAATTATTTAATTTATTGAGAAGCTGAGTCAACCCAAACTAAGAAATCAGGTGAAGATACTGCCTCAACTACGATTGGCATGAAACCATGCCAGATACCGCTTGGATAGAAATTGTAGTCTCCTACAAAACCCCCATATGATCTCAACGTGCACCTCTCGATGCATTGAGCTCTACTCCACGTATTATAAATTTATTTAAATAAGTTCAGAGACATTATTATACAAATTTAATATATCCTTGTTTAATATTAACGGTTAGTTTTCACAACACTTAATTATTTTGTTTTGGGAGTTTTAAGTTCTCTTCTATTTTTGCTGAATTTAATTGTTGGTGTAATACTTTTCAGATCAGATTTTAACTCCGAAGTTAATTTAGAATTAGAATTGTGCCAATCTACAAGGCAGTTTTCATGACAGAGAGCTAAGTTATCTATTTTGTTATTTTTTCTGAATATTCAATCTTCTTTATGATGTACCACTATTTTACTTTGGTCTTCATCTATATTAAATAAATTATGACATAAATAACATAGGCCACCGTCCCTTTTTCATAAATTATCAAACAGTGAATACTTTTTATTATTCTGTATTGCGGCCAGTTTTAAGGATTCTTTAAGTCATTGATCTTTGTTGTCATACACACTAGTCTTCAATAGTTCTCTTGCAGGAGCGAATACTGTCAATACTACTATTTTCTTAATATTCGTAGGCCAATTAAGTATATTTAACTTAGGAATATTATAAGTAATTTTTTTAGAGTCTTTAAAAGATAAGCCATAAAAATTCCATTTGTTAGTTTTTGCACTTTCATGTTTAAGAATTTTAATTTGTAAAGCATCGTAAGTCGGCGAGTCAAGTTTGTGTTGCTGTTTGATTAAATCCAGCATCATGTATTGATTATTCAATCAGATAATAGAGGATTTAGGATGTTTTTTCAGCATTCATACTTTGATTCTATTGTAAATAAATTTCTTAAGTGAAGATAAAGTTCCTGCAGAATTAGAAAAAGAAAAATAATTAACCCATCCTGTGACCTTAGGATTAAGTGCAGCTATTAATTCAAAGGCTGTAGTATTAAGATTATTTCTAAATAAATCTATTAAAGCGTATTTGAAAGATTTAAATTTTTCTGCAGATGGATATGTAAATAGTCTAGCTCTACCTTTAAGTCTTCATTCATGTTTTCTATGATGTAAGAATTTAATTCTGATATGATTAGTTCTTATAAGATAGTTGAATGTATAACCTAAAAAGTTGAAAGGTGTATTTACACCAAATTTAATAACTTTGCTCTTATCCGGATGTATTTCTAGTCCTCTAATTTCTACAAATTTTTCAATTTTTGATTTTATTAATTTAAGAAGTCTAGCCGAATCTGAGATAATTATCAAATCATCCGCAAATCTAACAATTCTACAGGCTATTGACCGATTTTTAAATTTTCGATCTTTAAAAGTTCTGGATACAGATTTAACATACAGACTGAATCCATCTATTTCCCTGTAATTTAGATATGCATGTTTAGTAGAATTTTTAAATTCTAGTTTTGCTTCTTCAAGAATATTTTCCAAGCCATTAAGAGTGAAATTAATAAGTAAAGGACTAATAATTCCTCCTTGAGGAAATCCTTCTGTGCTAGGATAAACATTAGTCTCATTAAAACCTATAAAACCTGCTTTTAACCAACCATTTAGAATAAATAAATATTTCGATGGAATCGGTACGTTCGTTAATAATCAATTATGATTTATTATATCAAAACATTTTCTTATATTCGCATTTCAAATATATTGTGTATCTACTGTACGGTTAATGCTATCTCCCTTACTTTGTAGAGCTTTTTGTAGTGTGGCTAAAGCCATCACATTACTTCTACCTTTTCTAAAGCCAAAACTAAATAGATCTGAATGAGGTTCTATTATAGGATCTAGAACTAATAAAAATAATGCTTGAGTGGCTCTATCTAAAATAGAAGGAATAAATAAAGGTCTTTTTTCATTTAAATTATTATTCTTAGGAATTAGTATTCTTTTCAAAGGCATAATCTTATTGGATCTGAATTGCTTTAAGAGTTTAAGAAGTTCAAATTTGCTATTAAATGTATTACTTAGAATTTTTGCATCTATTCCTGGTGTTTTACTTTCTGGATTTTTAGATAATAATTCTATAGCCTGTACTTGAAATAATAAACTGTGAATGAATAACTCAAATAACCTTCTGGTTTGTGAAGATTTCATACCCGTTTTCTTAGAGGATTCAGCAAGAGAATACTGACTTTTCTCTATAAATAAATTTAATCTTCTTTTTAACTCTGGAGTTAGTCATAGACCTTTCTTTAATTGAGCTAAAATTGCAGAAGTTAATTTTTTATCTGTAAAGGAATGAGATGATGGCTTAATTAAACATGGGTTTTTATTACCTTTAGGTAAAGAAGAACTAGTTTTAAAACCTCGAGTTCCGCTAATAAAATGGTTAAATTTTATAAGGAGTTTCATTCGGTAAGTAAAGTTGCTGATTGTGTAAGCAGACCAATTTTGCAAGGTATTCGGTCTAAAAGTACCCGCTTGGTGGTCATCCTGCCCCCGCCAGGTGTTAAAATACAAGTTACTTTGTATTAACCTCTTTACAGAGTATATTAAAATTTTAATATATCCTAAGCACCTTACTATTTTAGTATTAAGGTATCCGGGGTTTCCTAGTTTACTGTTTATGATCGACGTAATTAATAAGCTCATTATTCCTGTAACCCTGCAAATTTTTAATGTTTTTCTACTACAAAATATATACCATTGCTCGAATATATTCAGAATTTGCAATCTTTTTAAAAGATTTTTTAGTAAACCACCGTAATACCAGAAACGCGTTAAAGGGCCTTCAATCAGTTTAATCTTCATATTAATTAATTTATAGATATTTCTAATATATTCTATAAAAAGCCTAGCTATCACTCCTTTTATTACGTGGGATAATAAAGTTGTGCATTTTAAACTCAGCTCTAACAATATAACGTCGTATATTACTATGAGTTCGCTAGTAGAAAGTAGTAGTAATAGAAAAATATCACTTTCATAATCAAAAACGCTACCTAGTCGCAAGCAAATTTCTGAACATTGCAAATTTTCTTTACGATTTTTAATGTGAAAATGGAGCTATAGCTTGCGCTACCCCCTATATATCTAATAACGCTTGCGCTACGATAATTATAAATAATGGAAATAATATCCTTTATATGGTTTACCGTTTTTTAATTGAATAGATAAATATTTTCTATCTAATTTAATATTAATTGACTCAAAATATTTGATTGTATCTGTAATAGTTTCAAACTCTTTTTCAAAATCAGGACCTTTTACTAATATAGGTTTATTTTTGTAACCTTTGGAATAACAACTAAATCTTCTTTTCATAATTTTTTTGTATTCATCAATAATTAATCCTACTTCTTCAAAGTTATTTGGTTTATAGTTCTCATAATATTTACATAAAAAATGATAGAACTCTTTTTCAATTTTTATATATTTAGAAAGAGTATCTCTTTTTATAATTAACCCTAAGTCTTTTAGATAGTTAATACATGCAGTTAGAGAATCAAATTTAAGAGTTTGACCTCAAGAATCAACAAATTTATTTCCATCTTTAATTTCTAAGATCACTGGAATATTTCTACGAGTACCTAATGTATACGTAATTTGTCTTTCTTTTTGCATTATATCAAGTAACTCTTGAGTGGACATATTACTTTTAACTGCTGTAGGAATTAAGCCACTTAACAATAAAAATCTATTAAGATAAGGAAGGTTTGAATCTAAATATTTTTTACATGTTTCTGGTTGAACTTTTAATACTCTTTTTAACTCAATTTTTGAGCTAGCATGATAATAAATAGTACTACAAGTTAAATCGTAAACATACACACTTTCACCTTTTGAAGACCCTGCATTAACAACTCTTAATGTATTTAGATCAAATTCTTTATTTAATAAATGATATTGCTCTAAAATTAAAGCATCCTTAAAATTAAATTTATTTTTATCTAACTTAAATATAATTAATTTAAAAGCACCTAATCCTTCTTGAGCAAGTAAAGGTCCAAATTTTCCCATTAAAGGAAAATCCCCTTTAAAGTAATAATTCATTCTACGTCTTAACAAGTTAGAAGAACCTACATATTTTGTACCTGTAATCTTATGGATAAACATATATACACCGAAATGCCCTTTATAATTAGAATTACCTGTTAATTCATACAAAAGTTTATAATCTTCCTGTGCCAAAGGCAAACTAGATGTCTTTAAATTTAGTTCAACACCTTCAACTTTTAATAATTCTTTTAATTTAGAATCAGTAATAGTGATATCCTGATTTAATAATATTTTATTAATTACAGAAGCAGTTGTAGGTTTTCCACTATTAATATGTTCTAACGCTAAGAACTCAGAATTGAAATCTCCAGCTTGTCTAGTAGCAGTTGTACTAAAAGCTCTAGTAGTAATTATACTAAAAGTTTTACTAATAGGGGCACAAGCCATTAAACTTATACGCTTCTCAAATAAAAGATAATTATTAAGAATACTTTGATTAATTTCACTATGCAATAAAATACTAAAATAAGCAACTTTAAGATTAAAAATGTTATAATAATAATTTATAATACAATTAATTAAAAATAACTTAAATTATTTACATTAAAATAAAAGTTTAGCAAACTATCGTAAAAATTTTTCCCTAAACACACTAATTATTATGTATATCTAATAAACAGAAAATATATTAAATTATACTTTCCTGCACCCTTTCAGGTGGGGTTTGACTATACCTTAAGCATTATAATAGTAATAAAAATAATACCAACTACCGTCTAGTCGATGAACTGCACACCCAATAATAATAAAATACTTGGTGCTTGGCTGCGGATTACCCATTGAATTATCAATCACGATTTTACCATACCGCGAGTCATTACCTGCGCCATAAAATATATTACTACTCCTACTTGGTTATGATTGCTTTAGGGCGTTCCCGCAATTTTATAGTTTATAACTATAGGTTCACTATAGTTTAGGCCATAAGACCGTAGAATGTACCAGTTCTTTCAGCTAAGAAAGATAGTTGATTTAATCTACCAGGGCAAGCATCTAATTTTTAACCTAAAGAAGGTACAGCAAAGCTGTGAATTACATCAGCCAAATATAAAAATTTAATTAATGTTTAGCTTAAAAAAAACAAAGCAAAGCATCGGATAAAAAATATAAGGTTTAATTAAAGTTCTTAACTTAAGCATACTTTCACCTAAAATATATATTCTAGCTCTATTATTTTTAATTCCTTGAATTGTACAATTAATATCATATTTTATTTTTAATACATTTACTAATGTTACCACCTCTTGTAATAAAAAAAAAGTGTAGCTATCTGTACATAAAACTAAACCTTTATTTAAATTAGCTCCATCTTCCTTAATTCAAAGGGCTATAGATATAGGAGTTAATAAATCAGAAATATTCTGAGGTATTATTTATACCTTATTTTTAATGGGTCTCAAATAATAAGTATAATTCATTTAAACAAGGCTTGTACTAAATTCTAAGAAATAACAAATTTTTCCTTTTCTAATAGATTTACCTAAATAAGGAATATTTGAGCAATAATGAAAAAGTTTTAAGAAAGAATAAATTACATAATAATAATGATCAATAGATTGTTTAAATTTAAATCTAGTATTAAATGTACTATTATTTTTTTCTAACCCTGAGGGTTTACCAACTATTATAGAATATAGATCGGAAGGTAAAATATTAATTTTTGTCAATTTTTTGAAAATCTATTAAAATTTACAGTAGAACCTAAGTTTGAACCGTAAATAACTATATTTATATTGTAAACTTTATTATCACACTTGTTTACTATTTTAGTATAATTTTTCCTTTCTTTATAATTTATTTCTTCTAGTGGCAGGAAATGAAATAATAGTTTTGTTTATTTACTAAAAATAGAGTAGTACAAATAATATTTATAAAAAAAAATTTTACTATCTCCGTTGAAAGTTTAATCAAATTTTTATACTTGGACTATATCTTAAATTTTTAACAAATTTCTCGCGTGTAGTCTCTGAGGATCCTACTATAGGAATAGTAATTATTATACTAATACTATCACTAATTGGTTTCCTGCTGATTGCTCATTGTAACATTTTAATTATTTTCACCTATTTAAATATAGGTAAGTTAAACATTAGAGGTTTCCAGCAAATAGCGAGATTCAAATTAAATTTAAAAAATAAAAAAATCAAATTTTTGTTTATATTAACATAAACTTAATAGGGGCAAGATGTCTTACCAGTAACAATTAATCTAATGTGGCAATCCACTGGTATAATTAATTTATTATCTACATCTAATAGTCTAAATTGTCCTAATTCTAAATCTGATTCCATGGCTAACTGAATTTATCAAACAAAATTTATCTGTTAAAACCCAAAGTTAAAATACTGTTCGTTTATCATTCATATTATTCCTAATTTGTTGAATTTGGGCCAAACCCTCATAACTTAAATGACCTTTTGATAAAATAATATTATAAATATTTTTAAAATCATTATAATCCATTTTCTTTATTCCTAAGACTGGATATAAATCAAAAAAAGGAATTACAATATTACCTATATCTTTAATATTTGAAATATTTAAACTTACAGTTTGTTTTAAAAAAAAATACCTTTATTTGTTCTTGAATTATATTTGTTGAAAGAAATATTTGGAAAGTATTTTGAAAGATAATCGTATAAACCTTCTAATAAGGCAGTATCTTTAAGATGAAGAGTTATTTTAAAAACACAACCTGTATGAAATGTATCTTTATACTGTGTCAACTTAGTAAAAAAAGATCCATCTCCACTTGCAAATCCTGCTACCCACATTCCATGAGAAATACCCTTAAAATTGTAAGACATAGTATCAATTAAAGAAATATTAAAATCAGGTAAAGCTTCTTTCAAACTATCAGATAATCCGAAATTAGTTAAATTTTTTAATGTAGCAGGCAAGCAATTTTGTCATACCTTGATAATTAAAATGTTCTTTTGTTGCCAAAATCAAAATATTATAAGCTTGTAACCAATATTGATACCAAATACAAGATATTTGCTGGAAACAAGAGAATATAGTTTAAAATGGTTAACAATAACCGCAAGATCTTTAAATGTTTTAACTGTATAACTAGTTACTTTTCCTTTTGTACTAACAGTTCCCACTCCAAATGTATTCTTAAAACTTAGAAGAATTGGTAAATCTTTAACATGTAAGTTAATTCTAAAAACTAATCTAGGAGTATACTTAAATTTAGCTTTAGAATCTTTATATAATTCAATACTAAAACAACCCTTTTGTATGGATGTAGAGCTAAGCACAACTTAAATTGGATTATATTTTAATAAATAATTCCGAGTTTAGTGACAAATTTTATATTTCATAGAATTAACCATATATGGTAAAACTAATTTTTTTAAAGAATTTAAAGATCTTTCAGAAATGTATATTCTATATTGATTTTCTCTATGTAGTCGAATTGTACAGATTAGATTATAACGTATTATTAATACATTCACTAATCTTACTACATCTTCTATTGAATAAGAATCTGTACATAGTAATAAACCTTTTTTTGAAACCGAACCATCACCACATATCCAATGAGTTAATGCTATAGGATCTAATAAATTGTAAATATCCTGAGGTATTTTCTTTTTATTATCTTCATAAAATAGTAAATGAATATCTTTAATGCAAGGTAGAGATCGAGTACAAAAATTTAAGGCTATATTTTTTTTATTATTCCTTATATTCGTAACTAGAGCAGGTACACTATTACAAAAAGGTGATAATATGGTAAAAACTGAAAAAAGATATTCAAATTTTGCAAAAGATTTTTTTTTGTTTGTTTTTTGTTTTTTGTTTAAAACCTATTCGAGGGTTAACCGATCTTTTATTATAAATAATCCAAGCATCTGATAATAATAACCCTATTACAACAGAATATTGATAATTATTAAATTTATACATCTTAGCAATCTGTCTTGTTATTAGACCCATCCCTACTCCTGACGACATATTAGTACCTCATACAACTAATTTATTAGAACAACTAATTGAAGTAAATGGTTCGTCAACAAATCCGGTCATAAACCAAGGATCTAGTTTATTTAACTTTGGTCTTTTTGTAACAACTACATTTTCAGATACATTAATTTTGTTAGAAAGGATTTCAGTTTGATACCCCCTTACAGGGGCCATTAGAGTGCACCTTAACAGTTCTACTAGAAAACTGTAACTACCGTCCACTCGTTGCTCTTTTACCAGTGCAATAGCGCTGGATTTAGATCCGCGATAACCCATTTCACTTTCGTTCATATCATAGCTTGTTACCGTACCCAGGTAATTATTCTGGCCACACATAACGTTTCCATTATGGCTTGGTACTATGATCTTTAGGGTGTCCCCGGAGTTTGATAGTTGGGCCCACGGGATCGATTTCCCATAACGATCAGCAGGCAGCATGTAAGAGTGAACTAGATACATATTCCTTTATTCAAGTGAAGTCCCAGAGTACATACCCTTTCCCGAACCGTACGTGATACTTTCGCATCGTACGGCTCTCCATCAATAATACTACTTAATTAATTGCTATTGTGTTTCTTCATATGACATTTTCTGCAAAGTGGGACTTGTTTTTTTTTTGCTTTAACCATTAGTTTGTCAATATGACTAACTTTAGGGTTAAGATCACTCATTTTTCTAACATGGTGCATTTCTACTTTATAGTTAGATCCACAAACTAAACAAACTTTATTTAGTAAGTTTGCCAAAGATTTGCTACCCACAGATAGAGCCTTAATATTTTCCAAGGTTTGTGGTTTATTTGTGCCTGTTTTAAAGTTCATATGATTTCCTTTGTAACTAGGATTGATAAATGAGATCTTATTTGGTGAGGTCAGAAGGTTACCATATTTTTCAAAAACTTTTGCTCTAGTACCTAATTTAAATTTTGCAGCCAGTAGTTTTGCCGCTGACTGTTTTAAAGTGTGATTTAATAAGGATACTAGTCTAGAGTAGTTGTGCACAAAGGAATAATAGTTAAGGTATCCTCTAAAAACGGCGTTGTATAGATGAATGATTTGGTCATGGCTATTATGTAACCATAAAAATCTAGGAGCAGGTTTACCGTTGTCGATAAATCCTGTATCTGTCAGTTTCTTGATAATTCTAGGTATTGGAGCTGTTAATCTAAGATTTAAAGGTAGTCTTTTTGTAGAGGAGCTAATTACTACTCTAGAAAATTTGGTATGATTACTTCTAGATAATTCCACACCTAAGAATAACCCTTTTGAGGTTCTCAGGTTGGTTATCTTCGTTTTATCTGGACTAACCTTTAGCCCAATATTAGAACAGAATTCAGATACTTTATCAAGGATCATCAACGCGTCCGAGTGAGTACCTCTGATACCTATGATCCAGTCGTCTGCATATCTAGTATACATCAACCTTCTATATTCTGTATCATTGAAGTCAACAAAAGAGTATTTTTTCGCTTCAATTGCTAGATCCCTAACTAATCTCAGATCTCCTAGTTTCTTGGCTTTCGCTATTTTCCATTCGTACCTTCTTGCAATTGGATTTCTTCTGGGTTTTACCCCTTTATCAAACTCTAATTTAAGTGAGTCTACGAATGCATCTAGTTGATGTAAGAAAATGTTAGCTAATAGCGGGCTAATAATAGACCCTTGAGGAGTACCGGCTATGTTATGTTCGTATACTCTGAATTCAAAGTATCCAGCATTCAATGCCTTGTTTATATACTGGGTAAATCTTCTGTCGGTAATTCTACTTTCAATAAGATTCATCAGTTTCCGGTGTTCGATGGAATCGAAGCACTTAGATATATCTCCTTCTATAAGCCATTGAGAGCTTCTGAAATTGGTATAAAATTCTTTGAGTGCAGTATGGCAGCTTCTTGCAGGTCTAAAACCATGGGAATGATCAGAGAAGGTAGGTTCAAATATTGCTTCAAGAATAAGTCTTAATGCTTCTTGAACTATTTTATCTCTGGGTGATCCAATTGAAAGTGGTTTAGTTCCTCCTGAAGCTTTTGGAATTGCGATTCTTCTGCTCGGTTGGAAATTAAATTGACCGCTCTGTGTTTGTTCCGCTGTCTTTATAAACCATTCACTGCTCATGCCATCTAAAGTTTCCGGAACTATTTCCGGAGTCATATTACCTGGTTTACTTTTTATGTTGTTATACGCGATTACAAGTAATTCAGGATTACTTAGTAAAGAAATTAGCTTTCTGTCAATGACAGTAGCAGTTTTAGCTTGGGTTCTTAAGTTGTCTAATTTTTTCATTATATTGCTTGTTTGCGTAGTACCTCCGGTACTATAATTACTAAATTTAGACAGATTATCAACTGTACTACTTCCCTTTCTAGATAAGTTACTATCTGCGAATCTCGCAAATTGCGAGGCAGGTACTATTAGTACTCCGTTACCTTGGGTCTGGAGACCTTTAGGCAATCCAACGGTTACACAACCTGTTCAAATATCTCCCTTAGGCACCAAACTTTCATCGTTAGCACCATTTCTTACGGCATGAGTAAGCGTGATCACTTCATTACCTCTTTGATTCAAAGGTGATGACAGCTTAATTGGCCCATCCCAGTTATGCCAATATCCATCGATAGGGATCTCTAGATGATTTGGTTCAAGCAGTATAGCTTTAGCCATAGGAGAAACAACTTGCAGAGGGTCATATTTTAACTGGTTTAATAATCCCTCCGCTTTCATCTCACATGCTATGTTCACCAACGAGCTTTCCCCGTTAGCTAAGTGAGTTGTTGTACTTATGTAGTGATAATAAGTGGAAATAATTCCGTGACAGGTCGGCCTCTCGCCGCGCACATCAAAATCTATAGATTCACCAGTTTCTGTAATGAAGTCAGAATATTCATAAGGTAGGGTCGACTACCCGCACCGTGATTCATTATTTGATGGATAATAAACTGGCAACGAATAGCCTCCCTCCGAACCGTACGTGCAAGTTTCCCTGCATACGGCTCTCCATCCTCTAAACAAAGGCTCTAAATAATAATTTCAGGTATTTTAGGTTTAGTCTTTTTTAGTTTATTAAGTGCTATTCCATCAGATTTACCTGAGTGACATATAATTATTATATGGCACGCTCGGCAAACGGGTATTTGTTTTCTGTTAAATTGTTTCATAATTTGCGTAAATCCTTTAGTTTATCCTTTTCTGATATGTTTTACGTGGTGTATTTCAACATTAGTGTTATTTTCACAGATAATACAGTCTTCGTCTCATATATGATTAGATTTCACAGCGTATAATTTTATGAAAAAAGGGTCAAAGTTATAGTAGTTTTCTACTTTTAAAGTTCTGTCTCTACTTAACGTGTCCGGGTTGTATAATTTTATTGATTTCTTTTTTTCTTTGCTAGTATAGTTTATAGTGATAGGGTTACCATATTTTTGTCATACTTGTTTAGGACTAAGGTTAAGTTTTCTAGCAAGTGTGAAGACTGCTGAGAATTTGAGTATCCAGGTAATATACGACATTTGATTTCTATTTTCTACTGCAGAGTAGTAGCCTAGTATTCCCCTTATGACAGCATTAAATCTTAATATGATGTCTTCAGGTTTCATGAAGATCCATTTAGTAACGGCTTTTGGTTTTGGTATATCTCCTTCTCAGGCATATCCTTGTTCGACTAATTTTTTTACAAGAGTATCTATTGGTGCTTCTATAATTAAGGATGCGTATGAAGGTCTTTTTAGAACGTTATTTACAGTAGATTTTTGGGATTCTGTGTATCTACGTTTTCTTTTTGATATCAAAAAACCTAAATATTTTACTTTTTCGGATTCTAAGTGGGAGATCTTGGTTTTCTCTTCGCTTAGTACTAGTTTTAGATTTTTATTTAGGAATTCTTTTATTTTCTCTTTAATACTTTTTGCGAAATTGAGTGAGCCACTGATTCCCACAACTCAGTCGTCTGCATATCTGTTGTAGTAAACTCTAGTAGCAGTACTATCATCTTTTATAACACTGGGAGTTTTTCTCAGTTTTGTTTTTAAGTCTAGCAAAACTTCTTTAGTTGCTTTATCTAGATTCTCTTTTTCTTCTAGATGTGATATGTTTTTGCGTAGTTTCAAGTATTTGGGATTTGGTTTTGATACTCTTCTGTCTCAGTTTGAGTGTTTTTCTATTAAAGAATTCATAAATATATCGAACTCGTGGAGATAAACATTGGATAGAAGAGGAGAGAGAACTCCTCCTTGAGGAACACCTATATTACTTCTTGTAAAATTACCATCGTTTACGTAACCAGCATTTACTAATTTTCAATATAAGTCTATAAGATTTGGATCTTTTATTCTTTTTTGTAGAAGTGAGGCTAGTTTATGATGGTCGATATTGTCAAAGTATCCTTTAATATCTCCTTCAATCATTCAGGTAATTCCATTTCATTTTCTTACTTCAAAGACTGCTGTAGTTGTTGAGCGGTTAGGTCTAAATCCATGAGATGTATTGAGGAAGAGAGGTTCATATACGGATTCTAATATCATTTTAATGGCTTGTTGTATAATTTTATCCTTAGGACTGGGTATTCCAAGAGGTCTAAGTTTACCATTCTTTTTTGGGTTGAATATTTTCAAATAAGGTTTAAATTGGAATTTTCTATCCTTCATTTGGTTAATTACATCTTGAGCCCAGCCTAGTGAGATTTCATCTAATGTTTCATTATCAGTTCCCTTGGTCATGTTACCCGGGTTGGAATTTAGTTTTTGATAAGCGGATTTATATATGTTTATATCAAACAGTTGTTCATATGAGCATTCTATTTGTAAGCTTAGTTCCCGTTTTATTTCGGGCTTTGTTAGTTTCCTTACATCTCTCGAGTAGAATCTACCGGAAAGATTTATGAATCTGTTAGAAGACTGTCTCCCTTTTTAGCGGTTTTCTCATAATACGAAGACTCCGTTTCCATGTAATGGATGTAAGCTTCCATTGCATTCAGTGGTTCTGGCCCACAGATAGGTGTTACCACCCTTAGGAAATCCCCAGTTCTTATTCCTACTGTAGTAATCTGTTTTAGATTTTAAATTCTGTCCTACCGGTTGTAGTGAATCTCTAGTTGTGGTTATATATTTTAACTGGTCTTTAATGTATATAACTAGATAGCAAATAAAATTTTCAATAGTTGCTAGAGCAGTGTTAGCTCGATAAAATTTACATAAAAAAATCATGACAGATTTAGGTCGATGGGTATTCTTGCGTTGAAAATTACACGCTCAAACCATCTTTACAGGCATGCTACACTCTCCTAGCTTTTCAGCATCAGATAAGCCTGTTCCTTTATTACCTTTAACCACACGGTAAGTAGCTCAGCTACAACAATAGTAATAATTAAAGGGCGCACACCAATACCATTGATGCAAGATAATTAAATCTTATCGACTGTACATTAAGCAATATAAAATTTTTATATCACCCACCAGTGACCCAGTCTGTTGCAATAATTGATATAACAAACACAACTCAATTACTGACAGTCTTGTACTATTAAACGGTATTAATTTAATAATAGTATTTTAACTGTTTTCACTAGTGTCGCCAAAGGAATCTAATCATACTTTATAATAATTTATTATTAAATTTAAACTATTTTTGTATTCCTTAAAGAAATTTGTCAAATTCTTAGAGATGAAAAATTTAATATCATCTCACGACTATCATATATATGTGCTTTCTTTTTTAATTATTAGTAAAATACTCTAATAAAAAGAGTAAGCGAGTAAAAAGAACTTTCAATTTAACACTTTTCAATAAAAATTATAGCTATAAAACTTATAAATTAAAAATAGTATTAAGATATTTATTTTTAGGTTTTAATTTAAGGTTGTAATCCTAATTTATAATGCATAGATACATGTAAGTAAGGTAAAATAAGTTTTTCTAATTTATCAATAGAATTTTTTTTTATATAAATAGAATACTGATTTTTTATTTGTATTTTTTGGATAGTACAATCTAAATCAAATTTATTAGTTAAAATAGTTTTTAGATATCCTACCTCTATTAAACTAAAACTATTACAAGCAATTCTTACACCTCCACTGCTTTTTACAAAGGTTCCGTCATCGCTTATCCAAATAGCTAAAGTAAGAGACGTAAAATATTTTTCAATGTTATTTCCTATTACTTTTTTACCTTTTTTATAAAACAAATCATGTAACCAGATAAAACTTCTAAATGTGTAAGTATTAAACTCAAATCCATAATAAGTTTTTTCTATTCCATTTATTTTTCTTGTATATTTTCTAGGTGGATTATTGCTACAATAACCATTATTATTAAAAAATTCATACAAACTAAATAAGTAGTCTTTGTGTATTATGCTTTGTCTTACACAAAGTCTTATCCCTTCTCCAGTTCTATTATGTAGATAACCATCTCCTAAAATTAACCCAATAATGACTGAAATTACATCTAAATTATGTGGTCCTACACGATTTATTGATCTACACTGAGTGTGAAAGAATTTACTATCTAAATTATTTTGTATAAAACCTTGATAAAATTTTATTTTTTTTAAATTATTACT
>Ga0153977_1000196_pt1 | contig 15950 bp, 11 predicted proteins | sample TSGA061MetaG_FD_104710 | JGI IMG/M metagenome (GOLD analysis project Ga0153977, IMG submission 104710) | Attine ant fungus gardens microbial communities from Georgia, USA - TSGA061 MetaG | ecosystem: Host-associated > Fungi > Mycelium > Unclassified | place: USA: Georgia, Yuchi Wildlife... | reverse complement strand
CGAAGCAATCGTCGGATCCCGCGTCTGGGGCGACGGCGAACCCGAAGGTGTCCGCCAGCGCGCTGCGGAGGAAATGAAACACACTGCCCGCCTCGCCAAAGCACTCGGCGTGGACACCGTGGTGGGGTTCACCGGATCCTCCATCTGGCAATACGTTGCCATGTTCCCGCCCGTCCCGGAGAAAGTCATCGAGGCCGGCTACCAGGACTTCGCCGACCGCTGGAACCCCATCCTGGACGTCTTTGACGAATGCGGGGTCCGCTTCGCCCACGAAGTCCACCCCTCCGAAATCGCCTACGACTACTGGACCACCGTCCGGACCCTCGAAGCGATCGGCCACCGCGAAGCGTTCGGCCTGAACTGGGACCCGTCCCACTTCATGTGGCAAGGCATCGACCCCGTGTCCTTCATCTGGGACTTCAAAGACCGGATCTACCACGTGGACTGCAAGGACACCAAGCTCCGCCCCACCGGCCGGAACACCGTCATGGGCTCGCACCTGCCCTGGGGCGATCCCCGCCGAGGCTGGGACTTCGTCTCCGCCGGACGCGGCGATGTGCCCTGGGAATCCTCCTTCCGCGCTCTCACCGCCATCGGCTACAACGGACCCATCTCCGTGGAATGGGAAGACGCCGGCATGGACCGCCTCCACGGCGCCCCCGAAGCCCTCGCGGCCCTGAAGAAGTTCGACTTCCCCGCCTCCCAAACCAGCTTCGACGCCGCCTTCAGCAGCAAAGACTAGGACAAAACCGACGTGATCCGCACCCTTCAACCCGGCCAACGTTGCGAGGTGTGGATCGCGTCCGATACGACTTACAGGTAAGCCGTATCGGTGCTGGTCGGACAATGGCGATGTTCGACGATATCCAAATCGCCCGCGCCGCACCGGACACGGGCGCGGACAGCTTGCGAAGGACAAAAAGGAAGTGTGGACGTTGTCCACACTTCCCACCTCGGACTGCCTCGTGCAGCGGCCGAACCGCCCCGGATTCCGCATGTTTCCGCCCCTTCCCAGTGTTTCCAAGGCTTGGAATCCCGTTCGAGTCCCACCTCGGGCACAGGAAGACCCCCTCTACGGAGGGGGTTTTTGCGTTAACGTGTGTACATTCTGGTTGGTCGCTCCCTCTGATACTGGCCGCGGGGTGTGCCTGGAGCAAAGTCCCACGCGTAAGGCACAGGACTTCAACTCGGCGTCCTCCGTTGGTGGTGCTGTGTCTGAGTAGGTTTATCCTTCCTTCCCTCGGCTGGCGGTACTGCGTTTCAACCTTCGGAGGTCACGGACGACAGCTTCCAACGAAGCAGCCCGGGATGCCGTGGTATCCGGGTACCCTCTACTGCTCCCACGTGTGGGTGTGCGTGGCGCTCTTTCAGCGGATGTTGTTCCCGGCCACAGATGATGACGTTTCCGGGTTGGGCATCAGATCGGAGCCTTGGTTTCTCTTTTTCATCTCGTGCATTCCTGGGGGATGGATTCGTTGGGTCTCTGAGGGGAAGCGTGTTGGAATCTGACGAAATCTCCGATGTGGAGTCGTGGCGGACGTGCGGTCCCGCGTTGCACCACTCGCCCAACCTGGTATTCGTTGCTGAAGCCTCCGAGCGCGGCGATGGTGATGCCGGCATCAGAAAGGAGAAGCGTGCCCGGCAGGACTTCTTTTCGCGACCGGCAGGCTTGAGATGAGGCCGACATGGCTTGGGTTGCGGTGACGTCGACCACCGGGGCCGCAGCGGGGGCCGTGAGGGCGGCTACGACATGCCCGGTCCGGCAGAAGCGGCGGATAAGTCCAGCCTCTGTGGTGCCCAGCAGCAAGCTCGCCACGGGCAGATCGATGCTCCCGGGGCCGTCAAAGGAGACGGACAGGTTGTGGATGCGGGCTGTATGGTCGCCTCGGGCGAAGCGGACTGCGGCATTGGCTGCGGTGAGCATGTCCTCCAGGTCTTCGGTGCCCACGATCCTGACGTCAAATGCGATGTGGAGTCCGTCTTTGAGCGCACGGATTCGCGTGACTCCAAAGAGGTTGAGGGATTCGACCATGTCCCGCAAGGCGAGGAGGTAACTGCCGGGCTCGGATGGGTGATCGACTTTTATGAGGAGGTGCCCCGGGCGTGCAGGGAGGAAGGTAATCCCGGTGGGGTCGGTCATGGGATCGTCCTTCCTGATTGATGGGTGCGGACCGTACCGATTGAACACAGTGCCATGTGCAATCGGTACGGTCCGCGGTCTTTTGGCGGCCCTGAGTGCGGGCTCGCGATGGGCGGAAGCCCTCCCAGCAACGATGGTTGTCGCTGGGTGAGTGGTTACTGGTGGGGGATGAACGTGTACTTGTACTCGAGGAACTCGTCGATGCCGAGTACGCCACCTTCTCGTCCAATGCCGGAGGCTTTCACGCCACCCAGCGGTGCTGCGACATCAGAGATGATGCCGGAGTTGATGCCGACCATGCCCACTTCCAAGCGGCGGGCGACGCGGTGGGCGCGGCCGAGGTCATTGGTCATGAGGTATCCGGCGAGACCGTAAGCGGTGTCGTTGGCGAGGGCGACGGCGTCGTCTTCGTCGGTAAAGGTGATGATCGGAGCTACCGGACCGAAGATCTCCTCCTGGGTCAGCCGGGCGTCGCGGGAGACGTTGGCCAGGACGGTGGGCGGGTAGAAGGACCCGGCACCTTCCGGGATGCTCCCACCGACGCGGACTTCAGCTCCGCCGGCGACGGCGTCGTCCACGAGTGACTGAATGCGTTCGACGCTGGCGTCATCGATCATGGGGCCGATCTCTGTGCCTTCTTCCAGTCCGTTGCCGACCCGGAAGGAAGCGAAGCGCTCGGTCAGCTTGGCGGTGAGTTCCTCGGCGATGCTCTCGTGAACGAGGACGCGGTTGGCTGCGGTGCAGGCCTCGCCCATGTTGCGCATTTTGGCGGCGGTGATTTCAGTGACGGCCTTATCCAGGTCGACGTCCTCAAAGACGATGAACGGGGCGTTGCCGCCCAGTTCCAGCGAGGTTCGGATCATGTGATCGGAGCACTGGCCGTGCAGCTTGCTGCCCACGAAGGTGGACCCGGTGAACGAGAGGTGGCGGACGAGCCCATCGCTGAGCAGCGGAGCGACCAGTGCACTCGAGCCGGACGTGGTGACCACGTTGACTGTTCCGGCAGGTACTCCTGCCTGTTCGAAGATCTTGGCCAGGAACAGCATGGTCAGCGGGGTCTTCTCGGCAGGCTTGACGACGACGGCACACCCGGTGGCAATGGCTGGTGCGATCTTGCGGGCTCCCATGGCCAACGGGAAGTTCCAGGGGGTGATCAGGAGTGAGACGCCGATGGGTTCGCGGGAGAGGACGATCTGTCCGCGGCCGCTGGGGGATTCGGCGTGCGAGCCCTGGACCCGGACGCCTTCCTGGGCGTACCACTGCAGGTAGCCGGCAGAGTACTCAATCTCGCCGCGGGCTTCAGCCAATGGCTTACCCATCTCGGTGGTCATGATCACGGCGAGCTCTTCTTTGGACTCCAGCAACAGCTTATGGGCCGCAAGCAGGATGTCGGCACGGGCACGGGTAGACATGCCCGCGAAGGCCGCCTGTGCAGCGTTGGCGGCGTCAACTGCGCGGCGTCCGTCTTCGGGGCTGGCATCGGGGATTTCGGCGATGAGCTCGCCGGTCGCGGGGTTGTGCACCTGAATGCGGGGACGGTCGGGAAGGTCTTCCCAGCGTCCGTTGATGAACAGTTCGGTCTTCAGCCCCACGGGGGCCTGCGCGGTGGTGGTCATGGTCATCCTTCAGTCTTGTGGGTGGTCTGGGGGTCGAGAAGTTCGGCAAGGTGCAGGCTCTTGCGTTCGGGTTCGAGTTGCTTGACCTGCATGGCACAACTGAATCCGTCGGCGAGGACAGGGACGTCGGCAGCCGTCTGTGCCAAGGCCGGAGCCAAGGCTTGTTCGGCGACCTTCATGGAGATGTCGTAGTGGTTGGCTTCGAATCCGAAGTTTCCGGCTACGCCGCAGCAGCCGGTGGCTTCGTTGACGTTCGCTACGCCAAGGGCGGCCAGGGCCTTCCGTTGGACGGTGGCTCCGAAGGTGGAGTACTCGTGGCAGTGGGTTTGCACGGTGACGTCGGTCGGCACGGCAGGGGGTGTCCATCCGCCGTCGACCCATTCCTTGACCGCTTCGGCGAAGCTTCGGATCCTGTGGGAGACACGTTCGGCCGCTTCGGTGCCGAGCAGTTCGGGGGCGTCCTTCTTCAACGCCGCTGCGCAGCTCGGTTCGATGACGACGATCGGCGCGTCGGTTCCGTCATCGAGCTTGGCTACTGCCTTGCCCATCAGCTTTTTGGCAGTGTCCAGTTGGCCGGTGGAAATCCAGGTCAGGCCGCAGCAGGCATCGGATTCGCAGCCGACGGTACGGCCGGTGCTTTCCACGACCCGGGCGGCAGCCCCCGCCACTTCGGGCCTGAAACCCTTGGTGAAGGAGTCGACGAACAACACAGCATCGGCGGGAGTGGAGGGGTTGCTGTAAGGAGCCAAGGCATCACGGAGCATCTTCCGGGAGGCGAACTTGGGCATCTTCCGCTGCGTGGTCAAACCGCCAGCGGCTGCGACGACTTTCCCGAGCGGGCTCGCCAGAACCAGGTTGACCAGCGGGCTGATCAGGGTGGTCAGTTTGAGCCAGCGCGGCAGCCAGCCGAGGGAGAAGTGCGACATGGGCCGGAGTTTGCCCTCGTAGTAATGCGAGAAGAATTCGGACTTGTAGGTGGCCATGTCCACGCCGGCGGGGCAGTCGTTGGAGCAGGCTTTGCAGGCAAGGCAAAGGTCCAGTGCTTCGCGGACGTCCTCGGATTTCCAGCCTTCGTCGATGGTCCGGGCACCTCGGACCATGTCCTGGAGCACGCGGGAACGACCCCGGGTGGAGTCCTTTTCGTCGCCGGTGGCCCGGTAGCTGGGGCACATGACACCGCCGGCGTCTGAACGGCAACGTCCCACACCGATGCAGGCTTGGACGGCGTGTACCCAGGGATCGGCGCCGGCAGCGGCGGCTTCGACGGGCCGGAGTTCGAAGTGGGTTCGCCACTCGCGGTCCGGGATTCCTTGGAGGGCGAGGTTGTCTTCGATGGGATCGGGGTCGGTGATGGATCCCGGGTTCAGGATGTCGGCTTCGTCCCACAGTTTCCGGTAGGTGGAGAACGCGGCGATCATTTCGGGGGAGTACATGACGGGCAGGAGTGCCGAGCGGGCGCGTCCGTCGCCGTGTTCGCCGGAGAGGGAGCCGCCGTGGCGGACCACGAGTTCGGCGGCTGCCTGGCTGAATTTGCTGAACACGGTCCGGCCTTCGTCGCTGCGCAGGTCGTAGGTGACGCGGATGTGCATGCAGCCGGCACCGAAGTGACCGTACATGATGCCCGTGAGCCCGTACTCGTCCAGCAGGAGCCGGAAATCTGCCAGGTAGGCGGCAAGGTTTTTCGGGGCGACGGCGGAGTCTTCCCAGCCGGGCATCGATTCACCGCCGCTTGCGGGACGGGACGACAGGCCGGCGCCGTCTTCGCGGACACGCCACAGGGTGGCGCGTTCGGTGGTGTCCGGTACGGCACGCCCGTCGACTAGTCGTCCGTTGGCGGCGAGCCGTTCGATGAGGCGGTCCGCTTCGGCGGCAACGTCTTCTGCGTTGTCTCCGTCCAGGTCGACGTAGAGGAAGGCTTTGCCTTGTGGGAGTCCGAGTACGGAGTCGGCGCCGCGGCGCACCCGCATGGTGTCCACGATGGCTTCGTCGATGCCTTCAACGGCGGCTGGGGAGAATTCGAGGATCGTTTCGATGTCTTTGGCGGCGTCCACGACGTCCGCGTAGCCGAGGCAGACCAGCAGCGCGCTGGGAGCCTTGGGAACGAGCTTCATCCTGGCGCGGACGACGATGGCGCACGTGCCTTCGGTGCCCACCAAGGCCCGGGCCACATTCAGGCCGTTTTCGGGCAGCAGGTTCGCCAGGTGGTAGCCGGAGACCTGGCGCTGGATCTGACCAAGTTCCACGCGGAAGGCCGCCAGATGGTCCTGGGCGAGCTGCTTGAGCTCCTCACCGAGTTCGAAGGCCCGCGAGACCGAGAACGCGTCCGAGGTGTCTGTGGCGCGCAGGCCAGTGGAGGTCGCAGTGAGCCGGGCCCCGTCAGTGGTGATGACGTCGATTTCTTCGACGTGATCGGAGGTGCGCCCGTACCGTACGGAGTGATTGCCGCAGGCGTCGTTGCCGATGGATCCGCCAATGGTGGCGCGGTTCTTCGAGGACGGGTCGGGGGCGAAGGTCAGCTTGCCGCCGGTCGCCTTTTCCGTCTCCCGGGTCAGGTGGGAAAGGATGACGCCCGCTTCGACGTCGGCGGTCCCCGCGGTTTCGTCAATGGACAGGATCCGGTCCATGTGCCGGGAAAAGTCCAACACGATGCCGGGTCCGATGGCGTTGCCGGCCATCGACGTTCCTCCGCCCCTGCTGATCAGCGGCGTTGCCGTTTCACGGCAGGCGTTGACAACCTCGACGACGTCCTCCACGGTGAGTGGAAAGACGACGGCGATCGGCGGTACCCGGTAGTTGGACGCGTCGTAGGAGTACGCGGCCACCCGGTGGCCTGAGGAGTCCACGGGTACGCCTGAGGCTTCAAGCCTGGCGAGTATCGGAGCGCGCTCCGGGGCGGAGAGAACATCGTGGGTCATGACGTGCCTAGACTCCGGCGGTTGCCGGTACAGCGCCGACGACGGCTCCGACTGCTGCTTCGAAGCGCTGGAGTCCGGCTTCGATTTCGCTTTCGGTGACGACGAGGGCTGGGATGAGGCGGACCACGTTTCCTTCTGGTCCGCAGGTCAGGGTCAGCAGGTCCTGATCGGTGGTGGCCTGCTGCACGGCGGCGGCCGTTGCCGCGTCCGGGGTGCCCTCGGGGGTGGTGAATTCGATGCCCTGCATCAGGCCCAGGCCGCGGACGTTGCCGATCACGGGGAACCGGGACTGGATGGCTTTCAGGCCAGCCTGCAGCTGCAGGCCGCGGACGCGGGAGTTCTCCACGAGACCTTCTTCTTCGACGACGCCGAGCGTTGCCACTCCGGCGGCCGCGGAAACGGCGTTGCCGCCGTAGGTTCCGCCCTGGGAACCGGGCCAGGCCTTGGACATGGTCTCAGTGGAGGCGGCGATCGCGGAGATCGGGAAGCCGGAGGCGATGCCCTTGGCGGTGATGATGATGTCCGGGGTCGCGGTCGAGTACTGGTGTCCCCAGAACTTGCCGGTACGGCCCACACCTGCCTGGACCTCATCGAAGATGAGCTTGATGCCGTGCAGGTCGGCGCGTTCGCGCAAACCCTCCATGAACGCCGGCGGGGTGGGCAGATAGCCGCCGTCGCCCAGAGCTGGTTCGATCAGGAATGCTGCGGTGTCGTTGGGTGCGGTGCGGGTCTTGAGCAGGTAGTCCAGTTCCTGGAGTGCGAACTCGACGGCGGTTGCTTCGTCCCAGCCGTAGCGGTAGGCGTACGGGAAGGCAGACATGTGCACGCCGGCCATGAGCGGGGAGTATCCGGCGGAGAATTTGGTGCCGGCGGTGGTCAGGGACGCAGCGGCTACGGTGCGGCCGTGGAAGCCACCCTGGAAGACGACGATGTTGGGCCGTCCGGTGGCCATGCGGGCCAGGCGGATGGCAGCCTCGACAGCTTCGGAACCGGAGTTTGCGTAGAAGACGGAGTCAAGGCCGGTCGGCAGAACGTCGCCGAGCTTCTCGGTCAGTTCCAACAGTGGCTTGTGCATCACAGTGGTGTACTGGGCGTGGATGGTCTTGCCGACCTGCTCGCGGGCGGCGGCCACGACCTTCGGGTGGCAGTGGCCGGTGCTGGTCACGCCGATTCCGGTGGTGAAATCGAGGTATTCGCGGCCGTCGGTGCCGTAGATCCAGGAACCGAGCGCGTGGTCCACCACAACGGGGGTGGCCTGTTTGAGGATGGGGCTAAGGGAAGTCATCGGATTTACCAATCGTTGGATAGTGGTGCGGCCAGCACTCCGGGTACCACCGCAAGGGGTTCTCGGGGTGCTGGCCGCGGATCGGGTAAGCCGGAGCTTAGTTTGAGGCGACTGTCTGCGGGACGGCTGCGTCAGCGAATTCGGCCATTGAGGTGAACGTCCAGTCAGGCTGGACTTCGGCGCCGGGATCGGGGGTTGCGCCCCAGCCCGGACGGTTGTGGCGGCGGTTGATCCATACGCCCTTCAGGCCTGCTTTCTTGCCCGGGACGTGATCGTGGAAGAGGCTCTGCGCGACGTGCAGGACCTTCAGGCCTTCAGCGTCGACGTAGGCGTTGAGGGCGCCGAAGTTCTTCTGGTTCGGCTTGTAGCTACCGACCTCTTCCGCGGTGATGATGCGGTCGAATTCGACTCCGAGTCGGGTGTTGCTGCCTTCAAAGCTCTTCTTGTCGATGTTGGACAGGATGATCAGTTTGAAACGGGTCTTGAGCTTGCGCAGCGCCTCGACTGAGTCGTCGAAGGCCGGCCATTCCGGTACTGAGGAGCCGAGCTTCTCAGCGTCAGCGTCGGTAACCGGGATGCCGAGCTTCTCGCCCGTGGCGCGGAACGCCTCGGCCAGGACCTGCGGGTAGAGGGCCGTGGGCTTTTCCCGCTCTACACGGGCCTCTTCGTCTGCGTAAGCGAGCAGGAGGTCTTCGTCCGTAAGTTCGGGACGTGCTGCCCGGCCCCACGGTCCGAGGACGGCTGCGATGCCGGCTTCCCAGTCGATCAGTGTGCCGTAGCAGTCGAAGCTAAGGGCGTCGAATTCTTCGAACATGTTCTTTCCCTTTGGTTTGTCGTTGATAGCCCCGGGCGGGGCGTCGGCCGGTTTTCTTACCGTTGGGGAAGAGCCCCGCCGGGTCAGGATGTGGCGCTGACCATCTGCATCAATAATGATCGTCTGCATGATGATTGTCAACAATCCTACGAAAAAGTTAGTGCTCCGCGAGAATGTCCTTATTCTTTGTCTCCGGTAGGGCCCACACTGCGAGCAAGGCCAGTGCGGCCCCTGCGGCACCTACGGCCATGATGGAGTTTCCCAGGCCAATGGAAGCGGAGAACAGACCGATGGAAAGGGGGCCGAAGGCGGCGACGCCGCGACCAACGTTATAGGCGAAGCCCTGGCCCGTGGCGCGCATTTCTGTCGGGAACAGTTCTGCTAGGTAGGCGCCGAGACCGCCGGCCTGACCGGAGGCGAAGAAGCCGAGCAGGAAACAGATGGGCAGGGCAATGAATGGCTGTGCCGCCGGTGTCAGAACGAAGAGAACGATGGAGGCAATGGAGGCCAGGAAGAAGAACGCGAAAGTTGGGCGTCGGCCGAACCGGTCATGGATGTGGCCGGAAATCAGGTATCCGAGGAAGGATCCGGCGATGACAACCCAGGTGTAGCCGGCGGTGCCGACGACGCTCATGCCGCGCTCGGTCTTCAGGAACGAGGGGAGGAAAACGAAGACGGAGTAGTAGATACCTTGAACGCCCATGCCCAGAATTGTGGCCAGAAGGGTGGTGCGGATCTGGGAGCGGCTGAACAACATCGTCAGCGGAAGCTTCGTGCCCTTGGGCTTCCTGGTGACTTGAACTTTGTCCTTGACGGTGCGGCGGATCCAGAAAGCGACGATGGCGGGAATGACGCCGATGAAGAACAAGTAACGCCAGCCGACGGCCGGGTCTGCGATGGAAAAGACCCAGAGGTAGATGGCTGTGGAGAGGGCCCAGCCGAGGGCGTAACAGCTGTGGATGGCCGAGAGGATGCGTCCGCGTTTGTGGGCGGGGGCGTATTCGGAGACCAGGGCGGCCCCCACGGCCCATTCGGCGCCGAAGGCCAGGCCTTCAAGAACGCGCCAGATGGCGAACTGGGTGACATCCTGGGATGTAGCTGTCAGGCCGGTGAAGAGGCAGTAGCCCAGGATGACCCAGGTCAATGTCCGCACGCGTCCGAATCTGTCGGCCAGGACGCCACCCAGGGCGCCGCCTACTGCGGAGGCGACGATGCTGATGGCGGTGATCCAGCCTGCCGTGGAGGAAGTGAACCCGAGGACGGGTCCGACGGCGGTGAGGGCGAAACCGTAGATAGTCCAGGTCAGGCCGTCCAGGCCCCAACCGATGCCGGCGGCAACATAGGCCTTCTTGGCTTGGCTTTGTTCGTTCGCATCCGGTGGCGAGACGACGGTGCTTTGACTTTGCATGTCAGTGTTCCTTGCTGTTGGGGGAGTGATTTAGGCGTTGCGGCGGTCGCGGAGGATGCGTCCTTCGCTGAGGACCAGCTGGAAGTTGCTCTTGTCCTGCAGGGCGGTGATGTCGGCCAGTGGGTCGCGGGAGAGGACCACGACGTCGGCGAGTTTGCCTTCGGTGATGGTGCCGAGGTCCTGATCCACGCCGATCAGTTCGGCGTTGGTGCGGGTGCTTGCCTCGAGGGCGCCCTGCGCCCCGAGGACACGGGCCTTGAGTTCGAGCTCGTAGGTCTTGTAGCCCTGGTGGGGTCCGAGGACGTCAGAACCGGAGGCGATTTTGACGCCCCGGTCTTTGAGGATTTCGAGTGCCTCGTAGGCGGTCCCGAGAACCTTCTTGACCATCGTGACCTGGTCTTCGGGCATGCCGCCGGCCAGTCCGTCGCGTAGCAGCAGCTCGTAGGTGGCGACCGTCGGAACGGCGAAGGTGCCCGATTCGCGCGTCGCGTCGGCTGCTTCTTCGTCTACGCCGTTGCCGTGTTCGATGCTGCGGATGCCGGCTGCAACGCAGGCCAGGATCGACTGCGGTGTGTAGGCGTGGGCCATGACGTATTTCTCCTGGGCCCGTGCCTCGTAGGCGATGGCCCGCATTTCCTCATCGGTGAACTGGGTGTGGTCCACGCTGTCGGTCGGGGAGGTGCAGCCGCCGCTGGCCATGATCTTGATCTGGTCCGCTCCGCGGCGCAGGACTTCACGGGCTGCCCGGCGGCAGGCGTCCGGGCCGTCGGCGACCATGCCCGGGTGGTAGATTCCGTCGGCCCGGCGGTAGTCGTCTTCTTCGCGGGTGCGGAAGTCACTGTGCCCGCCGGTCTGGCTGAGCGGGGCGATGGCCAGGTGCATCCTGGGTCCTTCCGCGCTGCCCTCCAAGACAGCCTGCTTGAAGCCGTAGTCGGTGAAGCCTGCGTCGCGGATGGTGGTGATGCCGTAATCCAGGCATTCGCTCAGCGCTCGGAAGCCACGGGCGGCGTTCACCGCGGTCGGCAGGAGGTGGACCTTGTTCAGGTAGTCACCGGCGGAAATGTGGGTGTGGGCATCGATCAGGCCCGGGATCACTGTCATGCCGGTGCAGTCGATGACGTTGGCGTCGGTGCTCGGGATGGGGGTGCGGGAGATGCGGGAGATCCGGGAACCATCAACGCGGATGAAGGCGTTTTCAAGGGGGTCGGTTCCATCGGCGGTGATGACCGTGGCATTGGCCAGAATAAGGGAAGTTGACATCGTCGGTCGCTTTCAGGCTTTTGTCGGATTGTTGACTAAAGCCTATGACCGGGGTCACTTCTGGACTATGGACGGTAGGTCAGTGTTCTTCGCTGCTGATTCAACTGCCGTTCAAGTCCTGTTTGAACACCGGTCTATTGCCTGTACTTCTGGTCGGACGCATTTGTCTCTACCGGCGCGTTGATGTCGTAGCGCTGGCCGGTCTTGTCCTCGCAAAGGATCCGGATGCTGACCGGCCGGTCGCCGAACAGCACTGAAAAGTCGGTGGCTGCGGCATCGTCCGTTTCCTTGGTCCAGCCGGAAATGGAGTCCCCGCCATCCAGGAGGGGCATCATTCCGGCGATGAGGGACTCGCGTTCCGGCGCGGTCAGCCATCCGTGGTACGCCTCCTGCGAAGGCCACACGGAAACGACGGCAACGGTATTGGCACTCTCCGCAGGGTGGGCCAGTTCTCCGATCTGCAGCCCATAGGGCACGGCGGCGCCAATGACGTCGTTGTCGAGGTAGTACGAGACGAGCGCCTCGAGTGAGCCCGGGGCAGGGCGGAGGAGCAGGTATGTACGCAGCATGTTCTTCTTTCGGGTTTCAGGTTTACTGGGCGTGATGCCACTTCGGTGCCCTCAGGAGTTTGAGAGCTTCCAGGGAAAGCTGGATGGTCAGGCGGTCTTTGCCTGACTCGAGATCCAGTCCGGTGGCATCCTCGAATTTTCGGAGCCGGTAATACAGCGTTCCTCGGTGAATGTGGAGGCTGTCGGCAACCAGGTCGGGTTTGCGGCCGTGGTCCAGGTAGTGGTCGACGGTTTCGAGAAGCTCACTGTCGGGACCGAGGGAAGCTATAGGGCCAGGAACCGTGTCGGCGAGGACATCGGGGTCCTGAAGGGAAAGGATCTTGATCGGGGTCAGATCGGACCAGCGTGTTGTGCCGCGCCCGTTAGCCGTGGCCGTCCTAAGGGCCCCCAGGGCCTGTTGGTAGGAGCGGGGCAAATGCCGCGGGTCCTCGACCGGGTTGCCTGCGCCCACCACGAGCGCAGGACAGCAAGGGGCGAGATCTGCAAGGATCGCCGGGCGGACATCCGCGTCGCCGGCCAGAAGGAACGCATGATGGTCCTCGAATTTGCATTCGATGCTGAGCGCTCCGGGATTCCGTGCCCTCCCCGGACGAGCGGCTGCGGTCGTGTTCTCAGGGGGCCCAGTGCCGGACGTCGACTCGACGGATGTACCGACGGCGATGAACCACTCCTGAACGCGGGTGCCCAACTGTTCCCGCAGTTCCTTTACGGCCACGGTCTGGTCGGCACCAAGGCTCGTTAGGGCACGGCGCAGTCGATCCTTAGCCAGACGAGCTGACTCTTCGGAGTCCAGCATGATGCGGCCGATGTCCGAAGCCTGCCCGGCCACCGATTCGAGTGTTGCCGGTTCGCATGTGGCGTCCGGATCGAGGATGGACAGGTATCCGAGGATCAGTCCGCCGGAGTGAACCGGAACAACCCATCGGGACATCGCCTCCTTGTCGGGAATTCCTGGAACGAACGTCGGCTCCAGGGAACTTCCGACTCCCGCTTTCCGGAACCAGCGCACCACCCATTCTTCGGTGCCGCGGCTCAGCAGCGACTTGGACCGCACGGCATCGATGATGAGCCCGGAATGCGGACTGAAAACGATCGAATCCAGGTCCGGAGTCGTCAGGGAGACGGGAAGGCCCACTTGGCGGGCGATCTCGTTGACCCGTCGTTGCAGGTCATCGAACACAGTGCATCACAGGCCAATCCTTGTCCTAGGCCGTCCGCAAAGTGGCTGCTGAAGGCTTCTCGGTCAAGAGCCGGGCGAGGGCATCATCTTTATGGGCGTCCAGCAGCTTCATGAGTAGTTCAGACTTGCCGTCCTTCAGCGCCTCGGCGATGTGACGGTGTTCGGCGACGCGGACTGATTCGTCCAGGTAGCGGCCTTCGAGCCGGTTCAGGCACATGCGGGTTTCGGTCAGGAGCGTTCCATGCATGCGGGACAGGCGGGGGCTCGCCGCCATGGCCACCAGGCGTTCGTGGAAGGCCATGTCGGCCTCCGACATTGCCTCCGAGTTGCTTTTCGCCCGGGCCGCTTCCATATCGTCGACTTTGACGAGGAGCTCCACGCCGGCGCTTGAGTGGTCTCCCTCAACGAGCAGCCCAGCGGCTGCTTTCTCGACTGCCGTGCGTGCCTCATAGATGTCGCGGATGTCCGCCTCGCCAAATTGCGCGACGAAGACACCCCTGTTGCGGATGCTGACCAGCAGGCCTTCCTGGGTCAGCCGTTGGATGGCTTCGCGGATGGGACCGCGGCTGACACCAAGTGCGCCGGCGATGTCCATTTCCACCAGCTGAGCCCCCGGGGCCATGGAGCCCTTGCTGATAAGGCTGCGGAGCTGCGCGGCAATGAGCGCCGGGGTGGACTCCTGGCTGATGGGCTGGAAGCCCTCGGTGCTTTTCATGTGTTCCTCTTTTATCTAATGATCGGTTGATTGTCAACAATCATACTTCTTCCGACTGGTGCGGGCTAGAGGTAATTCACCTATTGTTGACAATCCTACGTTGTGTGAATCAGACTCTTGTTACCCACGTCACCTCCAGCTCTGGTGCACACAGAAGTGCCCAGGAGCGGCTACCCACTACTTCAGGAGCTACATGTCCAGTCCTGCGCGCTATTCCGTGCTCAGTCGCAAACCCATCGACGAAGTCGGAGAGGAGGACGGGCATGGCTCCGGACTCAAGAAGTCCCTGGGCCTTTGGCAGCTGACCGCCATCGGCGTTGGCGGCATCATCGGCGTCGGCATCTTCACCCTCGCCGGTGTTGTGGCTCGCGGTGACGCCGTCAACCCCGCGGTGGGCCCAGCCGTTGTCATATCCTTCCTCATCGCAGGACTTGCCAGCGCCGCCGCCGCACTGTCCTACGCCGAGTTCGCCGGCATGATTCCGCGCGCTGGATCCGCATACACGTACGGTTACGTCGCTCTGGGCGAAATCGTCGGCTGGTTCATCGGCTGGGACCTTCTTCTTGAATACACCGCGATCGTCTCCGTCGTCGCGATCGGAATCTCGGGGTACTTCTCGGCCTTCCTGGGCGGCATCGGCATCGAACTGCCAGCAGCCCTCGCCTATGCCCATACCCCCGAAACACCCGACGGGATCATCAACCTCCCAGCGATCCTGACCTGTCTGCTGGTTACCTGGATCCTCAGCCGCGGCTCCAAAAGCTTCGGGCGCTTTGAACTGGTCGCCGTCGGCCTGAAGATTCTCGTTGTGCTGGCTATCATCGGCATCGGTATCTTCCATATCCACACCGAAAACTTCGTCCCCTTCATGCCCAATGGCTTTGAACCGGCCATGGCCGGAGCAGCTACCGTCTTCTTCGCCGTCTTCGGCTACGACGCCATGAGCACCGCCGCCGAAGAAGCCGTCGATGGCAAGAAACACATGCCCAAGGCCATCCTGCTCTCCCTGGCCATTGCGATGGCCCTGTATGTTTTGGCGACGTTGGTGCTGACCGGCATGCAGAAGTACACCGAAATCAATCCGCAAAGCGCTTTCGCTTCTGCCTTTGACTCGGTCGGCATGCCCACCATCGCCACCATCATTTCCGCCTTCGCCGTCGTCTCCATACTCACCGTCATGCTCACGTTCATGCTCGGCGTCACCCGCGTCTGGTTCTCCATGAGTCGAGACGGCCTGCTTCCGGCCTGGTTCGCCAAGACCGACCGCAAGCGCGGTGTACCGCTGCGCGTGACCTGGATCGCCGGCATCGCCTCGGCTTTGCTCGCCGGTGTTTTCCCCATCCGCCTGGTCGCCGACCTGACCAACATCGGCATCCTCGCCGCGTTCGTCGTCGTATGTGCCGCCGTCATCGTCCTGCGTAAGACCCGCCCGGACGCACCCCGGACCTTCCGCATCCCGTTCATGCCCTTTGTCCCGATCTTCGGGTTGCTTGCCTCCGGCTTCCTGATGCTCCAGCTGCACTGGGACACCTGGGTCCGCTTTGGCGGTTGGCTCGTCGTGGGGCTCATCGTCTACTGGTTCTACGGACGTAAGAACTCCATGCTCAACCCCAACAGTCCCCGCCAGCGGGCCCTCCGTGAACGGCAAGAAGTTGGCTGAGAACCTGCAGGAACTAAGGCCACGCGGCGGAGCGCGCATGATGCGGCGCGAAGACAGGGTCGCCGGTACCGGCAGCCACTGTCCCACTTCCGGAATCTGGGAATCACCCCACGACCCGGCGGAACGCATCACGCTTCAACGCGGTGACCTGATGCCGCCACTGAACGGTGCCGCCGTTCAGTGCCGGTTCCTTCCCCAGACCACCGCCTTCCAAACCCAACGCAGAAGAAGGTACACCGTGACTGAACAGTCCTCACCCACTATTGGCAGCAGCCGCGTTAAGCGGGGCATGGCTGAGATGCTCAAGGGCGGCGTCATCATGGACGTCGTTAACGTCGAGCAGGCCCGCATCGCCGAGGATGCCGGTGCTGTCGCCGTCATGGCGCTT
>Ga0153977_1000195_pt1 | contig 15981 bp, 17 predicted proteins | sample TSGA061MetaG_FD_104710 | JGI IMG/M metagenome (GOLD analysis project Ga0153977, IMG submission 104710) | Attine ant fungus gardens microbial communities from Georgia, USA - TSGA061 MetaG | ecosystem: Host-associated > Fungi > Mycelium > Unclassified | place: USA: Georgia, Yuchi Wildlife... | reverse complement strand
ACTCCACAGCCCTTTTCCTGATTTTTTTCTCTATAGAAAGGTTATGCTCTGACTTACGCATCAGGCCTCAATGCAGTCTATGCTGTGAGTCATATAGTATATCACGATCTTGATCGATGATCTGATTGATGCTCTCATTCAAAGGCTTTGGTCCACTACCAACCCAGGCGTATTGCCGTGCGAAAGGGATACCATGGCTGTCAACACAGTATCGCTATCTATCGAAGGTCTCGCCCCGAGGTCGAGGTCATCGACATCGACGCGGATTTCCAGTCCGGAGACCTTTGCTGGATCGAGACGCCCATCAACCCTTATGGAGTGTCTACGCAAGTCAATTTGTCATTGCTTCTGTTCATTCAGACTTAATGAAAAACTAGGGACATTCAATTCTACGCTGACAAGGTCAGTTTTTAACTCCCATTGATATCTATCGCATTCTCTGAGCATGAATGCACAGATTCATCAGGTCGGCGGAATTCTTGTAGTAGACTCAACTTTCGGCCCTCCCCCTCTCCAGGATCCTTTCAAATTTGGAGCTGATTGGTAAGTTTGTAATTTGACTCTATAGACTAGCCTAATCTCATGAATTGCATCTAGCGTCATGCATTCTGGTCAGTGAAAAGAAATACCGATGAAAAGCAGCTCAACCAAGTAAAATTCCAAGGCACAAAATACTTGGGTGGACACTCCGACCTTCTTTGCGGCGTGCTCGTCGTTAAAACAGGAGAGGAATGGAAGCAGGTAAAATCGGTTGGGAATGTCATGTTGAACAGCGTCTCATATCTGTCCAGCTGCAATATGACCGGACTTACTTGGGATGCCCCATGGGCTCACTAGAAGCCTGGCTCTTATTGCGTTCACTTAAAACTTTGCATCTCCGAGTTCCTCGGCAATCTGAGAATGCGACTGCTCTTGCAAAATGGCTAGATTCTGTACGGAAGACTCCGAAAGGCGAGACCTTCGAGGGCATCCCTGGGGGGCTTATCTCAACGATTTACCATTCTTCGCTCCAAGGGATTGATACACGTGGCTTCGATCCTAAGAACCAGATGCTCGGTGGATTTAATGCGGCATTTGGTATCGAGGTAAGTGAAGTTATCAGAGTTTGAGCGATCCTTTGATAAAGATCTTTTCTGTATCAGCTCTCTAGTGATCAATTGGCCTCACGACTTCCGCACTTGCTTCAATTTTTTGTGGTAAGCCACTGTTGGATACAGATCCACTGTCACCCCGTTTTGAATTTAATTTTAGCCTGCAACGAGTCTTGGTGGTGTCGAGTCACTCGTAGAGCATAGGCTCGGGAGTGACCCAGGCGCTGATCCTTGTCTTGTTCGTTTAAGTATTGGGGTTGAAGAATTGGAGGTCAGTTCCTATCGAATGACTCAAAATTTTACCCAGTTGATGTTTGTCTTGCAGGATCTTAAAGCAGACTTACGTCAGGCACTTCAAAAATTGGCCAAGGTAAGCAAAAATTGTCTATTGCTCGCTTTGCATTGGCCTGAACCTATGTAGCTGGTGCCAGCAAAGTAGACAGAAATAGTCTATCTGCATATGGACTGCGTAAGAAGGCACTATATTTTGGATGATCTAGAAGTCGAACTTCTGTCGAAATAGGAACTTTATTTAGAACACTATGCAAGCATGACATTTGCGAGTATCAATCTACATGAGTTTGAGATCGCGGTAATGGACAAAGCTTGCTTTATCTTCCCAACCTAACCCCGTTCTCTTGAGCCTTCCAATTTGAGAAATGAGGCTCGCGCTAGATTCTGCTAGTTGGTCTTCTTGATTGAAACTCTCCTTGACGTAGTCATTGGCTCGAAAGGGTTGTGATCCAGGGGACTCAGAGGGTAACAGCAGCCGAATTGAAAGGGTGAGAGGGATGATAGAGCTCGTAATCGCAAAGATGTGGGTTAGTGTATTCAAAAATTTAGGCCCTGGAGTGCTGATCGGTAAAGTTAAGGTGGGGGTATACGTCGTCGGTGGATCATACCTGACTTGTTATGAATGGACAGGAGGTAATAAGATGATGCCACAACTCACCGAACGCACATGACAAAGACTTGGTATCCTTTGACCGGCACTTTTTCATTAAAAACATTAGCAAAGCGAAGGAGTCCACGTCCGTTGCTTGTAGTACATTCAGGAAACACGACTACAGGTCGTCCTGCAGATTTGCGTATTTCATCGAGTGAACACATGCGAGAGTCGTTCGTGAAGTATGGCGGGAAGCGACCGGTGAGACATATGATATGCAGAAGAGAGACCTGGCGGAATCCCTTGATTGAAATCGGTGGAATAGCAGAGTGTTTCCAGGAGGACTGGATATTAGCAGAACCGGTTCCTGTAGCCCTACCAGGTCTATTTGTGATAGGGGCCGAATCTTTCAAATCCTTCTCAAATTCTGGTAGAAACTCGGGTATTGGAAGTACAAAAACAGGATTGCAGCTTTTCGGAAGTTAACTAGGAGGGTAAGGACAAGTTTTGGCCTGGAACTCACCGAGCTGCAAGCCAAAGGATTTCTATCCACGATGCCCAGTTGGACACTATGATATCACCGGCACCCGGGCTCCAAGTTTCATTCCTGGAAGCATTGCGAACTCTTGAAATCAAATCTTAGTGAGTATCAGAGCAAAGAGATGCTTTGAGCAACAGAACGTACGGTCCTTTCTTGGTGACGGTCTCAACCGCTGGCCAAACAACACCAAGAGTCCATAACACCAATTTTGCTAACAGGAAAGTGAAGATACGCGTGATTGCGTGGTGAAAAAAAGGTACTGGAACCTACAAAGGTGTGAGAGATTGATAGAGGTATCTCAGTTGACATACGAGCACTAAACACAGAGTTTCTACCACAACCAAGTAAACCAGGGCAATGAAGCATATAATTCCCGTTCTAACTATTCCGAAGAATAGGCCCAACGTTCGTGCGATTGCCTGAAGGGAGTCAATCGAGCTTGCAGGCGGCAGGGGAATGGAAAAAGGCTATTGGAGTGTTTGGTTGAGGATTTCTGAGAAAATGCTATTGAGAGTACCTGTATACCAGTTCCAGGATCCTAGAATGGTTAGTTATAGTACTGATGGACTGGCAAACAACCCACTCGGTATGCACTGAACTTTTCCATAAAGAAAAGGCGGCTATTTTCGTACTGCCACCTACAGAAGCATGGAATCCGGGATTCCGCTGACTCTTCCCTCTAACATCTTTCCGAATAGATGGTGGCTATCCGTGCTGGGAGCTCTGTTGCACACGCTAAACACTTTCTGAACTTGGCTTCTCAACGGTATCAAAAGTTACATTTCCTCGGAAAGGTCTGTCCGAGTTGGTCTATAATTCGTCATTGACATAGAACATTCAACAGCTCATCATTTCGCTCGCCGCCTTATTCTACATCTCTTTAGGTTTCAAATTGAGTTTCTCATTTATCCACACTGACGTTGGCTCTAGGCATATTTATAATTGTGGTCACTCCTGCGCGAATCTTCCAATACTTTTACGATAGAGCGAAGGAGCTCTCGGAAACGAGCTGGGGTTGGTTGGCGCTTGGTTCAGCTATATGTGAGTGAAGCAACTCCAGGACTGTTGAAACTTGATACCATCTTGCATTATAGGCATTATATCCGTTCCTCCATTCGTTGGTCATACCATGCTCACTTCCCTTTGTGGTTTTGCATATGGCATGAAGGGGTTTTTCATTTCCTCCACTGCTTCCCTTGTTGGTTCTGCAGGAGCATTTATCATGTTGCGGTATCTTCTCAGTGAAAGGATCCATCAATGGTCGACGCAAAATCAGAAATGGCAGGCACTGGAGGCTGTTATCGTAAACCCTCATACTATCTTTCTGTCACCAGAAACGCTGAAAGGTTTACTCCTTCTAGAAAGCTCAAGGCATTCCTCTAATCATCCTTATTCGAGTTTCGCCGTTCCCGCCCTGGGTCTACTCAAATTCATTCTTTGCTGTGAGCGAGCGCTCAGTTGCTCTATCATGAATATTAAATCCTTGTTTATAGTCAGTCGAGGCCGTCTCCTTATGGCAATTTGTTTTCGCGACGTGTTTTGTTTTTCCTAAGCTTGCTTTGCACACTTTTATTGGTTCCCGCATGGCTGCGCTTTCGGACGGTCATCAACGAGACCATATGGCCACCCGTAAGCTTCATTTGTGAGGTTGAGTATAGCTCAGGCCAACAAAATTCATACAGATACGAAGGCTCTCAATGGCCTCCTTGTTGGTGGCGGCTTGTTGATTGCTGTGTTTACAAGCTGGTAAGCTGCCAGTCATTCCACCCATGTTTCCAGCTCACTTATAAGACAGGTTGATTTATACGCTTGTGCAAGGTCATGTCCAGAAACTTGAGGCTTCTGCTGACATCGATGAACTGGCCGTTGAAGCAGTGAACCAATGCGGCGAACAGTCTCCCTTACTAGGGTCAGGCACCAACTACTCATGAAGCGTTTTCGGATATCTCTTTTACAGCACCGCTAGATACCTAAATACCATTTAACATAATAACAGATGGGTATAGACTGTTGAGTGTATATGCATAATAAATATTTTCATGTAACGCATAATCCTAAGTTGGGCAAGATCTCAATAACAATGTAGGAACAGTAGACTGAAGCTGGCTCCTAGAAGGAAAACGAGAAGGAAAACTCGACCATCTTTGGATCTTCGTCGAGTCTCCCTTAGTTCACGGTTGCCCTTGTCCACCATGGTGGTAGTTACAATGGCGTCATCGTAGAGTTTCTCTGTCAGCTCAGTTTGCCTTGTCAAGTGGTCGACTAGCTCTAGCTGCAAAGCACTGATGTCCATCAACCGTGCCTCAGCCTGCTGGATGGATTCCAGATTATCTTGGACTTCCCGCAGTATGTTGGCATTCTCATTCTCGAATTGCAGTATTTGCGAATGAGTTAGCTCGATATCATCCTCGTCATCCTCATCAGAGATCACCGAAGGTTCAGAAATCGTAGACCCCTTTTGACTCGGGGGCATCCCAGACGGCCCAGCTACACTAACCCCAAGTTTCGTCGCAAAGAGATTTGATGCTGCAGCACCGACCCAACTCGTACTCCCATCACTACCGCTTTCCCACCTCGATCTCGAGTCTTCGTTGTTTAGCGAGGGTGCTCCAGAACTAACACCTAGAGATTGCGCTTCTCGAGTCGCATTGGAAGCAAGCGTATGTGTTCGCTCGAGTTGACGTTTGACACGCGCTTCCTGGAGCTCCCTCTGAGTTTGGCTCAATTCGGCCAGCCGACGATTGAGAAAATATGTGATGCTCGCATGGTGCACGGCTCTAACTTCTGAAGAGAGTGTGGAATCATCTTCAGGACGAAGACGAGCTAGGAGAAACCGTGCCAGAGGATTTGTTCTGCTTGCGACAAGGTCACTGCGTTCTGAAAGTGAATAGAGAATAAAAGGGACTATGATGACATTAAACGAATGATGCACGAACTTTTTTCGAGGACTTCCATTTCTTTGACCTTGTCTGCACATTTCGCGAGAATCATGCGGGTTTGAAGGTCAATTTGGTCTCTTTCCTCGTTTGTAAGGTAACGCAAAGAAGACCATGGGACTTCTCCACTTTCATTGATAAAGTCGACGTTTCTTGGCCCAAGACAGGAAGGTGGGGGTACTCGTCCATCCAGGTTGAGATATTCTATACGAATGCTAGACAGCATCTGCGCAAGTTTTCTAATGTGGTGGAACTGTTGGAAAAGACCCTCGATGAGTCGATTGGACGTATCGATCACTGAGGTAACGAACGATTTTGTAACCTTCAGAAAGATACTCCTTTTCCATCCTTCCCAGAGTATCTTGGCTACGTCTTGAGAAATTTCGTTGTTTTGCTTCTGGGATCACCGCTCTTCGAGCTTTAACAGCATCCCGAAAGTCAACTGTCCTGTCAAGAAAAGGCATGTCTCTTCTACTTAGATTTGATGACCGAGATAAAGTAGAGTCTCTATACAACGAGCCAGCGAGGAGAATATTAATACACGATTCCAGTCGTACACACTGAAACAAGAAAATTCTTCACACGTCCCACGTGGTGACAGCATGGCCACTGGTTCAATTTCTTGCATTGGTCTTGAACCTACCACCATTGTGCGATACTTTCTGCCCAGTTTTCGACCTCTGATGTAATCGTTGCATCATTTGTCATACCTTCAGTGGAGAGTGGGCTTTTACCTAGTGGAAGACTGAAGTTGTCTTAGTTTGAGGTGTCCGATGTTCTTTCACCATCGGCTGCCATAAGAAATGACTTACATTAGATTAGTGTATGTGTATGTAGTCAATTGCATTGGTATATCATACACTGTAGGCCGAGGCATGTGGTGGACTGGACACAACAAAATGAATATATCAAATTAATACTCTTTCTATACATTTCTGCACTCATCTCTACCCCGTCAAGTTTGCCCACACTTCCCTCCTTTGGTTATCTGTCTTTTGTCGATATATCCTGTATCTATTAGAAAATTTCAATTGTCATCAACGTTGAGCAATCCCTGATCAATGATATCAGTCCTGAAAGAACTACAGGATCATGTACTAACGGTCGCGTAGCTTCCATAACTTTGTAAGCAGTCACAAACACTTGAAAGGGCGATTGATCATTCTTAGCTTAAAATAAAAGTCGGAACATTTCCCGAGATGGCTCAAAATATATTGGCTTGAATGATGTCATATGGCACCCGGAGCTAGCACCTCGTCACCTACGGTTGGCGGCTGGGACAATGGATTGATTATTCTTATGATTGATGTGGGAAGCACGGATGAAATACTGTGCCGGGACCCCATGCACTAGCAACTCGTCCATCGCTATTGGTGATAATTCCCATATCACAGTACCTCAGCGAAAAATAACATAGGTACAGGCATTTTGTTGATGGTAATTGTATAGTTCGATGTTTCACGATATCTATGGACTGCCAACCAGGTCTACTTTATGTGGGATGTGACTTGACAACAGACCAATCGGGACCCCATTAGGGAGCCCAAGTCCTTGCCTCATCAATCATAGATAAAATGAATTACCCCATTGTTCCAGTCACCGACAGTTAAGTAGAAAGCATGCGAACACCATATGAAGCTATTATTCGAAGGAGGGAGATAGAACTGTTCGAGTCGATATAAAGACGGCATTCTCTGACTTGGCAAAACTTCGAAGACATTTAGTCTACCCGTTATGTCCAGTGAGCTCTATGATAATTAAACAATGAGTCTACCTGTTCGTCCAATACCTTCCAATACAAGCCTTTTCCGGTATCTATCATTTGAACAACAGCCTACAGTGCCTTTGAAAGAAGTCCTGAATTACAACTCAGATTTATCGGATAGGAATACTCACGACAATGGTCAGTCAAATCCACAACGACTTGACAAAGTGTTAGTGAGGCCAGATCTGCGATGTCTTGTTTTTGCACGAAAGAACAATAAATGACAGTCACTTTGGCGATAGCGTCCGGCAATACGTGTGTGCCCGTCTTTGAAGTGCTCGGATGATGGAGGCGACTCCGTACTAGCCCAACCAAAGTTCGACCTGTTAAATATCTGCACCAGCGGAAATCAAGAACAGAGAGGATAGGACAAAGGCCATTCTGTCCGTACAATTGATAGAGAACGTCATCGGAGATCTCACTCTCATGAAGTCGGAGTATTTTCAATTGACTCAAACAGGAGAAGCACTGAATCAGATACGACGCTGGAATATCAGCGTCGCGCAACTCCAATTCTTCGAGGGGTGGAGATGCCCGAACCAGAAAAAAGAGTAAACATTGACCAGTCCTTTCATCAGGCACGCTACCTAGGTCGTCAGGGGACCGAAGATGAAGGAATCTGAGGCATGGAGTGACCAGATGTAACAAAAGGTTGTACATATCTCGCCCACCGGTAAGGGTGATTGAATATAAGTGGGGCAAGCTAACAAGGCGCGTAGTGTCTTCAACAGACTCGAATGCATGGATGGGCCCTGCCGGAAGGACCATAGAAAACTTTTCGAGATGATGCAGGTCTTCCAGAACCAAAAGGACAGATTCAATTGAAGAAATGGATTCAAAGTGATACGGTGGAAGAACCAGTGACAGATTGGTAATTGAGGAAGGAAGAACACTTGGAGCTGGAAGATCATTTCTGACTAGATGAACTGTTGATAACTTGGGGGCATCCTGGAATGCGGTCCGAAGACTGACAAGTTCCATAATCATGCCATTTTCGTCACTTTCGAGGTACTTCTGGGGAATGGAGACATGCAACGTATGAAGTTGGGGAAAGAGACCAGTGCATGCCATCAGGGTGCGATTGACATTGGCATGAAGGGCGGAATTAATGGTAAGAATCCCCCATTTGTTTCTCTTCTCCAACAATATGCTAATGACATCAAGAAGTCGGGTCTGGTCTCGTCGGATTTCCAAAGTTATGCGAAGACTACTATCTCCGGCCCTGGCAAGCCAGAATCTCGTTCTGTTAAAGGAATCATAATCATCGAGATCAACATAAATGTGGGACCAAACGCTTGGAAAACTGGCGGCCTTCCTCCATTGCGCGCATACGTGGGATACTACAAGGGGGGTTCTAGTGTATCCATCCTGTATACACATTTCGAAGATACTGGCCAAGATCTCAACTGGCAACCGCCGTGCCAGGGTGATCAATCCCTTGCAGTGCCTTATATCCTCTGCGTGCTTGAGTTTTTTGAATTGGAGATGGCGAACGGCCCGCATGAGCCCACATATCTCATCATCAATGATAGCGATGGCCGACTCATGGGTGCGTATTTGGATATTAATAGCCTCTGTATTCCCCTCTCCATCAGTTTCTTGAACCGTTCTTGTCATCATCTCGCCGCCAATAAGAGATTTGATCGACGAAGGCCCAAAAATTTGTGAAATGTTTCATAATTACGCTAAGGATCAATTTTCGTTGGTTTCTGGGTTGTTTGTCGCTGTTGTGACCGTGCGGTTTACGAACTTTCACCTGTTGAAACACCTAGTCCCTGGTAAGTGTATCAGACTTGACCTGAGTCCACGATGATTCGGAGTGGAATCTGAATGACCCTCTAATCTCTGGCATGTAATAAATGATGGGTCATTGAGAAGACCAGATGTTCTGGATACTGCTGAGCTTGCACCGGGTACTCGCCTGACACTACACAATTTACTCAATTTCTTGTCTTCTAGACGAAATCCCTGATGGATCCTCGAAGAGCTCGGGATCCCAGACTGGCTCGCGTTGACCGACCAACATCTACCCAGAACAGTGATTTCCTGCACTCTGTAAACGCTGAAAATGTGCCAATGGATTTGGGAAGAGATCAGTTGTCACAAATGGAACCGCAACTCTATCCACAGACCAGTTCTGTACAGATCACAAATGCCGGAAGAAGTGACGTATTGAATTCTTCTCAATCACCGTTGCCATTGGCAGGTTTTAAGCGCCCTTTGTTCTGCATTGTTTGCGCAAGTAACCAGGTTGGTCCACTCTCGAGATGACGTACTCCAAAATCGACTCCGGAACGTTTCAGAACCGTTCCATGGAAGGACATCATGTGCTCTCGTGCGTTGTTTTTTGGTGTCATTTACGTTGGCTGAATTTTACTGCCCTTATCAAGCAAAGCAGGGTACAGAGTTATTTCATCGGGCACTGGGTCGGCAGTACGATTACCTGGCCCATCAATAGACAAACCCAATATTTATTCCTTCGGTACCCCATACAATTCGATTTATGAAGAGCTGGATGGGAAGGATTCTAGACTGTGAGCAAAATAATTGTTTGCACGATGAAATCTCATGTTTGGAGATCAGTTATAGTGCCAATGGACTTCTGCCGATGCTAGATAGGAATCGGCACATTAAATTGGCTCCAGAAAGATGGCAGGAGAATAAGGCGATTGCCGACATCGTCATCACCTGCGAAGAACGGTGCTTCGACGCGGTCTGTGATGGTAATGATCTCAAAATTGGCAATTGTTCTACTCATAACTTTTCCACAGATCTCTTGTCTCGCGCAAGCGAATTCAACAAACCAGTACACATCATAAATATGGAGATTAAAGATAACCATGAAGAAGCACTGATCGCTGGGAAAGCCATGCTAGATTTAGCAGCTGCGGTTGGTGTTCAGGCTGGTAACATGCACAAAATTTGATATCACGATCATAGATCGAAACAGCGGAGGACATCGATGAAAACATGGATAAGATTCTCCAAGATCAACAAGAGAAACATCCACATAGTCTTTTACATGCAGTTGCATACTATTGATTTTCCTCAGGTCCATCACTTTCAGTCTTCGCTGACCCGGAATTTTGCTGACGTTCTCCGTCCACGTAGCACAGGATATTTTACAACGGTCTAGAGTCCTCATGACATCATCAACATGAAAGCCGTATTATCATTGCTCTACAGGACATAGGGATCAAAGTATCCAACGTGCATAAGGGGTAGGACGCCTTGCATGACTCTATCGCTTGGATATCAGTAGCTCAAGAGCTGTTCGTTTTTGAGCAGATCTAATAATAGCTGTGCAAATTTAGCATCCGCATCAGAATCACGATAATCTTCATGTGCAGTATTCAAGTCATCCAAAGCAATGCACATGCCATAGGTACTTGTATAGCTGCACTGAAAATTCTTGAGTGTCCTGGCCGGCTGTGATTGTTGTTGAAATAACTGTGTACCATTTCCTTGTGAGAGAGGCAAATGGATAGAATTAGTCAACAATGATCCACATTTGATTCAAACATGCCACTTACCATGCACGGGCTCGCTCAGATTCCAATATATTGTATCATTGCATACCCATCGGTTTCTATCAAGCACGCAATCTGTGCGCCAAACGGGCGTGAGAATCAAAGACGTGATCGATGTGATAACAGAAACGTATTTAGCATCTCGGAGTCTGATATTCTTCCTTCTCACTAAACATGTCGTCTCTCCGCCTTGGTTACACTGCGCCTGATTTTGAGGCTCAAACTACTGCTGGGCCGATCAAGTTCCATGATTGGATCGGTGATTCTTGGGTAGGCAAACAGATTAAGTGAGTTTAAGAATCGTATCACTAATTATAGTATGCAGGCAATCCTTTTTTCTCATCCTGGTGACTTTACCCCTGTATGCACTACAGAACTCGGTGAGGTTGCTCGTCGTGCCGCCGATTTTGAGCAGCGTGGTGTGAAAGTCATCGGTCTATCCGTGGACAGCAATGAACAGCACGGAGAATGGATCAAGGACATCAATAGTTATGGTTCGACTAACGTCCAATTCCCTATCGTACGTCTGAGTGACATGCTAGTTATTTTCGGGAAATTCAAAGGGTTCTTTCTAGATCGCTGACACCGATAGGAGGATCTCTACCCTATACGATATGTTGGACGAGCAAGACCCCACCAACAGGGATGCTAAAGGGCTTCCTTTTACTGTAAGTCTGCTATCTTCACATTTACGGTAATTTTTGACTGAGGCATGATAGGTTCGCACTGTCTTCATCATTGATCCCAAGAAGAAGATTCGTCTAACCCTTGCTTATCCTGCCTCGTGTGGTCGCAACTTTGATGAAATCGTCCGGTATGTATCCCGACTCGGTGAATAATGACCAAAGTTGATTTAAATGAACTACAGTGTTGTTGACTGTACGTACTGACACAATTTTAGATACCTGCTATTGACGCATAATCTAGCTTTGCAACTTAGCGACAAACAACCTGTTACCACACCTGTTAATTGGAACAAGGGTGATGACGTCATCATTCATCCTACGGTGAACAACGATGAAGCAACTGAAAGGTTCCCAAATCATACCCGTCATTTGGTAATCATCGATGCTCTGATTTGCTGAAATCACGCTAACATTTTGAACCTAGCCCTATCTCAGAACTACACCAATTGATGCCTGAAAATTGCTCCTCACGATCACTGACACTGAAAATTGGAATTAGGTATTTGGATTGATGTATTAGAGGAGCATGTAAAATATTATGATCTTGTCTGACCTAAGTCTCAGCTTGATGTCCTAGAAGTGTGGGAAGCCTTGTTGCCTGTCAAAAGTTTTATTTCCAATAGAGTTGCACTATTAAGTAGAATCTCTCAGCTCGTGGACGCACGGAACTGATACTCTTTAGTATACCTATTAAATAGAATCTCTAGGCAAAATCAGTAATTGGTACTTAGGAATATAACAAATACACCTCAGCTCATGAACAAACGGAGCTGAGGTTTCTACACTGCGTGACAAAGATATCAGCTTACTAATATATGTGAGGTAAAAAAATATGAAATATGGGTCGAAGCAACTAAGATGAGACACCCGAGGCAACCTGTGAAGGAGAAAAGGATAAATGACATTGCGGAGTTCACAACAAAAAGTTCCAAGTTTCCAGCCCAGGCGAATACCGATTCTGTTGGACAGGACAACAACATGAACAAACAATTCATGAGAGTACGCGTCATGGACCCTACCATCTCCACGTTCTTTCATCCATGGCCAATGCAGAAGGTGGTGCATACAGGTTCACATATTTGCTTTTATGAAATGAACCATGTTGATGAAATTCCAGCTACTCCCTGACTGTCTTCTCGCCAAGCGGCAAGTTAGTTCAGATTGAGCATGCTCTCGCTGCGGTCTCGCAGGGAACAACAAGTCTTGGAATTAAAGGTGCATGCATTCCATCAGGTACTAGGTCAATCTAAGTGTTATGCCTCTAGCCTCCAATGGCATCGTCATTGCCACTGAAAAGAAGACATCATCCATCCTGATTGATGATTCTATGGTGGATAAGGTGGCCATAATCTGTCCTAATATCGGCATCGTGTACTCGGGTATGGGTCCAGACTTCAGAGTGTTAGTTACAAAGGCTCGTAAAAGCGCGCAAGCCTATTGGAAGATTTATAATGAGTATCCGCCGACACGGGTGTTGACTCAGGAAATTGCGAATATAATGCAACAAGCAACACAGTCTGGGTAGGTACATCCACTCCATACCAACGAGCCTATTTATCTTCACCATTCAGCGGTGTACGACCTTATGGTGTCTCTTTGCTAGTTGCTGGTTGGGATCCCAATCGTGGGCCTTCATTATATCAAGTCGACCCGTCAGGATCGTTTTGGGCTTGGAAGGCAAGTGCAATCGGGAAGAATATGGTCAATGCGAAGACTTTTCTGGAAAAGAGGCAAGATTCTAGTCTTGTCTTTGGTTGATGCATCCACTAAATCATGATTGCCATCTAGATACAATGACGATATTAGCTTAGAAGATGCCATCCATACCGCCTTATTAACATTGAAGGAAGGATTTGAGGGTCAAATGACTGAAAAAACAATTGAAATAGGGGTGGTGATGGTACCAACGGCGGAAGAATTGGAGATGAGTGCTGTTGGTCCCAACGCCCGACCCAAGCCAACGTTCAGGAAGCTAAGTGAAGAAGAAGTTCAAGATTACCTTGCATTGTAATCCATAGTCCACGTGTATCATTTATTGTCACCTGTATTCGCCTTGCCCCCGACCTTCGCAATAGGCCTGATCATTACTTGATCATTACCTGCTCAAAGGCTGAGGAACGATCAAGTGGAAGCATCAGCTCTCGACACAGGATGATGGATAAGGTGATACTGACACTGAAAAGCCAATGTCCAGGGATGGCCAACGATACTCTTATTTCACAGGAAATTAAGTCTCTTTGGAGCCTGATCCAATCTCAGATCCTGACCAAACCAACCCTGGTCTATCCAAGCCACTGTTCATTTACGAGCCACAATCTGCAGTTCTTCAAAAGAAAAAACCCAGAACGTTTGTGCATCTGATCTGGCCCGGATACCAGACGACTATGTGGTTGTAGTCAACTCTCCAACACGCCGTGCCCGTGTTCGATGCTCGGATAAAATATGTCACTGAGGTGAAGCACCTTGATTGTGTGCTCCATTCACGTGTATAGAATCAAAGTGCCATATCTTGGCAGGTATGGAGCAACATAGATCTCAATATTAGCCTGTTTCTGATGCTGTCCCTTCGTTCGTTTCCCATGGCCGGCCAGTATATAAATTACAATCAAATCGGACGAGGAAAGCTGATCTAGTTCCAGTCTTGTTCACCACCCCCAGAATCATTTGCTATCTTTCTCACCTCTCTTCGACATGCCCTATCACCCGGAAAAACCCAAACGACGCTCGGACATGGCCTGCACACGGTGTCGAGCCCGTAAACTCAAAGTCCGTTATTTTCATTACTAGTGAGACCTTACTTGTTCCTGCTGACCTTTCAGCCGTGTAGTGCGAAAATAAGGACAGTGTGGCGCCGTGTAAAAGGTGCGAGGGAGAAAGAGCTGAATGTATTTTTGTACCCGTCGCCAACGACACCAAGCTACCAAAGACCGCAGATTCAAGTCGCGGCAGCTCAGAGGATCGCCGAAGCTTCAATCAACGAGCGGCATCTACTTCCCCAACAAATGCGGGGACAACGATACAAAGGATGCCTCCGCAGTCCTTCGAAACATTCTTGACAAGGCACGCTGTTGTTCTCTCGATCTTTGACTTATGAATGTGCCCCTGATACTCCTGCTTTTCGTCCAAGTAGTCCTGGATGTTGTCGGCGCCCCGGCATACATTCCCCGACTAGCGCTAATCCTCCCCTTCCTACTGAAGAGCAGACCAACACCGGTTTTGCCGGCCTACATTATAGGAACGAAGCCTTCGCAAGTGTTGACAGATCTCCGTGGCTGAACCCAGTCCAACCAGAATATTCTTTGCATCCGATTATGGCTCATGCGATTATGGCTCCCCCACATGTCAACCAAGGACAGCCTCATCCTTCTGCTCGATACAGCTATTCACCGCCATCCGATCTGTCTTATTCTCGGGAAGCATACACCGCAGAACCGCAACCTCGCCTTGGTATCGATACCCACTCATATCATACCTCGGGAGATACTTTACACGAGTCTCAGAATTTACAACATCAATATCACCTTCCAAATGGACATTATCAAAGGTTTCAGTTCCAGCCGAACGATCTTCCTGCTTACTCTGTCCTCCATGTGGGTTCAGAACATAATGACAAGTGAGCATTTCGAAAAAACAACATTCTCATCAGACAATGACGACTGAGCTTTCATAATGATCAGTTTCTACGGCCACTACCGTTAATCGGTTGAAACCTGCCACCTTGTACGAAGTGTGTATTGACGTAGCTCTAATTCATTGCTTTGTTGTCATCTTGCCCTGATTACATACCAAATCTTATAATTGCATAAGCGAAATTTGAGATAATACTTGAGAAGTCGATATTCATTGATCAGCATGTTGATGCTCCCTGTCATGGTCTCCGAATAACGAGCGGCACCGGTTCCGGGAACCGTTAGCGAATAGACCAGAAGCCTTGCCTCCACATTCGTGGATTTCGCATGATGCCGAATGAGTACGTTACCGTTTTACTAGTGAGGCAATCGTCGTGATTAGGTTAGTCACCCGTAGATGCACGCCAGACATCATTTCTGAAATTGGTACAGGAAGGCCACGAGTAGAAAACATGGCCATAGTAAATGTAACTCTATGGTAACCAATTAGCCGCGTGGCAGGGGTTCTGGGTTCTGAGAGGCCATGATAACTTTCTTCAGGGGTTTTTCACCTTTTTTGTGTTGAAATACAATCAGGGAAGGTTACAAACGGATAGCGAATACAAACAACTACACTACTTACCTGCCTATCTTAAATGTAAAACAATAGGAAATCACATGCATCGTGCAGGCTTGCAGAAGATTCATATTATGGAATTCTGGATCTCTTCAGTTGAATTTTGATATCCTCTAACATTTGAAAAAATTCAAAGTGACCCTTCTTTAGGCCCTGTTCTGCAACTCGGATAGGATAAGCACTTGCCTGCCAAATTTAATGTGTAGGATAGGACAAGGAAATATAAATGATTTTTTTTTAAATCACCAATTTATTACACGGAGCGCGTAGGCAGGCCGTAATATAAATGATTTTTGACATT
>Ga0153977_1000194_pt1 | contig 16009 bp, 5 predicted proteins | sample TSGA061MetaG_FD_104710 | JGI IMG/M metagenome (GOLD analysis project Ga0153977, IMG submission 104710) | Attine ant fungus gardens microbial communities from Georgia, USA - TSGA061 MetaG | ecosystem: Host-associated > Fungi > Mycelium > Unclassified | place: USA: Georgia, Yuchi Wildlife... | reverse complement strand
TGAGTATATTCTTTTAATTGGACACTTTGCCTTTTATTTTTACCCATTTTTTTAATTCTGCACAATTATTTGTGGATAACTTGTTCAAGCTTTTTATTCTTTTTTTCTTAATTTTTTTTATAATTTTTTAACTTTTTTTTCTTTTTTTTTAAACTTTTTTTACAATTTGTTTAAAAGGGGTTTAGTTAATTATATTATTTTTATTTTTTCATTTTGATTATTAAATTCAGTTATATAATAAGACATAGATTTTTTACACTCGAAGCATGAAATATTATATACATATTTTGGGGTAAATCCCTGCTCATCATTTTGATCAAAAGTCTCAATGTCTAAAGTATTTTTTTTAGAAATAAAATTTTTATCTACCTTTTTGATTCAATAAAACGAACAGGTTTTTTAAATAAATTTAATTTATATTTACCATTTTCCAAGGTATAATGGTTAGAGCCAATAATTCTTTCAAATGTATTATCGTTGATTATTTTATCTTCATAAGATAATATTACCTTACCTGATTTCAAAAATTCAACTTTATTTATGTTTTTGCTTGTATATATTTTAGCAATAGTCAGAGGTTTAAATTGGATTATATACATTTTAGTTTTCTTGTCATAATGAATTAAATCACCATATTCTAGAGGGTTAATAGTTAATGGCAAGTTAAAATGTTTATATCTATGAAGTATTATATTTTTGGATTTTGAATTGAATGATTCTTCCTTTTTAATAGCTAATCCATCTCTAATACCATAATTTATAATAATTTTATACAGTGGAAGAGCTTTATAATCATTATTTTTAATGGATAAAATATCATTAATATATGAAATATAATAATTTATATCATTTTTATTCAATTTTGTAAATGTCCTAAAGTATTCTAAATATTATTAAGATAAACAATTCTAAATAAAACAATAATATGTTTATTATTATCAATATTACTTACATTATTTTTCAAAAATTAATACCTTTTTCAATAACTGATTTATTAATAATAGAAGGTTTATTTAAATTATGAATATAACTATTAAGTAATTAAAAGTTTACCTCTTTTTGGGGTGAAAAATGCTTTATTTTTAACTTAACTAAACCCACTTTATAATTAGTTTTTATTTAAATATTTAGTTAGAAATATACCGAAACTTATTACATATAATGTTGGAAACTTATTTAATTTGAATTTATTAAAAATTATTAAATAAAGAAATAATTTGATGGAGACTTATACAATCTTGAGCACAATATTTTTGTTACTCTTTCTTGATACACCATTCACCTTTATAATTTTGTAAATAATTATCATATTCTGCATGAGTAATATTATCAAAATATTCAAAAGCAGGTACAGCTCCTTTATAACTCATATTAGTTTCATTCACAAATCTATGAGGGAATACTCCTTTAAGTGTTTTAACACCGAAATTTAATGCTAATTTTTTTAAACTAGATAGTAGTAATTAATAACTAAAATAAATAGATTAAAATATATATTTGATTCTTTTAATGAAATACTATTATATAATAATTTTTAATATTTGATATCAAAATATAATAAAGATTTACATAAAATTGTAGTGTAAGTCGTAAAATAAAACAACAATAACATTATTAAAAATATAACTAAATTAAGCTATAAGTCCTATAATAATATAAAATATATATTAATTATCCTATGATAGCTTATAATAGAATATTATTATATATAATAGTTTTATATTAAATTTATGGTATGATAATCAATAAGGAAGTACTACAAATTATTGTAATTTAAGTTTTTTAAAAGTTCTTCTTAATATAAAAATACTAACTATTTTATGCAATAAAGTGTAAGGTAAATAAGACAAAATAAACCTTAATAACTTTATAATTTATATTATTTAATTTATTATTTAGTAAATTAGTTTAAGGTAACTAACACAATAATTTATTATTTTTTATTCATTTTATAATTTATTAAATTTATGATTTGTTTATCATATTTCTTATTTTACTAGTGATTTTTATTCATTTTATCAATTTGCACCTAAATAAGAGATAACAAATGTTTAATTTATTAAAATTATATATAGAAGGTTCTAAGGGAAAGGAGTATTCATTATTGCGGATATATTGTATATTTTTATGAGGAGATACTAATGGTTAGTCTACCTTATTGAGGTTATTTATTGTACTTTATTGTAAGTTATTTAACGAATGGGGACATGTGATAAGTTATAACTGGTATTGAATTCATTTAATTATAATATAAAGCATATAATTATATAATTATACTAAAAGAAGTTAATTTGAAAACTTTATTATACAATTAATAAAAAATAATATAAAATTTTAATATCCTTAGCTGAAAAAGTCTTCAGCTTCAGCAAGACAAAAAGCTTTCTTAATCTTAATAAATTTTGATAAAGTAGTTCAAACAAAAGAACCATAAGCTAAATTTTGATTCGTTGAGCAAAGAAAGTCAATTAATATATTTTAATAAGTTTAAAAACTTTAAGATGAACTTAATAGAGTTAACTTATTGTTTATTATTATTTTTTAAAAACAACAAAATTAGAATAGTTTTTCTTGATGGTTATCCTTGGAGCAGGAGTTTAAATGGGATGATACTTAAATAAATTTAGCTAACTCTTTATACCTAAATCTTAATTAAATATAATGCTAAAAAGATAACACTTAAATAGACTACTGTTGCTAGTTTATATTAAAATAAAGGGTGCATTGTTTAAAGAGTGGCACAGTAAAAAGGTTACAAACCGGTAAAAATTTACTGTACATAAAATATATTATATAGTTATATTGTATTTTGTCATTCTTTTGTTTATTAAATTTGGGAATAATTCTAACTATCTTAAAATTTAAAAATAAAACTGTGATCAAAATTATAAAAAATAAAGCTTTCATATTAATGCATTGCTCGATCACTTAACTTAGTAACTGTTGCTAAGACAAATAAAGGTTTAAAGCAATAGATAAGGCAAATAACATAAATCATTTTGTTAATTTTGTTTTATTTACTACTTAAAATCTATTACAAATTAAAAATTTTTATTACAAAAGTAAAAATAAAATTATAAAAATAAGATATTATATCTTAGGTTTAAGCTTAGGTAGCTCAATAAAAATAATCTAAATATTTATAATTTCCTCAAATTTAATTTTTATACTAACTAAGTAGTATTAGTTTTTGTTGACAAAGGTCAATCATTTTTTAAAAAAATAAGGCAACTTTTTGACATAATGCAACATTTTTATTATATTAGTCAAATATAGCTTTAATTAATATCTCAACAACAGCTAAGGCATTCTAAGCTAAATCTTAAAACTTTCATACAAAATATAGTTTTATATATCTAGTTTATAGGCTATTATCGTCACGGAAAGCTTTTGTTTCTATTGCCATAATTTGCTTGTTAAAAAATGTAAGCTTATCTGTTTAATAAGGTAACTAAGGCCATGAATTTATATGACTCAAAAACTGGTACAATAAAAAGCCTCTTTATTAAAAGTTTTAATCGTTAAATTTTTAAATTATAAATGCTTGTACTTGTTTTATTATTTTAAGTTTAGCTAAAAGGTACAAAGAAACCAGCAGCTTTAAATAAAGATAAATCTTTTTTTGAATTCACATGCAGCATTGATTGCAAGTAAATATTTATTCATATCCTAAGCCCTGAGCGTAGTGGCTAATCATATAAAAACAGTAAATTCAACCTAAAGGCTAAATAATAAAAAATAAAAATAATGAGAATTTTAAAACAAAATGTACTACTTAGATTTATAAATTCATATATTGTAGATGTGCGCTGTACCGTGCTCTTTTTAATTTGCTACAATAGTAGCTACAATTGTCATTATATTGTAACTTCAATAAAGCTAGGTAATTCTGAAAGAGAATTGCTGAACATAGCATCTTTATTTAAAATTCGTATCTGTACTAAGCTGTTAGTGTACAATATCGAACGAGAAGTTTTCATCATGGTTAAAGCTAGACTGCCTGAAGATAAATTCCAAATGTTCTTAAATGTAGGAAGTTCCCTTTACAGTTATGGGGGAAGCTGAACACTTTTCAATACGAATCTACTACTGAAAAGAATGACTGTTTCAGCATATAGTGTCATAAGCATTAGTAATGGAATGAGTTATCAACCTAAAATGAAATACAAGTTACAAAGGGTAACTGCAGGAATGCCTAAGGGAAACAATTTCTATGGTATCGGAGCAACAATAGTATCCGCTAGGTTTACAAATCTCTTTACAGAGTTTAATGTTAACTGAGGGAAAAGTGTTGCAGTAAATAATTTATTAAAAGTCCGAAGGTACTGTACGGATGTACAACATAAAGTACTAACGAGACTTGACAATCTTACAAAATATTGTTCAGAAAATCCTGAACGTTTGGTTGATCGTAAAATTTATTCTATTTTATGTGATCCACACTTTCTACAATTTGCCTATAATAATAATAAGATTAAGGGTGGTAAGTTGAGTTATGGGGTAAGCACAGATACTTTAGATGGAATTGATTGATCCTTCTTTCTAAATCTATCAGATAAATTAACAGAAGAGAAATTCCAATTTAAAGCTGGAAGAGGAATACAAATTGATAAAGCTAGACCTCTAACGATCGCTTCAGCTAGAGATAAGATAGTCCAAGCTGGCTTAAAGATAATCTTAAATAGTATATTTGAACCTACTTTTCTTGAATATTCCCATGGCTTTCGACCTAACAAGAGTTGTCATACTGCTTTTCAATACATTCAACAGCAATTTAAAGCCGTAAGCTGAATTATTGAGGGTGACATTAGTAACTGTTTTGACAGTATAGATCATACTATATTAATGAAGATTATAGAGAATAAAATCTTAGACCGTCAATTCACTAAACTGATTTGAAAAAGTATAAGAGCTGGTTACTTTGAATTTCATTACAGAAACAGCGAGCTCGCATTAACTCCTCAAGGATCCCTAGTGAGTCCTATTCTTTCTAACATTTTTATGCACCAATTGGATGTCTTTATTCAATCTCTTATTAAAGATTTTTATCAAGGTAGAAAACCTAGCCGCAAGGTCAGCCAAAAATATAGTCCAAATGTGTACAAAATGAATAAATCAAATAAGAACGAGGAATGAAGGTTAAACAATAAATATGAACTATTGCGTAGAACCGTCAGCTCCGTCGATTTCTATGAGCCAGATTATAGAATACTAAGATACGTTAGGTATGCCGATTACTGAATTATAGGAATAAAGGGTTCTTTACAGGACACCAAATTAATCCTAGACAAAGTAACAGCATATTGTAAAAGTATTGGAGTAACTATAAGCCCTACTAAAACTAAGATTATTAATCTTAAAAATGACAAATTTAAATTTCTAGGAGTATACTTCAGCAGGTCAATTAACAGCGGATTAAGACAAACAACAGGAAAAACGAGCAGCTTATGTTTACGATTAAGAAGTCAAGTATCAATTTCAGATATCAAAAGAAAACTAAGGGAGGGATCTTTCCTTAAAGGTGATATTTCTAATCCTAAATTTCTATGATATCATCTTGACCATCGACAAATCCTTACGCTATATAACTCAGTATTGAGGGAAATTATTAACTATTTTGGATTTGTTCATAATTATGGAAAATTTTCTGGTTATGTATATTTTACTTTAAAATTTTCTTGTGCTAAGCTTTTAGCAGCTAAATTCAAAATTAGAAGCCTGAAAAAGGTTTTTACCAAATTCGGTTCTGATCTAACATTTGTTCACCCAGTTACAAATAAGAAATATAGCTTCTTTAAACCAACAAAAAAGGTTAATACTAATAGATTCCAATTAAACGTTCAACCTGAAATAAAATACTCTATATGCCAAAAGCATATTTCTATCAAAACTAAACCAAAATAGTTTTAAGAGTCTGTGGTACAACTTATAGAGTTACACCATATTCGTAAAGATCTTAATCAAAAAATGTCCCCTCGTGGAATAAAACAGTTAAAGGCAAAGGCTAACAGAAAGCTATGTAGAGAATGTCATATGAAAAAACAACCTTTTATTCCGTGGGTCTCAACAATTAGCCTGTAAGAATGATTATTTATGGAGAGCCGTATGATGGGAAACTATCACGTACGGTTCGGGAAAAGGGATTAATAACCTTAACAAAAAAGGTATGATTCACCTAGTTCACTCACCACAACCAGCTAATTTAACTTACTTATGGAACTTCGGTGTGCGCCGAACGAGGGCGTTAGTTAATGGAGACTGTCCGATCTCTATTGCATATCTGACCTATTGCTAAACAATTGATGCAAGCTGCGGGTATTCACGTCTATGTAGTCTAATAAATTACTTAGTATGGGTAGCTGAATACAAACATAGTTTTTTGAACGATTGGGTCTGCCCCTAAGAATAAGCACTATGAGCAGGAGTAGTCATGCCGAGGATAACAAACCTGATACCTTAAATGCTATAAATCCAGAGAATATATCCCAAGCAGAATCTGTCGATATATTTTCAGTGTTGCTTTTTCTAATAACCGAAGTGGAAAAAGTTGTCAGAAAACTGAACATGACTCCAGTATAGGAGATTAAAAATTAGGGCAGGCGGCTAAAACTACAAGGACATTAAACGGAACTAACAGTCAACTTCGGGATTCAACCGCCTCTATGTCACTCTTAAGTATAATGCGGAAACGGAGTTTCCATAGTAGTAGCGTCTCATTAATAATTCTGGAGAGCTACGAAGGGAAACAAGGATAACACGTCAAATATGAAAACCTTATATAAATAAAAGTAAATTAAGCCACAGTTTAATAAGGCCACTAAACAACACCTAGTAATGTGACTACTATGGTGAAGCAAAACTGACTTACATTGATGATAAAAAATTCTTCTTGACATCTTAAGTTAACCATTTTACCTTGATGGTTGCTATGAGGAAAATAAAAAGGGTAATATGACTCCGGGATCAGATAACTATAATATTGATGGTCTAGACTGGAACTGGTTCGTTAAAACGAGCCTGCATAATCTCTACGTAAAGGTTCATTCAAATTTACTCAAACAAGAAGAAAATCCAAAGGCCAATGGTAAAAGCATAACTTTATGTAACGGGTCTCCTCGAGATAAGATATTTAAAAAGCAATACATGCAATTATTGAAGCAATCTATGAGCCACTATTCCTTTATTATTTTCATGGTTTCATGCCATTTAGATCCATTCATTCGGCCCTACGAAAAATATATCTTACTTTGCATGGAAATAAATATTCCTGGTTAATTAAAGGAGATATAACAACATGTTAGGATAGTATCCCGCACCATATTATTATGAAGCTTACATCTAAAAATGGTGATTCCAGAGTTTTATAATTAATCTCCAAATTTCTTAAGACGGGATATATTGAGCCTTCCGGTAAGCTTGTAAAACCTTCTAATGAAATGCCTCAAGGCGGTATCTTGAGCCCGCTACTATGTAATATAGTACTCCACCAATACGATCTCTTTATGGATAAAACTAATAAAAATTTACGAAAAGGTGAGCAACGAAAAGACTCAGCCTTTGCATACAAAAGTTAACTATCTTATGAAGAAGAAAACTGAACCTAAAGTCATATATCTTCTGACAGTTTTTAGAAGGGTCAATAACATAATGGATTCCAATTTTAAAAGACTAGAATACGTAAGATATGATAACGAATTTGTAATCCTAGTGACGGGTTCGATTCATGAGGCCACTCCTATTAAGAATAACGCTAAGGAATTACTACAAAGGGGGGGGGTGTGGTTTGGAACTTAAGTCTGAAAAAACCGTCATTACTAAAGTTGCAGATAACAATTGGTGCCGATATTCTTAAAAATAATTGTTAGTTACTAGCATATTCGATAGGGCGGAAGAAAATATTATACTTCCTGTTAAAGCACCTAATGATAAACTTCTGAATAAATTTATAAAAGCCTGATTTTTTACGTATAAATTATAAAGGTATCATATTACATAAAATATATGGTGCTGTAATGAACCATGATCATGCGAATATTTTCGCAATTTACAAATCTAATTTAAAAGGCCTACTTAATTACTATAGCTTTGCGGCGAACATAATTAAAGTATGGATAATAGTCTTGCTACTTAGGGCATCTTGTGCAATAACTCTTGCCATAAAGTATACATTAGGAACCATGAGGAAAGCCTTTTACAAATTCGTAACTAGCTTAAAATATCCTTACACAGATAAAGTCAACTTTATACCAGACTCGTTGAAGGTTTGCATGACTACAAGAAATCTTTACAGAGTCCCTTGCCGTATTCAATTATGAATATAAGTTGGGCCGGTAAGTTAACTTAAACATCGATGGTAAAATTTATCATATGTGAAACATCCTCCAACAATTAAATTCCAATAAAAGCAACCTCTCCGATCTGTTAAAGATGTCCGAATTAAATAACTAAGTAAGGAAATCCTAACTGCGGGTAGAATTGTAGGAGCTATCCGAATAAAATATATTCCTTTATGTAGTTAGCCTCATCAGTTATTCCTAAAGGGGAAGTTAATTAAGTATATATTATTAGTATTGCTAATGACTATAAATAGAATAATTTTAAAACACACTGTAAGAATGTGCTATCCTGGCGAGCCGTATGATGGGAAACTATCACGTACGGTTCTGAGGGCAGTTCTTTTTTTGGCTGACCCCTACTCATTATTAGCAACTTGTTTAATTATACAAATTTTAACTGGAGCTTTTTTAGCTATGCATGTGCGCCTTTTAATCTTAGAAACAAAGTCGCCCGTAATTCTAATTACCATGATTGAATTAATGTCATGTAAACCTACCGACTTACCTATAATCGAAATGAGGAGGGGAGTGGAGCATGTCGGTAAAGTCCTACAAGTGACTAGCTATAGGTCTAACAAGGGCGAGGTACTTTTCATCTATGTCTTAATAATACATCCGTCACAGTACGCTAAACTGATTTCGAAAGTAGCTGAAACGATAATTTTAAGAAAAATTGTGGAGAATGCATACGCAATTTTAAATTCTCTTCAAATGACATATAGAACATCTATAAGGATGGAGACTAAGGATGAAATAAGAGACGACTCTAAGAGAACTGGGGATCTCCTAAGTCAAGTAATTGATATCTTGGGACTAGAGACCAAGGGTCCCGAACAAAGTACAACTAGAAGGGATGGAGACGGAGTAAACGTAGTACCTTATGGTACAAAACATAGAGGCCTAAGGGAAGGTTTGCAGGATTCAATCATCCAAAATAAAAGGACAAGTATTCTATTACACCCTTTTTCTATAGTGAAAACAAACGTGAAGGGTTATTACTCTAAACCTACTTTGACTAGAAATATTTCAAGCAAATCGCTAAATAATATAGAACTGTATAAAAATGCATATAAAATTATAAAATCTAAACCAGGTAATATGACTAAAGGTATTGATAAACATAGTGTCGACGCTATCTCAATTCAAAAACTAACTAAATTGAGAGATTCCGTGGTAAATTGAAAATATCAGTGTAGTCCTACAAAGAAAATTTCAATATATATTCCAAAAGCTAATGGTAATTTAATAGCCCTAAATTTAGGTATAGCCTCCATTGAGGATAGAATTATTATGGTTGTTTTAAAATTTATTCTAAAAGCTAAATGCGACCAAATTTTTCAAGGTACTAGGTATGGCCTCAAACCTACAAAATCTGTGCATCACGCACTACTAGAAGTTAAAAGCATGAGGGGTATCACCTGGATGATAGTAGGAGATTTAAAGGGATATTTAAACACAATAGATTATCATTTGATGGACAAAATTCTGAGTGAACGACTTAATCCTGACAGAACGATAATGGGACTTATCTGAAAATTAATTAAAGCTGGTTATATGGTAGAGGGTAATTTGAAACATTCCATACTAGGAATTCCAGTGAACGGTATTCTTTCCCCTATTCTATCTAATCTGTATTTAACTCCATTCGATGAATTTATAGAAGAATTAAAGCATAAATATAAAAAGTTTTATCTCTCAACAAGCCCTCAAAATTCAGAGTATAATTCAATAGAATGAACAGTAGAAAACCACAGTACAAAAATTAAGATAGCCTCAAATATCAGCGCAGAGGAAATAAGACTTATTAAAAAGAATCCTTGCTGAATCAAAAATAATCAAATAATAAGAACAATTCCAACGGTTAACAGTAGCATTAGTCAAATACATTATGTTAGATATGCAGATGAGTGGGTTATAGGAGTCAAAGGACCTTACGAATTAGCGGTTAAGATCACAGAGGAAGTCAATATATTTCTTAAAGATAAACTTAAATTAGAACTTTCCATAGACAAAACAAAAATAACTCATCTAGGTACTGAATATGCAAAATTTTTAGGTTATTACATTAAATGTAATACAGCCTGCCAAACTATATCTAGTAGAAAAATAAACACAGCGGGAAAAGTTTTAAAGAGTCAGTCTAAAAAATCTACAGGTCAGCCTAAATTGATAGTTCCAAAAAATGTTTTAAAAGCTAAACTAATTCAAAATGGATTTGCAAATGAACAAGGTTTTCCAAAATACCTTGGAAAATTTATATTTCTTTCGGATTACGAAATTGTACAAAGGTACAATAGTATTTTAAAAGGATATATGAACTACTATAATATAGCAGATGACCGAACATCTTTAAATGAATTAATTTATATTCTAGAATACTCCTTAGCTCACACTCTTGGCGCAAAACATAGGTTATCCCTAAATAAGGTGTTCAAAAAATATGGAAAACCTATAAAGGTAATCGTTAAATCAGAAGATACACAACAAATAGTAGTATTTGATCGTCCTATCTCTCTTAGAGCGGAATATCTTAATAGCAAGTACATGACAATAAGTAGATGGAAAGATTCAAATGACGAACCCACATTACCTTTTGATCCTTTAGCCGCTTTATTTTAATTTCTAACCCTAGCTATAATTTAAACAAAACCTGTCTAATAGGTGGTGGCTCTAAGATATAAAAATGCACCATCTAAGGCATATAAAAATAACCTTTAGCTCAGGATAAATCCACATTAATCAGAATAATGAGTAGATTAAGAAGTAAGAAGAAAAACATTTTCTATGTGCATCCCTTGTCCAAAAATATGCCAAGATAACAGTGGTAAATATAATAGACTTAGCTTGAATAAAAAATTAGAAAAAGTTTATAAAATTTGTTTAGAATCCGGAAAGCCGTATGCGGGGAAACTTGCACGTACGGTTTGGTGGAAGAGTAAACGTTGCCAGTTAAACTCTTTATTATTGACTAATGAGAGATTTAATAATGGTTTGGCTATTCGATCCAACTATACAGCTCATGTAGATTTTGCTTTCAACAGTTTAGAACATGAAATATCTCTATTGTGTTCTTAAAACTTTGCTATATGCTGGAATACCCTTAGAGCTTAAGGTACTTAGATGACAGTTAATTTATATATAACTAAGTAACAATCCTAAAGATTGGGCAATCAGCAGGAAACACAAATAATCATCCCCAGAGACTATACGCGAAGATCTTTATTATTAGTCAAATAATTAAAATAATTGAGATAAGATTTAGTCCGATCAACCTTTAAATTGGTTGGTAACATGTTGAGTAATTTGAATCTAATAACACTTGTTTATGGATTATTTAAAAAAGAACGAACCAGCACCAATGCAAAAATAAAATGCACCTTTCAATAAGATGAACAGGATTTATTAACAGTGAAGGACATTTTCAAATTTATTTAATATTATTTAATAGCAATGTTCAGAATACGACTTCATATTGATAATATAGGCTATGACTTAAAATGGCATACTTAATTTTTTTATTTGTATGTAGAGTAGTCGTCGATGGAAATAGGTTTTTTATTTATTATTAGTTAGTAAAAAGTCTTTTTGTTTTAACAATCCTTTACTAGATAAATATCATCTATATACTACAAATGGTTAGATTAACTTGAGTTTAAAACTGTAGTATTATTCTTAACTGAATCTAGAACTACACGTTTATCTCAATTAGATTGGGTGAAAAGTATTATATCTCAAATGAATAAGGGTCGAACTTTTTATGATTTAATTTCAAAAGTGAATATAAACCCTTTTTGGTTTGGTGATTAGTTTTTATAGAAGCGGAAGGAACATTTGGTTTTTAAAATTTTAAGTCCCTATTTTAAATAGGGGTGCAATGCTTCCTTTATAAATGTAAGGCTATATCTAGCTATTTACAATCACTACCTAAAGGTTTAACATTTAGTACAATAACAAAAGTTCCGAATGTACACACTGCTATTTTTTTTTAAATAAACGTACTTCTGTATCCGTTATATCTATTGTTAATATCGACGCACTATATGATGACTTATCGTTCTTTTTACTAAATATACCATTTCAAACTCGAAAAGCCGAAGATTTTGTATGTCTATTACACTTCATAATTTGGCTAGTTCTATCTACCTGAAGGTCGAGTATTCAATTACAAAATATCTCAGTTTTTCACCAAAGGGCGGTACATTACTAATCTTAATTTGAAAGAAAGTCCCAGCTATCCAAAATTAGCAAAGTTTTAGAAATACCTTTGTTACTAAAAGCTAATATATTAAACCAAGATATAGGAAAAGCTTTTTCAAAAAAATAAAAAACTATATGGTTATAAGATAAAGGAGTTTTATTGAGTTAAGCTTCTGTTGCTTTAGCTAATTAAACCATCGGTTAATCTAAAACTAGTGTAGCTGTTAGGCGAAGTATAGATACATGCAAATTCATTGGAGTACGTTATACTGCCTTTTTACTCTAAACCACTTTAAATGTTGCTTATTCTTTTCTTAGCAAAATTAAATAAGTACAAATTAAGTGGACATGTTTTTAACATAAATGATCATGAGAGACGTAAACAATTTTCGACGTGATAGCAAACGTATCTTAAATATAGTTATTATATTTAACGCCCTACTCGGTAAAATAAGGGCTAGATTATCCAGACAAGTTGGGCCCAACGAGCCCCAGGTTGAAGTTCTGGTGAATAGGTGAAAGTTGCTGATATTTCTTCACACCGAAGTAACAAGTAGTCGTTCGATGGGCGATCTAGAAGGATGAGCGAGAGCTAAGAACCATTTGAAAACGGGTCCATCGTCAGTTTTGCCATCGGAAATATATGGCATAGGAATACTAGATATAAAATGTTAGGTTGTTTGCATTTTATTACCGAGATCTTTTCCAATACCTGAACAGGTTTAATCCTAACTAGTGAATGCCGTACGTTTGTAAAGCACGGGAACCCCGAAAAGCTTTTAACAGAAGTCCTGTACGACTTAACTACTGCCCATGAAGAAGTCAAATTTTCATTCAAAATCATAGTATTTAGAGAAGTTCGAATAATCCTGAAAGGGGTAAGTAATTTAATTACTAAATCAAAGCAAACCAACCAGGGATGAATCGAATTTATAAAGGCAGTATTTAGTTCGATCGGTCGTGTCAAGTACCTCTACATTAGGGAAAGCTTTCACGGCTACTTAAGTAGAGACAAGGGCGGGGGCAAGATAGCTGAAAAAGCAAAGGCTCAAGGTAATTCTTGAGATACTCGTAAAAGAGATATTCAGGGGAAAATTAATCCAGGTCGACTGAGTATGCCCAATTCAGTATTGTCATGAGGTAGCATTGGTTCAAATTGCAGGAATACGAGAAAGTTTATGACTTCTACCCAAGATAGCCTCAAAAGGGAAGTAGGTAGAACGAAAACCAAAATCCAATGACCAGACCCTAAGGAATGGATAATCATATTGGAGGACGTACACCAAAAACAAGTTGAATTAGTGAATATAGCGGAAAAATGTGGATTCCACAGTAAAGAAGTACAAAGAATGCAAATCCTCCTTAGTCGATCTTTAAATTTTGCACTTTTAGCGGTAAGAAAAACAACCTTGAATTCTGAAAGTCGGACACCTGGAGTTGATGTTGATAATAAAATTATCAGAGCCAGCTCTTCGGAGCAAGAAAAATTAACAATGGTAAAAGAAATCCAAAAGCTAGCAGTAAGTGCCACCTATAAAAATGAACCGGTAAAAAACGTACAAATAACCCTAGCTAATGGTAAAACTAGAACAGTGGGTATTCCTACTATTAAAGATCGGTGCCTACAAAGTTTAATAAACTTAATCCTTGAACCTTTGGTTGAATGCAGAAGCGATAATCATAATTATGGGTATAGGAAACACAGATCCGCAAAACATGCCTTGGGTTATCTTCTAAACCTGTTTTATTCAAGGTTTAACGTCGAAGACAAATATGTGCTATACGCGGATATTAAAGGATTCTTTGACAATATTTCCCACGATTGGTTATTAACTAATCTACCTTTGCCAGGTATTCATAAAAAGGTCCTAGAAAAATGGATGAAAGCAAATATGTTTAGCAGAGAAGGTGTGCACGATCGGGAGCTGGATACCCCACAGGAAGGTATAATTTCACCTACTATAATCAATTTTACGCTAAATGGGCTTGAAAAGGTGATTGAAAACTCAACCTCCACGGTAACCAAAAGTAAACTAAAAGCCAAAGGACTACGGTCAATGGTAAAATTTAATCTAGGTGTAGTAACAGTGAGATATGCCGACGACTTTGTTGTCACCGCTAGAAGTAAATATTTAATAAAAACCTTTATTATGCCTGAAATCGAAAAATTTTTAAAAAACAGAGGACTTGAGCTTTCCAAAGAAAAAACCAAGATCATAACACTAAAAGAGGGACTAGATTTTCTCGGATACACATTCAAATATCAGGAACAATGGAAAGTAAGAGAACATTTTTTTAAAGAGCGAATAGGGAGAGATGGAATAGCACTTTACCCTCAAAAAAAGAAAGTATATAACATTATAACTAAACTTAGAAAAATATTTAGGAAAAGTTCTAATGATACTGCCTATACTCTTATTTTTAAATTAAATCCTATTCTACGTGGATGATATGATTACTATAACTTGTCGCAATCCTCTAAATTTAGAGGGTATGTAAGGCAAGCAGTGTTTCACTTTTGTGTAAAGTGAGCGATGAAGAAACATCCAAAATGAGGGTGAAGAAGGATAATCAACAGCTATTTCCTAGCTCTTCAACATAAGAAAGGATTAAAAAAAAGATTAAGAGCAAAATGGATATTTCGAGGTATAAGCAAGGTGGATTCCAGAATAAAAAATAAATCAGGAAAGGAAAAATTTAATTATTTAGTTAGTACTACCGACGTACCAATAATAAATGCAGCTTCGATATCAATACCAAAGGATTTAAGAGGAGTCCATGCTTACCACCTGAAAAGCAATAAACTTAAGGATTTCAACGAAAAAATAAGCGAAAGAACAAGTGGACGGAACTTAAAGTAAAAGATCTTAAAATACCAGGGAGGTATATGAACATACTGTTACTGTGGAGGATAAATCCAACTAAGCGCACAGACAATGGAGTTAAGACCAGATTTGCACCATATTATTACGATCTCTTTAGAAGGTATTACAGTAGTATTTGGTCAACAACCTGGAACTGATTCACAATGAATGTCAAAAAATGAAACATAAAGCCGCCGGGTAAATATCACAGATAGTCTACACCAAGGCAGGCTAATCGTCAGAGAAAACTCGCATCATGATTGAGCCGTGTGCAGTGAGAGTTGCACGCACGGATCTTTGAGGGGATCTTGCCGCGAGGCGGGTTCCATCTCTAGTGGATGGTTAATTAGATATACTCACGGTGCGCCCTGTGAGCACTTTACTTGGCAGGACAATATTCCTTACACATTGTTACCAATGATATATTTCGTATTGTTTGTGTACCCAGTTCCATCGCAGTCTGGATTGGCTAATAACCAACCGGGTTGTATAGCAGATGTGAATAAATATCTATGAGATGTACTGCCACATCGAGATATAGATAAATTGGGAGTTGTATATGATGAGGTTGACAAACTTGATACTCGTGACCCAGTTATAGTATGCACCATT
>Ga0153977_1000191_pt1 | contig 16076 bp, 16 predicted proteins | sample TSGA061MetaG_FD_104710 | JGI IMG/M metagenome (GOLD analysis project Ga0153977, IMG submission 104710) | Attine ant fungus gardens microbial communities from Georgia, USA - TSGA061 MetaG | ecosystem: Host-associated > Fungi > Mycelium > Unclassified | place: USA: Georgia, Yuchi Wildlife... | reverse complement strand
TCGCCGGATTGCGCCGGGATCGCTGGATAGGTACGGCGATCCCGCAGCTTTCCGGCGATCTCGCGGCCGGAAGCCCTACACGCGGCCCCTACACACGGCCCAGCACGTCGATGTCTTCCAGGAAGTCCTGGTGCACTTCGGCGCTTACTGTCGTCCGGGTATCGGCGATCGCGTCGAGGTAGTCCTGGGTGACCGGGCCCTTCCGTCCGTTCGGGGCGGCAGCGCCGTCGTCGTACACGGCTTTTTCCAGGGCCCGCTGGGAGGCGCTGCGCGCTGCGAACTCGATATCCGCAGGGGAGAAGCCCTCTGTCCGCTCCACCAACTGGGCGATGTCCACGGAGTCCACCACGGTGGCGGGAATGAATCTCTGCCACATCGCCTCGCGGGCGTGGATGTCCGGCAGCCCGATGGGGATGACGTAGTCGAAGCGGCCATGGCGCAGGAACGCGGTGTCCAGGGCGCGGATGAAGTTGGTGGCGCACACCAGCAGACGGCCGGGCTGTTCGCGGAAGGCCGGGATGATCTTGAGGAGCTCGTTGGTGACGCCCTGCAATGGTGACGGCGGATCACCGGCCCGCTGCGATGCGATCTCCTCCACCTCGTCGATGAACACGACGGCGTGCTCCAGCTCGGCGATTTCCAGGAACGTCTCGCGCAGCGCACCGGCCAAGCCTTTGGGATCCGAGGCCAGGCGGGACGGGAAGACCTCAACAAACGGCCATTCCAAGCGGGACGCAATGGCCTTGGCGAACGTGGTCTTGCCCGTGCCCGGCGGACCGAACAGCACCACGGCCCGGGGAGGCACCACGCCGTATTCGTCGGCGAGGTCGGCTTCGGCCAACGGCAGCACCAGACGGCGCTCCAGCAACTCCTTCTCCCGGCGCATACCGGCCACGTTCTCCCAGAGGTCCCGCGCCAGGATCCGCCCGCCGAGCAGGCCCAGGGCACCAAGCTCCTGCCGCTGTACGGGAATGGTCCGCTCAAAGTAGCGCAGGTTCTTCTTCACCACGAAACCGCGGCCCAGGAACGCCTCAACACGTGTCTCGGTCTCAGGCATCAGGGCAGACAGCTTGTTGAGGCCGTGCGGGGCCATGCGGTTCTCGACGGCGGACAGCAGCGAAGTGCCGATGCCCCGGCCGCGGAACTCGGTGAGCGTGGCCAGGAAAACGATCCAGCCTTGGTCGTGCGCCGCACGTCCCACGGCGGCACCCACCACCTGTTCGCCCTGTACCGCCACTACCGCGTGGTCCTTTTCGCAGGAAGCCAGGACTTCGGACAATGCGTACACTGGCTCAACACCGTCGGCCTTGAGTGACTCCCAGAGGTGCAGGATGCCGTCCAGATCGGACGAGTGGAAGTCCCGGATGCGCCAATTGGTCATGAGTTCTTCTCCTGGGGCAGTAAGTGAGTCGCCGTTGATTCCTTGGAGTTGAGCATAGGCGACCCGCGGCTGCCGAAGGTTGCGGGACCGTTGCGTTACGTAACCCCTACTGAACCGGGCGCAACCGCAGGCCCTGCATGCCGCCGTCGACCGCCAGCGAGGTGCCCGACGTCGAACCTGACAGCGGACTCGCAAGATACGCGACGGCGCCGGCTACTTCAACGGGGTCCACCATCCGGCCGTGCGGCTGGCGGGCGTTGAGCGCTGCGCGCTCGCCGGCTGGATCAGCGGCCGAGTCCAGCAGCCGGCCCACCCACGGGGTATCCACGGTGCCCGGGTTGACGCAGTTCACGCGGACTCCTTCGCGGACGTGGTCCGCAGCCATGGCCAGGGTCAGCGACAGGACAGCGCCCTTGGACGCCGAGTACAGGGCGCGCTGGGGAAGTCCCGCTGTCGCCGCGATGGAACAAGTGTTCACGATCGCCGCTGCTGGGGACTCGCGCAGGTAGGGCAGGGCCGCCCGGCTGACACGGGCGATCCCCACCACGTTGACGTTGAGGACACGGAGCCATTCTTCGTCGTCATTAGCGGCGATGTCGCCCTGGGCGCCGATCCCGGCGTTGTTGATCACGATGTCCAGCCGGCCGAACTCGCCGGCCACGGTTTCGACGGCGGCACGCACCGACGCGTCGTCGGCAACATTGCACTGGACGCCGAAATGGGGACTGCCCTCAGGGGCGAGGTCCAGGACTGCGACCCGCGCCCCGCCTGCTGCGAGGCGGTCCGCGATGGCCGCCCCGATCCCGGAAGCTCCGCCCGTCACCAGCGCAGCGAGTCCTTCGAAGTCGTTACCCACAGTGGTTGCCATGGCCTTAGGCGTTGATGCTGGCGAAGGAGTTGCCGGCGCCGCTGGTCGAGCCGGCCTGTGCCCGGTAGAACTCCTGGCGCTGGCGGCCGAGGCCTTCGATTTCCAGTTCCACCACGTCACCGGGCTGGATGAACGGGAAGCGGCCGGACAGGGCCACGCCCTCGGGAGTTCCGGTGACGATCACATCGCCGGGTTCGAGGACCATGTACTGGCTGAGATGGTGGACGATCGTGGCGGGGTCGAAGATCATGTCGGCGGTGCTGGAGTCCTGGCGGGCTTCACCGTTGACCAGGGTGCGGAGCCGGAGATTGGCGGCGTCGATGTCCGCAGCTGGTACCAGCCAGGGGCCAAGAGGAGTGGAACCGGGGAGGGTCTTGCCCTTGGTCCACTGTCCGGCGGCGCCGGGAATCTGGTATTCGCGTTCCGAGAGATCGTTGGCCACCGCGTAGCCGGCGATGCACTGTTCCGCCTCTTCAACGGAGGAAAGGTATGACGCTTCCCGGCCGATCACGATGGCCAGTTCCACTTCCCAGTCGTATTTTTCCGACGACGGCGGGATGGGGGCGGCGTCGAAAGGGCCGGCGATGGTGTTGCTCGGCTTCAGGAAAACCACGGGAACCTCGGGCGGTGTGGCACCGGACTCGGCGGCGTGCGCGGTGTAGTTCAGGCCGATGGCAACTACTGCGCCGGGGCGTGCGACGGGTGCGCCGATGCGCAGCCCTTCGGCCGAAATTTCCGCGAGTTCACCGTTCTCCAGGGCTGCACGGGTGCGTTCAATGCCGTCAGAGGCGAGGAAACCGCCGTCGATGTCATTGGTCAGGGTGGTAAGGCTGAAGTATTTCTCAGCTCCGTTGGCGTCCTGGGCGATGACGGCCGGTTGTTCGTTTCCGGCTGTGCCCAGCCTGGCGAATTTCAAGGTCATGGCTTCCTCCGTGCGTTCGGGACTAACATCCGAACTCTAGTGTGATGTTTTCCACCATAATACGGAAATGTGACCCATTGACAAGGCATACATCCGATGTTTAGCTTTCATCGAAGAATCCGACTCACCCAGGAGCCCCATGAGCATCATCACCGAAATCGAAACCTTCGATGTCCGCTTCCCAACCTCCCGGGACCTGGACGGCTCCGATGCCATGAACCCGGACCCGGACTACTCGGCCGCGTACCTGGTCATCCGAACCGATGCCGCCGACGGACATGAAGGCCACGGCTTCGTCTTCACAATCGGGCGCGGCAACGAGGTGGAAACGGCAGCCATCAACGCCTTGCGCGGACACCTCCTCGGTGCCGGTGTCGAAGCCTTGCTGGAGGACATGGGTGCGACGTGGAAGCTCCTGGCCCACGACTCCCAACTCAGATGGCTTGGACCCGAAAAAGGCGTCATGCACATGGCCATCGGCGCGGTAGTCAACGCCCTCTGGGACCTGAAAGCCAAACGTGCTGGGCTGCCGCTCTGGGAACTGCTTGCGGGTATGGCCCCCGAAGAAATCGTGGCACTGGTCGACTTCCGGTACCTCACGGACGCGCTCACCCCGGACGAAGCCCTGGCCATCCTCCGCGCCGCCGAACCCGGAAGGGAACAGCGGAAGGCCGCCCTTCGCGCCGAGGGCTACCCCGCGTACACCACGACGCCGGGATGGCTGGGATACAGCGATGAGAAACTGTCGCGGCTGGCCAAGGAAGCCGTGGCAGACGGATTCACGCAGATCAAGCTGAAGGTCGGTGCCTCGTTGGAGGACGACATCCGACGCGTCCGGGCAGCGCGGGCCGCTGTCGGTCCTGATATCAAGATCGCAGTGGACGCCAACCAGCGCTGGGACGTCCAGGAAGCCATCGACTGGATGGCCCACCTTGCCCCGTACGACATCGCCTGGATCGAAGAACCCACCAGCCCTGATGACATCCTGGGCCATGCCGCCATCGCCCGCGCCGTGGCACCCATTCCGGTGGCAACCGGTGAGCACGTCCAGAACCGGGTGGTGTTCAAGCAGATGCTGCAAGCGGGCTCGCTCCAGGTCCTGCAGATCGATGCGGCCCGGGTAGCAGGCGTGAACGAGAACATCGCCATCCTCCTTCTTGCCGCCAAGTTCGGTGTGAGGGTGTGCCCGCATGCCGGCGGCGTTGGATTGTGCGAAGCCGTGCAACACCTGTCCATGTTTGACTACATCGCAGTGTCCGGGACCAAGGAGAACCGGACCATTGAATTCGTGGACCACCTCCATGAACACTTCGTCACACCCGTGGACGTCCACAGCGGCGCGTACTGGCCGCCGTCGAACCCTGGTGCCGGCAACGAAATGCTCCGTGAAACACTGGCCGCATACAGCTTTCCGGACGGCCCGGTATGGAAGGAAACCCATTGATCCAGCACGCCCCCTGGTTCGAAGAAGCACGTTTCGGCATGTTCGTGCATTGGGGAATCTACGCCCTGCCCGCGCGACACGAATGGGTGATGAACAGGGAAGAGATCACGGTGGAGGAGTACTCAAAGTACTTCCGCCGCTTCGACCCGGACCTGTACGATCCCCGCGAATGGGCCAGGGCTGCCCGAAGGGCGGGGATGAAGTACGTGGTCCTCACCACCAAACACCACGACGGCTTCTGCCTCTGGGACTCGGCACTGACCGACTACAAAGCCACCAACACACCCGCCGGCAGGGACCTGATCACGCCCTACGTGGAAGCACTCCGCGCCGAGGGACTGAAAGTGGGCTTCTACCATTCGCTCGTCGACTGGCACCACCCCGACTTCACCATTGATGGGGTACATCCCCAACGCAACGCGGCCGACGTCGAAAGCCTTAACGCCGGGCGCGACATGGCCCGCTACCGTGACTACCTCCATGGCCAGGTGCGCGAACTCCTGAGCAACTACGGCACCATCGACTACCTGTTCTTCGACTTCTCCTATGCCGGCCTCGGCCACGCAGAGTTCTGGGGCGGCAAAGGGCGCGACGACTGGGACTCGGAGGCGCTGCTCACCATGGTCCGTGAGCTGCAGCCCGGAATAGTGGTCAACGACCGCTTGGACATCCCGGGAGACTTTGTCACGCCCGAGCAGTACCAGCCCGCCGGCCCCATGATGCTCGACGGCGAACCCGTCACCTGGGAGGCATGCCAGACACTGAACGGCAGTTGGGGCTACGACCGGGACAACCAGAACTACAAATCCGTGGACCTGCTCATCCGGATGCTGGTGGACGGCGTCTCCAAAGGCGGCAACCTGCTGCTCAACGTGGGTCCCACCGGCAGGGGCTCCCTTGATCCGCGGGCACTGGAGTCGCTGGAAGGAATCGGGACGTGGATGCAACTGCACGCCCGCTCCATCTACGGGGCAGGCACTTCATATTTCACGGCACCCTCCGATGTCCGCTACACGCAACGCGGGGACAGGCTCTACGTTCACCTGTTCAGCTGGCCCTTCGAATACGTGCACCTGCCGGACCTGGCAGGCAAAGTGGAGTACGCCCAGCTGCTCAACGATGCTTCGGAGGTCTTTTTGAAGGAAGTCGAGCCGGGGCAGCAACCCATGAACATGACACCAGGCGGTCAGCCTCCCGGGACGTTGACCATCAAGCTCCCAGTGCAGCGGCCCGACGTCGCGGTCCCAGTACTGGAACTGTTCCTCAAACCAGGCTCCGGGCAGGCCGGTGGGCGCAATGACTGAGAGCATCGCCCTGCACACCCGGCTCAAGCCCGGAACAGAGCAAGAATACGCCGACGCCCACGCGAACATCCCCCCGGAACTCGTAGCGGCCCTGAAGGAAGCCGGGGTTAGCAACTGGCGTATCTGGCGCAGCGGACTCGACCTCTTCCATGTGGTGGACGTGGACGACTACCAGGCAATGCGGCATGCGCTCGCCGAACATCCGGCCAACGTCCCGTGGCAAGCCCGCATGGCTGAACTTTTGGAGGTCCAGGACGATTACTCCGGGACTGATGCGGGTATCGGTAAAGTATGGGAACTGCCATGAATCCACTTGATCCGCTCCGCCTGGGCAAACTCGGTTTCGGCGGCGCGGGCATTGGGAATCTGTACAAGGCCATTCCGGATGGTGAGGCCCTGGCCACGGTACTTGCGGCATGGGATGCCGGAATCCGTTACTTCGATACCGCGCCGCATTACGGACTGGGCCTGTCCGAACAAAGGCTCGGTGCTGTCCTGAGGGACAAACCGCGGGACGAATTCGTCATCTCCACCAAGGTGGGCCGGCTGCTGGAACCCAACGCTGCCGGGGGCCGCGATTCGGAAGGCTTCGACGTTCCCGCCACCAGTCGACGTGTCTGGGACTTCTCCGAGGCAGGGATCCGCCGCAGCATCGAGGACTCCTTGGAACGGCTCGGCCTCAGCCATGTGGACATCGTCTACCTGCACGATCCCGACGTCCACGACCTCCAGGCCGGGATTGCGCACGGCTTGCCGGCCCTTGAAAAACTCCGGTCCGAGGGCGTTGTGAAGGCGATTGGCGTTGGCACCAACTCGGCCGAAGCCGCGTTGGAATGCGTCGAAGCCGCCGACCTCGACCTCCTGATGCTCGCCGGACGCTACACCCTGCTGGAGCAGCCCGGCGTACCGCTGCTTGACCGCTGTGTGGAGCGCCGCACCGGCGTCGTAAGTGTGGGCGCCTTCAATTCGGGCCTGCTGGCCCGACCCGAGGTCCCCGACGACGCCCACTACAACTACGACCAGGCACCTCCGGAGGTGCTGGAGCGGGCCCGGGCTCTTGCGTCCGTCTGCCGCGGCTTCGGCGTGGAACTTCCGACGGCGGCACTACAGTTCCCGCTGCGGCATCCGGCCGTGGTGAACGTGACAGCAGGGGCGACTTCTCCTGAACAGGTCACCACCAACGCCGCACGGATGGAGGAGCCCCTCCCCGAAGAGCTGTGGGAGGCGTTGGAGGACCTGCGGAAAGGCGCCGGGCAGTGATTGATTCGCACCTGCACCTGTGGACACTGGACACTTTCGTCACCGGCGGGGAGCGCCCCTACCCGTGGCTCGGCCCGCAGCACGGTGCGCTCTACCGCAGCTTCGGCGAGGACGAAGCGCTGGAGACCTTGAAGGCTGCGGGGGTTCGGGGCGCGGTGCTGGTCCAGGCTGACGACACCGTGGCGGATACGGAGAGCATGCTGGCCGTCGCGAAGCGGAATCCGTGGGTGCTTGGCGTAGTGGGCTGGGTGCGGTTGGACTCACCGGACGAATGCGCTTCCCAGCTGGACAGTTTCACGGCGCAGCCTGTCTTCAAGGGGGTACGGCACTTGGTGCACGACGATCCCCGGGCGGACTTCCTGGACCTCCCCGCTGTGCGGGAGTCCTTGGCACTAGTGGCGCAACGTGGCCTGGCATTCGACGTTCCGGATGCTTTCCCCCGGCACCTGGGTTCGACCGTCCGGCTGGCCCGCGAACTCCCGGAGCTGACTGTGGTTCTTGACCATCTGGGGAAGCCCCCGCGGTCCGATGCTTCGCTCATGGACTCGTGGCGCACTGATTTCCTTGCACTGGGACGCCAGCCGAACACGGTGGCGAAACTGTCCGGGCTCCACGCTTCAGGGCTGCCTTACACCAGTGAGGCGCTGCGGCCATTGTTTGACACCGCGTTGGACGCTTTCGGAGCAGAGCGCCTGATGATCGGGGGCGACTGGCCGGTCAGTACCCTCGGGGCGCCCTACGGCCGGACGCTTGACGTCCTGCTGGAACTGGTGTCCGCACTGAGTCCTTCAGAGCAGGACTTGATCTTGGAGGGCACCGCCATCCGCACTTATGGCCTGGCAGCCAACCCCCTTGTGGACGCTTAGAGCGCCTGGCGCAACCAGTTCTCCACGCCGCTGATGTGCACGGTCACCAGTGCCCTCACCAACTCCGCATCACCGCGCTCCAGCGCATCCGCGATGGCACGATGCTCCGCCAAGGTGTGGGACACGGCCTTCTCCTGGGTCAGGCCACGCCAGATCCGGGCCCGCACTGTGCTGCTGGACAGGGCCTCCAGGAGGCTGCCCAGGTAATCATTTCCTGCGGCTGAGGTGATGATGCTGTGGAATTCGAGGTCATGGGCCACGAGTTCCTCAACGTCGGTGTTTTCGTCGATCCCGTCCATGGTGGCCCGCAGGGCCTGCAGCTCGTCCGGGGTCATTTTGCCCGCTGCCAGCTGGGCTGTGGCGGGTTCCAGGATTCGTCGGACCTCGAAGAGTTCAAGGATGGAGCGGTCCTGGTGCAGGTCCACCACAAACGCCACGGCCTCGTTGAGCAATTTGGCATCGAGGCTGGTCACGTACGTTCCGTCGCCGCGGCGGACATCCAGCACGCGGATCAGTTCAAGGGCTTTCACGGCCTCACGCAGCGAACTCCGTGACAGACCCAGCCGTTCGCTCAGTTCTTTTTCCGGCGGAAGTCGATCGCCGGCCTTAAGTTCCCCGCGGATCAGCATGTCTTTGATCTTGCTGATCGCCTCGTCTGTGACAGCCATGGACCAATAGTAGCGACGAATGATCGGATGTCTGCCGCGCACCCAACCAAGTAGCACATCAGGCCGTTTTCAGCGCTGGGAACGACCTGATCTGCGACCTGTTTAGGGGCGTTAACCAGCGACGGCGGCACCCGGGCTCCGCTGATACGGAACCCGGGTGCCGCCGTCGGGCGCTCTGTGGTGCTGTTGCTACTTGTCCCCGCCCGGCAGGGGGCGGTTGGCGATTACCGGGGCGCTGCCCGTGTAACCGTCGCGGGTGGCGGCAAGCTCGTGGATCTGCTTGCGGCACAGGAACCAGCCCCAGACCATGAGCCCGCAGGCGATCGCAGTGACCAGCATGGTGAGCGGGGATTCGATGAAAACCATCACCAGGACACCGGCCAGGAAGACCAGAGACAGCCAGCCTGTGTAGGGTGCGCCGAACAGCCGGAAGGACGGACGCTTCACCCAGCCCTTGTCGGACCAGCGCTTGAGCTGCATCTGGCACAGGACGATGGTTGCCCAAGTGACGATGATGCCCACGGAAGCCACGTTCAGAACGATCTCAAACGCGTCGGACGGGACCAAGTAGTTCAGCGGAACGCCGAGCAGGGAAACGCCGGCGGTGATTGCGATGCCACCGTAGGGGACACCGGCCTTGTTCATGCGCTGTGCGAACTTCGGGGCCGAACCCGCCACGGACATGGAACGGAGAATGCGGCCCGTGGAGTAAAGCCCGGCGTTCAACGAGGACAAAGCCGCGGTGAGGACAACGAGGTTCATGATCACGTCAACGCCCTGGACACCAATGGACCCGAAGAACGTCACGAAGGGGCTGACACCCTTTTCGTAAGAGGTGTAGGGGAGCAGCAGGGCCAGCAGGATGACTGAGCCAACGTAGAAGACTGCGATGCGGAAGACCACGGAGTTGATCGCCTTGGGCATGATCTTCTCGGGGTTGGGAGTTTCGCCGGCCGCCGTGCCCACGAGTTCGATCGAGGCGTAGGCGAACAGCACACCCTGCATGAGGATGATCATGGGCAGGATGCCGTTCGGGAACACGCCGCCGTTGTCCGAGATCAGGCTGAAACCGACTTCCTGGCCATCCACCGGGGTGCCGAAGATGACGAAGTAAGTGCCCACCAGGAGGAAGGCCACCAGTGCAGCCACCTTGATCAGGGCGAACCAGAATTCCATCTCGCCGAAGACCTTCACCGAGACGAGGTTCAGGCTCAGCACCACCACCAGGGCGATGAGGGCCCAGGCCCACTGCGGAACGGCGCCCATCCAGGGGATGTATTTGCCGAAGAAGTTCATGTACAGGGCAGCCGCCGTGATGTCCACGATGGTGGTGGTGGCCCAGTTGATCCAGTAGAACCAACCGGAGACGAATGCAGCCTTCTCGCCGTAGAACTCACGGGCGTAGGAAACGAACGAACCCGAGGACGGGCGGTGCAGCACCAGTTCACCCAGTGCGCGGAGGATCAGGAAGGCAAAAAAGCCGCAGACGGCGTACGCGATCACCAGGGACGGGCCGGCGGCGTTAAGGCGGCCACCTGCGCCCAGGAACAGGCCGGTGCCGATTGCGCCACCGATCGCGATCATCTGGATCTGTCGGGGCTTGAGGTCCTTGTGGTAACCGGAGTCCTCTTTGTGCAGGGCCTTCTCACTGGCGTGCGCTTGGGCCGGAACCGTGTGGTCAGTGATGGGATTGGTCATTGGAATCCTTAGGAGTGTCCTGTTGGGGTTGTCCTGGGTGCGGCCGGTCGGGGATCCGGGCACGCAAGACAGCGCCTCGTTGGGGGTATGCCTCATCGGGCGGGACGGCTGAATGGAGCCGCTGGGCTTTTCTGGCCGGATTTGGCCTATTTGCTGAGGTTGGCCAGACGTTCTGGACTGAGCAATTCCTCGAGCTGGGCAGCGGTCAGAAGACCGTGTTCCAGGACGAGTTCTGCCACACCCTTGCCTGTAGCCAGCGCCTCCTGGGCGATAGCGGTGGCTGAGGCGTAACCGATGTGGGGGTTCAATGCCGTGACGAGACCGATCGACTGCTCCACGGTAAGCCGTAGCCGTTCGGTGTTTGCGGTGATGCCCCGGACGCAGCGTGCCGTAAGGGTGCGGCACGCTGCTTCCAGGTGGGAGATGCTCTTGTGCAGGCTGTGCACAATGATCGGTTCGAAGGCATTCAGCTGGAGCTGGCCTGCCTCCGCGGCCATGGTGACGGTGACATCGTTGCCGATGACTTCGTACGCCACCTGGCTGACCACTTCCGGGATCACCGGATTGATCTTGCCGGGCATGATCGACGAACCGGACTGCACTGCCGGAAGGTTGATCTCGCCCAAACCCGCACGCGGTCCGGAGGACAGCAGGCGGAGGTCGTTGCAAATCTTGGAAAGCTTCACAGCCACGCGCTTCAGCACGCCGGACAGGTGAACAAACGCTCCCACGTCCTGGGTGGCTTCAATGAGGTCCGCGGCGGTCAGCAGGGGAAGGCCGGTGATTTCGGCCAAGTGGCGGCAGGCAGCTTCCGCGTAACCGACCGGGGCGTTCAGGCCCGTGCCGATGGCCGTGGCACCGAGGTTGATCTCATGGATGAGCATGTGGGACTCGTCCAGGCGGGCCCGGTCTTCGCCGATGGTCACGGCGTAACCGCCGAACTCCTGGCCAAGCGTCATGGGGACAGCGTCCTGCAGCTGGGTACGGCCCATCTTCACGACGGTCCGGAACTCACGGCCCTTCTCGGCGAAAGCTACTTCGAGTTCCTCGAGGGCTTCCAGGAGCTCCTTCACGGAGAAGATCGTGGCGAGGTTCACCGCCGTCGGGTAGACGTCGTTGGTGGACTGGCTCAAGTTCACGTGGTCATTCGGGTGGAGCTTTGCGTAGTCGCCCTTGGGGTGTCCCAGGATCTCCAGGGCACGGTTGGCGATGACCTCGTTGGCGTTCATGTTGGAACTGGTTCCCGCGCCGCCCTGGATCACGTCCACCATGAACTGCTCCTGCAGCATGCCGTCCATGATGTCCTGGCAGGCCTGATCGATGGCGTTCGCACGCTCAGCATTCAGGAGGCCAAGCTCGTGGTTGGTGCGTGCGGCGGCCTGCTTCACCGCAGCCAGCCCGCGGACCAGGTGCTTGTTGGTGGAGAGCGGCTGCCCCGTGATGGGGAAGTTCTCGATGGCGCGGAGGGTGTGGACGCCCCAGTAGGCGTCCGCGGGTACATCGCGATCGCCCAAGAGGTCGTGTTCGGAACGGAGGGGGATCGCCTGATCGACGGTGGTCATAGCTGTCCTTGGTTAGTTGCTGAAAATTCGGGCTGCACGGAGTTCGCCGACCGGAAGGCCGCCGCCCAGCACAGGTGGGCTCTGAAGCGTGTCCAAGCTGGCGCCGTCGACGCCCAAACGCCTGAGGACCTCAACGGTGACGGGCATGCGGGCGCGATCGCCGCCGTCGGAAATCTTGACGGCCAAGCCGGTGCCGTCCGGAAGGCCCACCAACTGGAGACCTTCGAAGCCGTCCTTGGCAAGCAAACCGGGGACCGCACGCATGAGGGCTGTGACATCGCGGCCTTCGCCGGCCACCATCTCCGGGAAGCGGCGCATGGCGTGGGCTACCTTGCCTTCGAGAGTGTCCCGGTCTGCGGCGGCGAGGCGGCCATAGGCGCGGGCCATGCCATGCAGCGAGTGGGCGAACAGGGGAGTCCCGCAACCGTCAGTGCTGACCGCGGCCGCTTCCTCGCCGGTCAGTTCGGTGATGGTGTCGCGGACCAGGACCTGCAGCGGGTGCTCAGGGTGCAGGTACCCCTCAACGGGCCAGCCGTTGATGACACAGACGGCGGTCATGGAGGCGTGCTTGCCGGAGCAGTTCTGCGCGATTTGGGTGGGGCCCTTGCCGGCGCGAAGCCACTCTTCACGTTCAGGGACGCCGTAGGGGAGGTCCGTGCTGTTGGCCAGGGCTTCGTCGCTGAGGCCGTGCAGCTTCAGGATTTCAGTGGCACCGTCGCGGTGCATCTTTGCGCCGGAGTGGCTGGCCGCGGTGAGGGCCAGGAGGTTTTCGGGGATGTCCAGGCCGGCCTTGAGCAGCGCGACGGCCTGCAGGGGCTTCAGGCTCGAACGCGGGTACATGGGGGCGTCCGGCTGGCCGGCTTCGACGAGGCTGCTGTCATCCGCGGAGAGTGCGATCAGCGAGCCGTAGTGGATGCTCTCCACCAGTCCGTCGCGGGTCACTTCGACAAGCGGGACGTGGTTTGGCGCCTTGATGTTGTGCGCCACGGCCTGGTGGGCCGGTGCTGTGGGGACGGGCATGGTGTCGGTGTCCTTTGGATGTGTCATTTGCTGAGGATCGTGTCCAGCGCAACGCTGACGGCCTGGAGGTGGTCGGCCATCGCCTTGCTTGCGGCTTCGGAATCGCCGGCTTCAATCGCGTTCAGCACTGCGACGTGTTCCTCGTCCGAGCGGTATTGCCTGTCAGCAACGAGGTTGAGGGTTTCCGACTGGTGGGCCAAGGCCTCGCGGATGTCAGAGACCACGCTGGCGAACACGCGGTTGCCGCTGGCCCGGGCCACGGCTGAATGGAACGTGGCGTCCAGGTTCACCCATGATTCGGGGTCGGTCTCGTTGAGCATTTCCTGGACGATGTCCTTGAGGTGCTCCAGCTCTTCCTCGGTCCTTCTCTGCGCAGCGAGGCCTGCTGCCGGGATCTCGATGTGCGGACGTGCCTCGTTGAGATCGCGTGCACTGTACTGACCCAAGGTAAGGTCGTTAGCAACCTTGTTGGCCACGATGAACGTGCCTTTGCCGGTTTTGGTGACCGTGAGCCCCAAGGTGTTGCACGACCGCAGTGCTTCCCGGATGACTGAGCGGCTGACGCCGTACTGGGCAGCGAGCGTCGCTTCGGAGCTCAGCTTGGTGCCGATATCGAACTGGCCACCCTCGATGGCCCGCCGGAGCGCAGCAAAGACGGCCTCAGCGGCGGAAATGCGCGAAATAGGCATATGCGCTGATTGGCCACTCACGGGCTCTTGCTGTCCGGCTGTCCGGCTGTCTGACAGGTTCACGCTTCGAATATGGCACGGGTCACAAGAGGCTGTCAACGCTGAAAGGCTTGCTTCACGGTTTGGGGACTGGTAATGCGCTCCCCACAATGGATCATGCTCTTCACCAAAAAGACCCTCACCGAGGACGGCTTCACCGGATTCCGACCCCTCGACGAACTCGATCCCATGCGGATCCCCCAAGGACCGGGGATATTCGTGATTCTTCGGCCGGCCGGTTTTGAACCCGTCTTCCTGAATAAGAGCACCGCCGGGACCTTCAAGAAAAAGGACCCGTCACTGAAGCGCGAAGCACTTGAAGCCGAATGGCTTGGAGAAGCCTCCGTTCTCTACATCGGCAAAGCCAGCGCGGGCAGTCAGGGCAACCGGGGGCTCCGCAAGCAGATCCAGGAATTCATGGATTACGGCCGCGGCCGCCCGACAGTGGTGTGGGACGCGCGGCTTATTTGGCAGCTGCGCGACGCCCTGGACCTGACCATTGCCTGGAAAGAGCTCCCCCCTTCCGAAGTGAATGCCGCCGAAGGGGCCTACCACGCAGGTTTTGTGGCCACTCATGGCCGCCTCCCGTTCGCCAATTTGGTGCAGGCGCGTCCCAAGAGATAGGGCACAGCGCCCGACGGCGGGAGGCGGTTCCGCCGTCAGCCTCCCCTTGGGCGGGCGATCGGCGGATAATGGCGTCCATGACGGCTGGCAGCCCCACTGGAAGCAAAGCGGGCAAACCGCGCATCACGGTAGAGGTCCCTGTCCTTCGGATCGGGGAAGGGCAGACCGATTACGAGGGTCTCAAGCGATTCGTTGATTCGCTGCGCAAGCAGCAAGGGCTGCATATGACACTGCTGCACCTGGGGATCCTCGACGAACTCGCGGATGACATCGCCGGGTGGACCAAGGGAAGGGCCGCACCGGAGAGGGTGCTGCCCGAAATTAGCAGCTGGCTGAAGGAACTGCCGGTCTTGCAGGGGTTTCTGGGTAAGTCGGACAACGTTGTCCCGTTGGGTGGCGGCCGGCTGATGGGCCTCGAGGTGGACGTTCCTCAGGAAGTTCACGACTACCAAGCGCTTCTGGTGCAGGGCTTGCACGTGCTGTTTGATGATCTTGGCCTCGACAACATTGACGACTTCATCCTGGGCTCGCCCGCTCTGGGGTACAGGTCGCCGCGCTGGTTGCCGCACATTGCCGTGGGAAGGGCGAGATCGCGACACGAGCCGCCCGTGGAGATCGCGCCGGTGGCCATCGAATTCGGCGACTCGCAAATCCGGAACCGGGCGGCACTTCCCCTGTAGTGATGCCGATGGGTTCTTCAACCACGGTAAGTTGGATGTGTCTCCCGCTTCCCACCTGAGGACTCCCATGCAACCCCGCGCTTTGTTCCGTACCGTCGCTTTTGCCGAGGCCGTGACCTGGACGCTGTTGCTGATCGGACTGTTCCTTAAGTACGTCACGCAGACCACCGACCTGGGCGTGAGCATCGCCGGAGGCATCCACGGGTTTGTGTTCCTTTGCTACGCCGCGACCGCCGCGTTCACCTGGATCAACCAGAAGTGGACCCTGCGGACCGGCGTGCTCGCCATCGGCTCCGCGGTGATTCCCTACGCCACCATCCCGACGGAGAAGTCGCTGGATCGTCGGGGTCTCCTGGCCGGCGGATGGCGTTTGGCCGCCGGGGGTGAGAAGCCGCGTGGAGGTTTTGAAAAGGCCCAGGCTTGGGTCCTGCGCAACCCGGTTCTCGCCGTCGTGGTCACTCTTGTGGCCGTGGGTGCAGTCTTTAGCTTCCTGCTGTTCATGGGCCCTCCAGGTACTTGGTTTTCCTAGATTTGGCCGCCGGAAAGCACCGGTTCTTCGGAACCGGTGCTTTCCTGTTTTAAGGGGTGATCCCCGCGTGGGCCCTCACCACCCACTTTGATTTCTGGAGGGGCGTGACACGCCGTTTGCGTGGTGTGTTGCCGGGTTGTCTGCGGTCGAAGTGGGTGGTGGCGGTACGGGTGGTGCGGCTGGCTATTGGGGTTCTGTGCTGGGGCACCCCCAGGAGTTGGGGTTTTGTTGGCAGGTGTCGGCGACGAGTGCTCGTTCGGTTTTCCAGACGTGGATTGTTTTGGGTGGGGTGGTGAGGTTGAGGGTTCCGTTGATGGGTAGGGGTGGGCCGTTGTTGACGGAGTAGGTGCCGGTGAAGTTGGTGGTGATGGTGGCGGGGTAGTTGCCGGTTTCGGTGTAGGCGTGGCTGGGGCGGGTGTTGGTGGTGGGCCATTCGGTTTCGGGGATGGGGTATCGGGTGGTGGGGGTGGGGCCGAGGGTGGTGCCGTCTCCGAAGGTGTAGGTGTGGCTGGTTGGTGTGGC
>Ga0153977_1000189_pt1 | contig 16160 bp, 17 predicted proteins | sample TSGA061MetaG_FD_104710 | JGI IMG/M metagenome (GOLD analysis project Ga0153977, IMG submission 104710) | Attine ant fungus gardens microbial communities from Georgia, USA - TSGA061 MetaG | ecosystem: Host-associated > Fungi > Mycelium > Unclassified | place: USA: Georgia, Yuchi Wildlife... | reverse complement strand
CCAGTAGATTCGAACGTAGTCTATTTGTATGAGGGCGTTTTCGTAAGAGATTAATTTTTTGATACTCACTATAGTTTGATTGATGATAAATAGTTGTCTGTAAGTCTTCAGGCTTGAATGCGACGCCATGGTTGGAAAGGTCCATTGCAATAGTAATTCCGAAATACAATCAAAAGGGAGAGTACAAACAAGTACAGACTAATCATATACCTATCTAGAACAATAACAAAAAGAATCACATCACATGAGATCCAAATATAAAAACATAGGATGTTAGAATGGACAAGGTTTTCATCTCTGGCCCAACTTAAACCCTCTAAGTGAAGTTAACATTGTGTTGTCTGGTAGGTCACTGCACTCCCTTCCTCCAACAGTTTTAGTATTGTCTACAGTGTGCTATACTTCCTTTCTCCAATAGTGTGCAGTAGTGTTGTCTTCAGTCCATTATACTCCTTTCCTCCAATAGTGTGCAGTAGTCTTTTCTGCAATGCACTATACTCCTTAATTTTCTGCAGTTTTTTCTAATTTTTCCTGAATTTATTTCAATTTTTAATGAATTTTGTTGAATTTAGAGGAAAAAAGAGGATATGTGCTGACAAATGCTTGTAAAGCATTGGCTAAGCATTGGCTAAGTAGCCATTACAAGGTTTTCATCTGGGCCTATGGCCTGACTTGAATCCTCTACTAATTCTGAATAGTTGAATATATGTTAAAGTCAGTCTGCTATGCTCCCTTCTTCAACTTTCTGTGTACTCTGTGATATTTTTTCAATCATTTACTGACTTAACTATTCTGATTCACTTTACTCACTCACTTCTAATATTATAGTAGAAATCAATCTCAAGTCCATTGTCTATACATATATAACTATAATCTAATACTATTGAATACCTCTTTATATACTACATTAAGTGTTCTTCTACTCTCTTGGCTCTGCTCTGGAAGAAGTACTGAAATGTTCAAAGGTGAAGTACATCTTGAAAATGCCACATAAAGTTGTCCATGGGAGAACACTAATGTCTGCAAATTAATCCCCACATGCTCTACTGACTGTTCTTGAGACTTGTTGATAGTCATAGCAAAGACTAGCCTGACTGGGAATTGAAGTCTCTTGAGTGGCACAGGCAATGTGTCTGTATTAGGTGATAATCTGATTCTTGGAATTAGCACAACCTTTTCTCTAAACCTCCTATCCTTGCTGATAATCCTGTACTGGAGCACCTTTCTTCTCACATTCAACACCACCATTCTTGTCCTATTGCAAAGTCCTTCTTCTGGATCCAAGTTCCTCAGTAAGATAACTGGACAGCCAACCTTGAGACAAAGTAAAGCAGGAGGCAATCTACTACTATTGAGTTGTTGAAGAAACTCTGCAGGATAGGCATGGTGCATTCCATCTTCCTCAGACACAGAGTCCACACTTCTTAGCATATGGACCTCTGCATTTGGTACTGGGTTGAACTGTTGGAGAATAGCTTCATTAATATTATACACCTCATCATTTCTAGGACAAAGAATAATGTGCTCCAAGAAGTATTGGTCATCTTGAACTCTTGGGTTGTCAATTCCTAGATAGATCCTGTTGATGAGAGTGTTGAGATTAGTGCAAACTATAGACTGAGGAACTTGTATCATCTCATTATCATCCATAGTTGATCCAGCACCAATTTCCAACAACTACTGAGCATGTTGATTGTCAGCTTCAGAGTGGCCCAAGTGCATATTGTGTCTGAGATATAAGAACTTGATATGTCTCCATAGATTTCCTCTGCAAAGAGATGCTGCTACCACTTGTTAGTGTGTTCCTTTAGGTACCACAGACAAAGTTTAATGAAAGTTCCCTCCAAATACCACTGTAATTCCACCAAATGGATAATCATTCTAGATAATATGTCAATTCAACAGCTATCAAGTGCAAGTAATCACTTACTTCAAGCAAGTCTCTCAGACATTGATCAACAGCATCAATGTCATACTTGTGCTACATAGGAACTTCATCCCAAATGATAACTTTGGTCTACTGGATGACTGAAAACATGTAACTATTCTGTTTCAGTCTAGCCACAGAGCCCTCATTAATAGAAAGAGGAATCTTAAAGTGTGAATGAGACATCCTTCCTCTATTCAACAAAAGAGCAGCAATTCCAGATAATGCTACACACAGTGCCACCTGTCCTCTCCTTCTAACCCCAGCAGCAATAGTATTACAAAAAAAAGTCTTTCCACAACCACCAGCAGCATGAATAAAGAAAAGATGACCTTGGTTGTTGGTGACAGAAGTATCAAAAGTAGTAGCTTGTTCAGAATTAAACATTGCCTTCTGCTCATTTACCAAAGTTGCCATTTCATCTACATTATACTGCTCAGCCTATAAGAGAGGATTGAGTATTTTGTAACTGTCATGACTTGGCAAAACAGCTAAGTCATTATTTATATTTTTTTTCTTTTATTTTCTTTCAGACTTACTATACAAGGAAGAAGTGCAGAAAAGTGTCACATGATAAATGTCACACATCACAAATCACATCACATGACTGGAGTCACATAATGAGTGTAGGAGAGTAGAGCACAGACCATGTAGTAGTTGTATAAGTAGTATACAGAATCCAATAGGAACTCCATCAAGTTCTTCTTGTCAACTTGGACTTGGAGTGTGATCAAGTTGTCTTAGGCTAAGTTACTATACCAGAATTTGATTCCACATCTAGAGCACTGTCTGCCTTGGACCTTGCTCATCTTACTCTCATAATCTCATTAACTCTCAACTGGTGGTCACTATGATCACTAGTCACCTCCATATATAGCTAGGCTCTTGGCTTAAGGGGACTTTGCAGTCAGTTAGGGACTGCAGGTGGAAGTGTGGTACCAGGCTTGGGTATCATTACTGAGACCTGACCTCACAATTGAGTGGGCTGTGTAGTTACTTGTACTGCTTTCTTAGTATAAACTTCATACTACAGATACATTGTCATCTGTCTATGCAGAGGAGTGACAATTACTCTTTAGAAGGTTGTCTAGATTAGGGATCCTATCCATTGGGTGATAGTCTAACCATACTATTAGGGCAGTAGTTAGTAGAGCAGTAGGACTCTGGCTGGGTGAAGATCTTGCACTCTAGCAGACATAGTATAGCTAGTGAGATCAACCATTCATTCCATACTAGTGAAACATCAACACAATATCTCAATCCCAATATAACTCTTTCATGAGCAGTCTGCTCAACCAAAAGTATGCTCTTGCTAAACTAAGGGCAGAACTAGAAGGAAGAAGAGAGAGGATGTGTTGATGCTGCAAAAGGTTTGGGCACCTAGCCCATAACTACAGGAATAAGAGAGAGAGGAGATGAAGGGGAAACCAATTCCCCAGAATAAATTTGAGGTGATAGCAAGTAGGGTAATGCAATGTGGAGTAAGGGAGGAAGTAAAAGTAAAAAGACAAGAGATAGTAGAGGAAGAGGAAGTGAAGTGTTTCAAATATTGGGGAATAGGACATTATAAATGGGAATGTCCTAACATAGAGATAGAAAGGAGACAATGAGAGGAAGAAGTAGTGCATGTAGTGAAGAAGGCCAGCATGTCCTCTATGGGAAAAGGCACAGAAGTATAGCAGTGCATGGGGCATGCCACTGAGAGGTGCAGCATTAGAAGAGAAAGGTTGGAAGACAAGGTGGGAGGTGGTGACATTTGTAGAGTGTGATGGGTGCAACTATAAAGGCACCAAGACAGAGGAGAACCAAGGACAGAGTTTCATCCCTGGAGAGAGACTGAAGAATATGTGGTGTGAAAGTTGTTCAGAGGCATGGAAATAGAGAAATAATGAAGCAGGAAGTAGGGTTAAATGTGCAAAGTGTGGGAGAAAAGACACAATAGTAGAGGAGAAAATATCAGAGGAGAAAAGAAGGAATATCTGGTGTCCAGAGTATAGAACAGGAAAGAAGTAACCATGGTAGAACTGGGGGATAGTAGCATGCCCTGAACAGGGAAAAGTACAGCAGAGCAGCATACACATGGACAGAGGCTCTGAAAAGTGCAACAAGAGAGGAGAGTAAGCAGAGAGAAGTGAGAGGGATATTTAAGATGCTGAGAGAGGTGTGGCTGAATATTAGAATAGAAAAGGTAGACATGCATGAAGGTATAACAGTAAAGGCACTTTTAGACAGTAGTGCCACAGGGATGTTCATGGACAGAAAGATGGTGGCCAAACATGGATTTAGGCTATAAAAGCTAGAGAGGCTGGTAACTGTTAGGAATGTAGATGGGACAAACAATAGTGCAGGGGCAATTACACATCAAGTAGAAGTGAATGTGTATTATAAAAGTTATGTGGAAAGGATGAGGATGGACATGTACAACTTAGGGAGGACAGAGGTGATATTAGGGATGCCTTGGTTGTAGGCCCATAACCCAGAAATCAACTAGGAAACTGGAGAGGTCAAGATGATGAGATGTTCACCACTGTATGAAAGAAGTAATAAGAAGAAAGAGGACAAGAAAACAAAAAAAGAAAAAAGAGTAGCTACCCTAGAAGAAGAAAGAATAGTAAGATAGGCAGTAGACAATAAAGAAGACTGGGAAAGAGAGAAAGAAGTTAAAGTGGACCATAGAAAAATTGAGGAGATGGTCCCAAAGAAATTTTTAAAGTGGAAAAAGGTATTTGGGAAAGTAAAGTTAGAAAGGATGCCAATAAGGAAGGCTTGGGATCATGCTATAGATCTTAAGAAAATGTTCAAACCATGAAAAGGAAGGATTTACCCTCTATCTAGAAATGAGAGAGAAGAGGTCCAGAGCTTTGTAGATAATCAACTGAAGAAGAGGTATATTAGACCATATAAATCCTCTCAAATATCACCAGTATTCTCTGTGAGCAAAAAGGATAGAAGTAAGAGGATGGTGATAGACTACTGTAACCTGAATGACCAGATGGTGAAAAACAACTACCTACTTCCATTAATTATAGATCTAATAGACAATATGGGGAGCAAGAAAGTGTTTACTAAAATGGATCTGAGGTGGGGGTTTAACAATGTAAGGATTAAGAAAGAGGATGAGTGGAAGGGAGTGTTTACAATACATATAGGGTCCTTTGAATCAATAGTAATGTTTTTTGGGATGAAAAATTTGCCAGTCATATTCCAGACAATGATGAACAAAATCTTGAGAGACCTGATAAACAAAGGAAAGGTTGCTGCATTTGTAGACAATGTGCTAGTAGGAACAGAAACAGAGGAGGGGCATAATGAGATTGTAAATGAAATACCAAAGAGGCTAGAGGAGAATGACTTGTATGTCAAGCTAGAAAAATGTGTGTAGAAAGTGAGGAAAATAGTATTCCTAGGTGTTGTCATAGGATCTAATGGAATAGAGATGGAGAAGGAAAAAGTGGATAGAGTACTCAGCTAGCCAGAACCAAAGAATGTGAAAAGTGTCAGAAATTTTCTAGGCCTCATAAATTATTATAGGAGGTTTATCAAAGACTTTGCTCAAGTAGCTAGGCCAATAAACATATTGACAAAAAAGGATATGAAGTGGCAGTAGGGGCAGGAGCAGCAGAAAGCATTTGATGAACTCAAAAGAATCTTTACAACAAAGCTGGTGTTAGCAACCCTAGATTTAGACAAGGAATTTAGGGTAGAGGCAGACACCTCAAACTATGCAACTGGAGGAGTATTGTCAATGAAGTGCTCTGATGAATTGTGGAGACCAGTGGCTTTTATTTCAAAATCTCTAAGTGATATAGAGAGAAACTATGAGATACATGATAAGAAAATGTTAGTCAGATGCTTGGAAGCATAGAGGCATTTCCTAGAAGGAATGATAATGAAGTTTGAGATCTGGACAAATCACAAAAATCTTGAATACTTCATAAAGGTGCAGAAGTTAAACTATAGACAAGTGAGATGGGCATTGTACCTGTCAAGGTTTGACTTTACATTGAAACATGTTCTAGGAAGTAGAATGGGAAAGGCAGATAGTCTGAGCAGAAGGCCAGATTGGGAAGTAGGGGTAGAAAGAGACAATGAAAACAAGACATTGGTGAAACCAGAGTAGCTTGAAGTAAGAAGAATGGAGAAGATAGAAATCATTGTAGAAGGAGTGGACTTGTTAAAGGAAGTAAAACAGTCAAAGGTGAAAGACAATGAGGTAGTAAAGATAGTTGAAGAAATAAAGCAAGCAGGGGTGAAAATGTTGAGAGATGAGGAGTGGAGAGAAGTAGATGATATCATGTACAAAGAGAGAAAGGTATACATACCTAAAGATGATAAGCTGAGGGCAGAAATTATTAGGCTACACCATGACATGCCAGTAGGAGGACATAGGGGACAGTGGAAGACAGTGGAGTTGGTCACCCACAATTTTTGGTAGCCAGAAGTAACCAAGAAGGTGAAACAATATGTGAAAGGATATGATTCCTGCCAAGGGAATAAGAACCTTACAGAGCAACCAGTGGGCAAGTTAATGCCCAATTCAATTCCAGAAAGATCTTGGATGCACATTTCAGCAGACTTTATCACTAAGCTGCCACTAGCCCAGGGATACAACTCAATCTTAGTAGTAGTAGATAGGTTAACAAAAATAGTCCACTTTATTTCTACTACAGAGAAAATGTCAGCAGAAGGACTGACTAGACTATTCAGAGACAATGTGTGGAAGTTGCATGGACTACCTGAGAGTATAATTTCAGACAGAGGATCATAGTTTGTAGCAGGAATGATGAGAGAGTTAAATCAAATGTTGGAGATTGAAAGTAAATTGTTGATGGTATTTCACCCTTAAACAGATAGGCAGACAGAGAGGATCAACCAAGAATTGGAGCAGTACTTAAGGATGTTCATAGACCACAGACAAGAACAGTGACCAGATTAGTTGGGAACAGCTGAGTTTGCATACAACAACAAAATACATTCTAGTACAAAAACATTACCCTTTAAAGCAAATTATGGACAAGATTCTAGGATGGGGTTTGAAATGAGAAAGAAGGGGAAATATGAGAGTGCAGAGAAATTTGTAACAAAGATAAAAGAAATTTAGGAGGAAGCAAAAGCAGCACTAGAGAAAGTGCAAGAAGAAATGAAAAAGTATATAGATAGAAAGAGAGGAGAAGCTGATGGGTACAAAGTGGGGGACTTGGTAATGCTTAGTACTAAGGATTTAAAGTACCAGATGGTTGGTAGAAGAACAGAAAAGCTGACAGAGAGATTTGTAGGGCCTTATAAAATCAAAAGAATAGTATTACCGAATACAGTAGAATTAAAACTACTAGCTACAGTTAAAATACACTCAGTAGTTAATGTTAGTAGGATATAACAATATATAGGCCAGGTAGAGGGACAGAGAAGGGAGCAACCAACTCCAGTTGTAATTGAAGAGGAGGAGAAATAGGAGATTGAGAGAATTCTAAACAAGCAATAAATAAGGGGAAAAGACAAGTATTTGATATAGTAGAAAGGATTTACAACTGAATCAGATACTTGGGAAGGAAAGGAAAATTTGGGAAATGCAGAAGAAGTGGTTGAAGAATTTGAGAAAGAATATCAGCAAGATATAGAAGATATTAGGAGACAAGAAAGAGAAGAAAGGACATTTAGAAGAGGAGAATTACCAAGAAGATTCACAGCAAGAAAGTTATTTAGGTGGTCAGACAAGAGATATAATAAGGAATATTGGGCAAAGCTAGAGAGGAATTGGAGACATTGGAAAGAAGGTAGAATTAGAGGGTGAAGAACAATAGAGACAATTGAAGAGAAAGAAGAAGAAATTGACCAGGAAAATTCAGGACTTAGAGAATGGATAGAAGAAGATGACAATGAAATGGGAAATATTAGAGACCTATATGATGAACTGTGAAAAATCCTTGGAACAAGAAATCTTGAGAGAGAAATGGTGTTATAACTTGGCAAAATAGCTAAGTCATTATTTATATATTTTTTTATTTTCTTTCAGACTTACTACACAAGGAAGAAGTGTGGGAAAGTGTCACATGACAAATGTCACATATCACAAGTCACATGATAAGTGTGGGAGAGTAGGACACAAACCATGTAGTAGTTGTATAAGTAGTATATAGAATCCAATGGAAATTCCATTGAGTTCTCCTTGTCAACTTAAACTTGGAGTATGATTAAGTCATCTCAGGCTAAGTCACTACAGTAATCCTACTGTTGCTGTGGAAGAGGCATGGGTGGAAACTCAGCAAGACTTCTTTCCATTCCTACCAACATCCTGTTCAGATCCCAAAGACTATAATCATAAACATCATTCTCTGGTATCTCCTGGTCAGCTTGATAGTAGCTCATATAATGTAGTTTGTGCTTGACATCATCACACAGTCTAGCCCTTGAATTGATCCCAGAGAACATGAGGCTCAGCTACTTTATCAGTCAGTAAGATTGCTGCTAACAGCCAATGATATGCCACTCTAGGCTGCATTGCAATTGCTTCCTCCAAGAAAATCCTCCACTCATGATCATCCTCCAGTAATCCTCTTGCCATACATGCCTCCTTAAATGTGACAAACACTTAGCCATTCCAGGTCCTCAGATGCTCCCAACTCTTTTTACCTTCAAATATAGTCAAGAGAAGTCATAAAAAGAACTATTCTCCCTTTGATGGTAATACAAAGTACATCCTTCCAATCACCTTGGTACATTGTCTTGGATGCCATGACTTGGCTTTAGCATTCCAGGTATAGTGTTGAGGAAACTGCCAGTAGATAAGGCCCAAACTATCATCATGTGCAGAGTTGTAGTCAAACCAAGCAGTTAGCTGAGTCTTCTCTACATTTTACCTGGCCAATACTTTATTGACAGTCTGGTGTGCATGAAAGTTGATATAGTGCTCATTGGGAAGAGACTCTCTATGCATGTTGAACCCAAAGATCTTCCAGCAAGCTTCAGTTGGACCAATAAACTGACTATCCAAGTGTGCTTTGATCTCATCCTGCACCCCACCACTAATCTCCATAGTTGCTCTGTCAGAACCCTTATAGATATACTTGCTCAGATACTTGACAGTTCCCAATCCAGCAGAGACCTCTATATTAATATGACAATCAAAGAAAAAAAGAAGTTGAGGACAGTAAGGGACTATATATTAATTGGTAAACCTGGCCTCATTGCATTCAAATACCAAGCCATTGTCAGGCCTAGCATAGAGTGGATAACTGTTCTCAGCCCAGTCTGTTCTCTCTCTATAGTCTTTGGGAAAGTGTTTACTACATTGTCTATTGACCATACACTTGGCTTGGGGATTGTCAACACTACATGGACCATGTAACATGTATTTGGTGACTTTTGCATAGAGAAGTAGCTGTAGCTGAGGATCAGATAACTGTGCTGAGATCATAGAGTTTATATGATAAGGATCTCAAATGTGATCTTGAGAGTATAAAAAGATGAGTAGGTGGATATAGGAAAGACCTCTCTTCTGGAACTCAATGGTATGAATATAAGCTACTGCAGTACCAAAGAAGCCATTATCAATAAGCTTGAGGAGTGCTTTTTTCTTCTACTCAAAGAATATCAGGACAATCAGTGGCTATCTGTCCAGGGAAAAGACTCTGAACAATTTCTGGCTACTTGGGATTAGATTAGTAGTCATAGTGAGGAAGAGGTCTAGTTTGTGGAAATGCTTGCAAATAGCCATAGTATCCTGGAACAACTGAGTCATAAACCTAGGACTGCCCACATGAGAAGAAGGAAAAATGAGTTTGCATCCCAAATACCTAACATCTTCTCCATCATGCCTATCATGTACAGCAGCATCCTGTAGTCCCTGGTAAAGCTCAGATCTGAGAGTATGTTGATGTGTCCTAGCCCAATTGAGTTTCCTCTGTTCACAGTTTTCCTATGCATCAACAATAAACTGCTGAAATAGCTTTCCACCATAGAAGAGGGATAGCTAAGGACCATCTCTGATATAAAGATGATAGGCATAGTAGCATGTATCAGAGACCACCTGTAAGTGAGCACATTCCTCTCCATCTCTTTGTCTTCCATTTTCCCTTGTTCTCTTAGTTGAGTACTATGAATTGGAATTCTTGGATGCCATTCATTTTCCCCCTTTGGAAATAATAAAACATAATGGAGAGCAGTATATGAAGGACTGTTCTGGCTTATTTGCTCAAGTTGTCCTCCTCTTGCCTATAACACCACATTTCTATTATCTAGTACATGATGGACTCCTTCCTCAAGAATGATTACTGTAATCTCTTCAGCAGTAGATAGATTGTGAGTTTGTTGATCATGCTGTAAATTAACATACAACCTAATTCTGACCTCCTGCTGTTTATCTGCTGGTTTGTCTCTGATAAGCTCATATACATAATGGTACCAGCCAATATATAGATGGCTATCCAGGAGCATTGTCTGAATATTGTCCATTACCACAGGATCCAAGTTATTGTTGTTAGCTCTCCTGACATTGAGCTACTCTGCTGTGTCAAGGATATAGATTTGTGCATATATTGGAATTTGATCTACATGAGAAAGAAGAGCACCAGTGAGATGATAAAGCTCTCTCTGGATTTTGAAACAGTAGGGGCCAGACTGTCTAGTGACTAAGTTGTTGATTTTGACTCCTACTGAAGTTATGGCAAAAGCTACATTATACTGCTGTATATTATTGTAGAATTCTTTTGAGGAATAATCATCTCCAGTCAAATAGTTGTGAAGGATTCCAGTGAGTGGTTGGAGAGAAGGTAGTTGGATCTGTTCTTGTAAACAGCATATGCTAAACTTGAGATGATTAATCCATGAAGATGCAAGCTTCTTATAGTCAAAGTGAAGAGCATGACAATGAGAACAGATAACAGCCAACATTCCTAAGTTTATATACTGAATATTGGCCTCTAAGAATGGCTGTCCAGCAGGTGGATAAGGGTGAGGAACAGGTAGTGGAATATCATTTGCAACAACAGCTTCTTGATTCTGATAATATATGAGTATGTAGAGTTTTGTTGTTGAAAAACCATCATACCTGAATGATATCATCATCCACATGTAACTCTTGAATATTTTCTTCTCTAACATTCTGTAATATATTTAGTTAGATCTATTTATCAATAATTATTAAATATGTGACTTACAACTCTAAGGAGATTCTCTTGCATATTCCTATCAACATGTAGATCTCCATTATTCTCTCTGTCTTCAAAATTATGCTGCTCTTCATAATCTAGAGCATCTGTATCTTCATTCCTCTATTCCTCCATTATTTGATTAATTTGAACTCCATCCACCTATCTCTGTCTCTCTACTTCTACTGTTGCAATATGTGCTCTAGGTTCCTTAGTTGTTCTCTGTTGTTGCTCAGCAAGTTGATATCTATGCAAATCAAGTATAGCATCCTTAAGAGTTTGTGGAACATGTGTAGGAGTCATATGAAATTGTCTTCTTTTCCCCTTTCCACTACCTCTATTCCAAATAGGAGCTAGAGAAACATTTTGGAGCAAAGCAGATAGGTAATGGTTCTCTGAAACAACTATATATTGTTGTGCTTGCTTCTCAGCTCTCCTAGCCCAATGTTCTTCAACAGAATCCATGTCTCACAATTATCTCACTGTCTCACTTACAACTACCCTAAGAATAAAGGTATACTATCACTCTTAAGAAGAAGATCTCTACTCTAAACAACTCTCTTAAAGAGCAGCTGTTATTCCCTTGTATATAAGGATCACAATGGATCCCAAGCACCAGGTTACTAATAGAAGGGTATATAGGTATACTACTATAGTACTATTTAAGAAAACAGTCTGTCTAGGAGGGTAGATCTGAGCTTAGTCACACCAACCATGCTCTACACCACAGTTGTAGAGTATTGTCCCCTTTACACCTAGAGCCCAGTATCCAGTCAAGGTATAGAGAGAGTAGAGAGGTAAAAGAGCAAAGAGAGAGGACAGAGAATAGTGATTGAAGAAAGAGAAGTCAATGAGCTGGTATCATCACTATATATTTGTACATGTTTGTTTTACTCCCACACATCCAATTTGGGTTGGATGTGATGATTGAATCTACTTTTTTAATTTTTTTTAAAATAAAAGAAGAAAAAGAGAAGTAAATCATAATTTTTTCCAATTTTTCCTGAATTTCTTACAATTTTTAATAAATTTATTATATTTTTTGAGTGAAAAGAGAGGGTATAGGAATGATTAGGTACATATATGTGTCATCCATCATCCTACATGTGATGCAGCATACCTACTAGATAATACCTATCCATCTATTCTCTTATCTCTTGGTCTATATATTGCCTTGATCATTCTATTTATCTAAATTAGGAAGTGTTATTATCAGACTGTAGCTCACATGATGGCACACAAACCATCCTTTGTAGTATATATAAGGGCTTGTATTGGTAGATCTACCCTTACTCAAATATCACTCTAGCTTCCAGAGCCCTTATCTAGCTCTTCAGTGTGACTTCTGGCTGATTGCTCATTGTTGCCCTTATATTGAGTGACAACTTTTGGAATCAGTATAGTGTCAGGATCAGAACACAGAATATACCAAGACTCAATCTAGAACCAGGTTGCAAACTCAACTTAGGCTTAGGTAGGCTTTAGAAAGAACAATGAGCTAGAAAAGCTCAGCTAGATATACACTTGGATTGAATCATACCTATAAGGTTTGGTGTTGGGGGTGCAGACAAGGAGGCAACTAAGTGTAGAGGGTCTAGGGGAATTAACTAACTGTATTTTCCAGAGGAGCTTTTGTCACAGTGTGTAAAGACTGACACCTTAGGGAGGATATGTAACATGGATCTAGAATGACCTCACACTTGTTTAACACCAAATAACTATAACACTTACATAAAGCTGTATATAATTTCTGATACCCCCTCTTTAATCTCCTATTTCTGTTTCATCCCCTTGAACCTTTAGGCTGGTACCACATCTTATTGTCTATCCCAGTGAGCAATTCTCTTTTGCACCCTTTCACTGCTATACTTTCTTCCTCCAATACTTTGTAGTAGTATTGTCTGCTTAACAGCAGGTAGTATGCTGCTTTTCTACAACAGTTTTTCAAAGTAGTTGAAAGTGTGGGAAAATTTGGAGTATGTAAAAAATCTGCTTAGTCATATTAGCTAAGCACTGACTAAAATTTGTTATACTTAGAAAGCCCTATCTTCCTATCTTCTTCTTCCATACTTTCTTGATGAGATTTTTATCTAGGCCTCCAGCCTAGCTTGAACTCTCTACTAATTCTGAGTAAAGTTGATATTGTGTTGTCTGGCAGGGAGCATAGCAACCTGCCTTCAACAGTCTGTATAATAATGTATAGTGTTGTTTGTTAGGCTGTTGCACTCTCTTCCTCCAATAGTTTAAATGTTGTCTATAGTGTACTATACTCCCTTCTTCCAACAGTTTTTCTACAATGTACATAGTGAGTAGGTTGTCTGTAGTATATTATACTCCTTTCCTCCAATAGTTTGCAGTTTACTATACTTCCTTCCTCCAATAATGTGCAGTAGTATTATCTATAGTCCACTATATTCCTTTTCTCCAACAGTTTCCAGTTTGCTATATTTTCTTTCTCCAATAACTTCCAGTAGCATTGTCTACAGTCTACTACACTCCTTTCCTCCAATAGTCTGCAGTATACTATACTTTCTTTCTCCAATACTTTTTCTAATTTTCTGTTCTTTTTTCTGATTTTTTCTGAATTTTAATGAATTTATTTGAATTTTTGTAGAGTTTTTGAGTGAAGCTGTGAGACTGATTACCTAAAATTTTGACTAAGTGCCATCTTCCCACATCCTTCTTGCATATCTACTAGATAAGATTTTCATCTGGGCCTCTGGCCCAACCTAAACTCTCTACTAATTCTGAGTAGAGCTGATATTGTGTTGTCTATCAGCTCACTATACTCCCTTCCTACAACAGTCCATGCAACAGCAAGTAGTGTTGTCTATCAGGTTGCTGTGCTCCCTTCCTACAACAGTCTATATAATAGTGGATAGTATTGCCTATCAGGTTGCTGTGCTCCCTTCCTCCAACAGTCTGCAAGGTCACAGTTAGCTTGCTTTGCTCACTGTCTGTTCCAATTTTATTGTATAATTTATTATAATTTCTTCCAATTTTTCCTGATTTTTTTCTAATTTTTAATAAATTTATTGGAATATTTGAGTGAAGAGAGAGGCATTAGGTAAATCTTAGTCATGATTAGGTGAAGCTTTGTCATGCTTATTCAGCCCTATCATCCCACATTTGGTCTCACATACATAATAGACAAGGTTTTCATCTAGGCCTCTGGCCCAACTTGAACCCTTTACTAATCCTAAGTAAAGTTGATATTGTGTTGTCTGTCAGGTTGCTGCACTCCCTTCCTCCAACAGTCTTAGTATTGTCTACAGTGCACTATATGTAGCAACTTAGCCTGAGACAACTTAATCATACTCCAAGTCCAAGTTGACAAGGAGAACTCAATGGAGTTTCCATTGGATTCTGTACACTACTTATACAACTACTACATGGTCTGTGCCCTACTCTCCCACACTCATCATGTGACTCCATCATGTGATATAATACTGTGACATCCTAACATGTGACTGTAATATGTGACATTAGTCATGTAACACTTTCCTGCACTCCTTTTTTATATAGTAAGTCCAAATAAGAAAATAAAATAAAATAAAAGTAAAGTAAAGTAAATAATGACTTAGCTGTTTTGCCAAGTCATGACAATATTCTCTCCAGTCTTCAGACTAACTTGTGGAGTGTGACTAAAAGCCTTGATATTTATCCTTTTGATATAACTCTTCTAAAAACCTTAACCAGACCTTTTTCAGAGAGACAAAGAGATATCAAGTGTTGACATAGGCTCAAGGTTGAAGTGTATATTCACCCCTTATAGTCTAGAGTCTTAACACAGAGAGTGGAACATACTACTAGATGAAATGAGATATTGCCCTCCAGTCCTATGGTTTTATAGCTGGTCCAGAGGGAATGCAATGATAATATAGGAGTAGAATAACCTTGGTCTCAGCTCATATACTGTGTCTCAATCTCCTGTCACTTGTTGTGGTTATATATTTTGGAGTAGTGAAATGTTGTCTGAAGAAGTGGTAAATTCAGGAGCAAGAAGTTTAAGAGGTATATAGCAAGAGAGAGTACTACAAGAGTATGGGGAAAGTAACTTTATGACATTAATCTACAAACTAGGGAATTATAATATACTAGTAGAGTGTTATAAGATGACTCCCAAGAAAACTATTTCTCACACATTTATCAACTTGATAGGAAACATCTAAGAATACAATGTAGGAAAGATATAAATAGCATGGGAAGGATTATGTAAGATATGTATAGTTATTAGTAAGGATCATGTGATTGCAGGAGATAGGTGCACAGACCATCTAATATTTGTATAAGTACCTAGTGGAATCCAACAAGAAACTTTATTGAGTTCTTTCTGAACATCTACCTCAGGTGAACCTTGAGTCTTTACAACTTAGCATTAATATCCTGGGACTAGTACTAGTTTGCACTATAAGTCTCTATTCTCTACACTTTTATCAAGTTAACCTACTAGAATAACTAAGGGCAGTCCATCTAGTATTTCACATATCACAATTAGAACTGGCAGCTACCAGCATCATTCCAGAGTAGACCAATTCCCCTCTACCCTCCATTGAGATTAATGGTGATCTCAAATTCAAAATTGCCCAATTCCTGGACTTAAAATTTGACAAGTGCCACAGGATCCAACTGATATACTATGTGTAGTAGGCAGACTATAAAGGGATGGCAGAAGAATATTCCTGGACTAATACCACTGAGTTAACACATGTCTACAAACTGGTATAGGAATTCCACTCATGGCATCCTATGAGACTGGGTCCCAACTTATGATTCTTCAACCCTCTAACAGAATGATGAGAAGGAAAGATACATTGACTAACAGCTATGAGGGTGTGGTCTTAGGGGGGAAGTACTGTCACAATCATGACACCCATGACACCCAGAACAGCCACAGTGGTACTGATGCACATGCTGACATAAGACTCAGGAGTTAATTACATAATATATAACAGTAACTCAGTTGACAGGAACTCTTTAACTTGTTCTCTACCTAGCTCTCAGAATTCATCTTGTCCTCTAGACTCCCATCCTGTTCTTCTTATCCTCCTGGTGAATTACTCCAGGCCAGGTTGACTGGGCTAGCT
>Ga0153977_1000187_pt1 | contig 16238 bp, 14 predicted proteins | sample TSGA061MetaG_FD_104710 | JGI IMG/M metagenome (GOLD analysis project Ga0153977, IMG submission 104710) | Attine ant fungus gardens microbial communities from Georgia, USA - TSGA061 MetaG | ecosystem: Host-associated > Fungi > Mycelium > Unclassified | place: USA: Georgia, Yuchi Wildlife... | reverse complement strand
GATAGAGTTAGAATTACCTAAATCTATTAAAATACACCCTGTAGTTAACGTAAGTAGAGTACAACTCTATAAACCACAGGTGGAGGGACAGAAGAAGATACCACCAAAACTGGTCATCATTGAGGGAGAAGAGAAGTTTGAAGTAGAGAAAATTTTAAATAAAAGAATGATTAGAGGGAAGGAAAAGTTCCTGGTGAGATAGAAAGGCTATATGGCGGAAGAAGACACCTGGGAAAATAGAGAGAACTTGGAAAATGCAAAGGAATTAGTAGAAGAATTCGAGAGGGAGTACGGGGAAGAAGTCAAAGAACTAAGATGACAGGAGCAAGAGGAAGAAAAAAAGGAGTTCAGTCGTGAATTACCTAGGAAATTCATGACAAAACTACTGTACGGTTGGGGAAGAAAAAGATATAAAAGGGAAAGAGAGAGAAGATGGGACAAAAACTAGGATCAATGGAAAAATTTCTCGGGACAAGGAAACTTGAAGGGAGGGCCATGTTATAGGAGCCCCAAGCAGGAAAAAGTCTCCCATGCATTTGAACACTTAGTCCAAAACCTCAAAGCATACAATAGGGTTGAGATATAAATAGTAGGGGAGCTTAGGAAGCCAAGTTATGTGATAAGGTCACAAGGTTGTAGAACATTCTGGAAGAACATGTGATTGTGGACTAGTAGCAGTACAGCCACTGTAAAAGTAGTATAAGTAGTAGTCCAATCCAAGGAAGAACTCTATTGAGTTCTTCTTGAACATCCATCTAGGATGATCACTAAGGACATTCACTGTTCATTGATAACACTTCTACCTTCTCCTTTTGCATTTCTACTCCTTTTGGGCCAATTACTATTCCCAGAAACTCTACCTCTCTTACTTTCCATTTGTACTTCTCTGGCTTTATAAACAGGTCGTTTTCCTCTAATCTCTTTAATACCTCCTCTACCAGCTTGTCATGTCCCTCTTTTGTTTTTGTAGCTACTAAGATGTCATCAATGAAGGTTGCTGTGTCTCCTTGGTTTATGAGATCTCTGAACAGGTCATTCATCATTGTCTGGAAGGTAGCAGGGAAGTTTGTTAACCCAAAATACATGACTATGGGTTTATAGGCTCCAATGTGCGTTGTGAATGCTGCTTTCCACTCATCCCCTTCCTTGATTCTGACATTATTGTATCCCCATCTTAGATCCAGCTTTGTAAATACCTTCCTCTTTCCTACTCCATCCAGTATGTCTGCAATGAGGGGTAAGGGGTACCCATTCTTTATCGTCCACTGGTTTACATATCAATAGTCTTGTACCATCCTCCATATGCCATCCTTTTTTTCCACAAAGTGTACTGGTAACGTTTGGGGTGACTTAGAGGGTTAGATGTATCCTTTCCTTAATTGATCCTCCATAAATGCTTGTACCTCTTCTCTTTCTTCTCTCGACAGTGAATATACCTTCCCCTTCTTTGACATGAACCCTTCTTTCAATTCTATGGTGTGGTCCCAGGCCTTTTGTACTGGTATCCTCTCCGACTCCTTTTTCCCAAATACTCTTTTCTACTTCCAAAATCTTCTGGGCACCAGTTTTCTTAATGCTTCCTCATCCTTGTTCTTTTCCATTTTTCTTACTTTCTTCTTCTTTCCTTCTTGCTTTCTTCTTCCACATATAGGTGGACAATGCATCATTTTCACTTCCCCTTTCTCCCAATCTATTTCTGGATTGTGGGTTGCTAGCCATGGCATTCCCAGTATTAACTCTGTTTTGCCCAAATTACATACATCCATTCTTGCCCTCTCCATATGTCCTTTGAAGAACATATTGCATTCGACCTGATGTGTTATGGCTCCCCCTGCATTCATTGTTCCATCCATGTTTCTGACTAAGAGAGGTTTTTTTAATTTTTCCATTTTAAACCCCTGTTCCTTTGCAAAGGTCGTATCTATGAATAGACCTGTTACCCCACTATCCAATAATGCTTTTACTGCCACTCCTTTATGATTTTCTAACTTCTCTAACCCTACTTTCAACCAGACTTCTCTTAGCGGCCGTAGTGCATGCTATATGTCTCTTACTCTCTTAGTTGTATTGATGAAGTTTAATTTATTGTCCAGTTTTTCTGGGTGCAATACACTGTATAGATTATTGGAGGCCAGCCAAGAGCTCACTGTCCTCCATTTTCTTTTGCTGACTCCTGTGGCATTTCTACTACTCTTCCCTTGTGCCTTTCCTAGTAATTTTTGGCCATATGGCCCCACTTTCCACATACGTAGCATGTCCTATCTCCTCCCCTTCCCCTATTTATATCCATTGCATTTGGGTCTCTCCTTGGACCCATTTGAGCTCCTCCTCTGTTGAGCATATTTCCTCCTCCTCTCCTATATCCTCCCCCCATTCTCCATGTTATTTGTCCCCCTCTTCCCCCATATAATCCTCCCTCTCTTGGCTGCGCATTTTCCCCTGGGTGCACCGCATTCCTTCCCAATACTTTTTCCTCTGCCCTGCTCTGCCTTTGATTTCTGTCTAGTCTTATCGCTCTTTCTTGCTACTCTCCAATGGTGGTTGGCAGTTCCTCTGCTTCAGCCAACTTCCTCCTGATAGCTCTATTCAGTCCTCTTTTAAACTCTTCAATAAGGGGTCTTCTCTTGTAGCTGCTCCCCCTGGCGACCTTTTTGAATTCCTGCACATACTCATTATAGGTCCTCCCTCCTTGTTCAATTGTCCTCAACTGCTCTATCTTTCTTTCTTTCTCCAATGTCTCCCCAAAGTCATCCCTTATCTTTGCAAATAACTGCTCTGCCGATTCCACTTTTGACTCTTCTTTTGCTAATTCATCCAACAAATTATTCTTCTATGCCTTTGCTATTCTCCCCTATACATATAATAACATCCAGGCCACCTGGGTCACTGCTGCTTCTTCTGCTATCTTCATCCTAATATATAGGCGAGCCGCATTAACAAATGCGCTTATCTCCTCCATTCTTCTACTAAAGGTTTGAGGTTTGGCGACCTCTACTCTGCTCCCTTGTTGCTGAAGGAGCATGGTATTAACCTGCTACTGCAGGGTTGCAATCATGGCAAGGAGTTGTTCTTCTCGAGAGATGAGCATCGGAGAAGGCTCTCTTTATTGCTGTTGTTGGCAGGATATGCTGTGTGGTGGTGGTGGTGATGGGGATGATGATTCGTATTCTGATGATTCTTGATCCAGGATGACTAGCTAAGACTTATGTCCAACAGGGCACACAACCTTCACCTATCTGGACTTCTACTATCCTACTGGCTACTGCCCTAATCAAATTGGTATACAATTGCCTCTAAGAAGAGGACCCCTAAGCTAAGCAGTTTCCTAAGGAATGACCACTATTCTCCTGTGTATACCACTCACAATGGAGCACAGCACAGAGTTTATATAGAGAAAAATGTAGAGAACAATGTCCAATTACAAGATCAGGACTCGAACAAGATACCTGAACTTGGTACCTAGTCTTCTCCCTCAGTCTCTAACTGACTGAGAAGTCCCCTTTACAGCTAGGGCCCGCTATCCAAGAGGCTTGAGAGCGCTGTACTCCCTAGTAAGGAAGGGTGTGGAATAAGTGGAGTAGGGAAAAATCACTCACAGGGCCGGTATGAAGCCAACTGTACCTTTAAGTGATTTTGAGCAGGGTTTGAGGTAAATAGTGCTTGGATATGGTATCGAGTTCTTATGTTATCAATAGATAGTAAATGCTCTTAGTGATCACCCTAGGTGGATGTTCAAGAAGAACTCGATGGAGTTCTTTGTTGGATTGCAGTCTTACTTATACTACTACTACAGTGGCTGTACTCTAAAGTTCCGCAATCACATGTCCTTTCCAGAATGTTCCATGGTCATCTGATCTTGTTACATAATTTGACTTGCTAAGTTTCCATGCTATTTATATCTTGATCCCATTGTATGCTTTGAGGTTCTGGATTAAGTGTTCAAATGCATGGGAAACCTTTTCCTGTTTGGGGCTCTCATAACAATATAAAGATTGATATCCCAGAGAGAATATATGATATGGATCTAGAACAACCTTATGCTTGTTTAACACCAAATAATTATAAAACTTACATAAAGCTGTATATAATTTCTAATACCCTTTTTTAATCCCCCACTTTTATTTTATCTCCTTGAACCCCCAGTATGCAATTGGGAGCTGGTACCATGCCTTATTGTTTGTTCTAGTAAACAATTCCCTTTTGCACTCTTTCAATAGGTAGCTTAGTTAAAAATATCTCTGGACCTTTTAGAACTACCAAAAAACAAAAATGTAGTTCTTTTATCTCCTAACAAGTCAACCACCTAGAAACCATTAGGAAATATCTGTTGAAGGTGGGGTCTACTGCTCTGTCTAGCCCAAAATCACTTTTTATCTCACTGTACTTGAATCTAGTCTTGAAAGGTTTCCTAGGACTAATTAACTCTAGCTCATCAGATTGTTTGATAAACTCAAGTTTTGTTGCTTTCTATAAGTTGCCATTCTGGGTTATTGAACCTCTTCCTCTGATACTGATAGATGGTACCATTAATCAATATGTAACTCAAGTCGTAACACTACCAATTCAACTCACTTATAGCTACTCTTGTACCCTTGAGTTCTATATGATATACCTAGATAGTTCAAGTCCAGTAGTACTTGAATACAGTTGGTTAAAAAGCCACAATCCAAACATTAACTGAAGGAGAGGGGTCCTAGACATGTCTTCAGATAGAATAGAAAACCTTAGGAAGAATATAATTGACAATACTAAAGAACCAAGACATGAATCAGGAGCACAACTGTCCATATCACTAATCAACACAGCAGCTTACTAACATACTTGTAGAGTACCTGGAGTTTAGCTATTTCAACTCATCCCTAAAGTATTCAATAGCCAGGCAACTCAAACTAGACCAGTGAACCCTGAATTAAGCAAAGTCCCTGTAGAATATTATCAGTTCACAGACATATTCTATAAATAATGCTCTAAACTTCTACCTAAACATTGTCTATATGATCTGGCTATCCAAACAGCAGAGAACTTGTTATTATTCCTGGGATCTATTTACTTGCTGTTAATACTTAAAATGCAGACATTGCAGAAGTTTATTAATAAGAACATCAAATCAGGTGCTATCTGGCCCTCCCAATCTCCAAAAGAAGCTCTGGTATTGTTTGTAAAAAAGAAAAATGGAGACTTGAGGTTATATATCAACTATCAAGGTCTTAACAAGATAACTTGTAAGGATTGCTATCCAATTCCATTGATTTCCAATCTTTTAGATGCTCCTAAGAAGGTAAAAATCTATACAAAAATAGATTTGAGGAATACCTACTACTTGGTATGCATTGCTGAGGGCAATAAGTAGAAAACTGCCTTTAGGACCTAGTACAGATCCTTCAAATGGCTATTTATGTCTTTTGGACTATCAAATGCCCCTGTAGCCTTTCAATAATTTATAAACAAGGTTTTTGGGGACTTACTAAACATCTATATAGTTATCTACCTAAACAATATCTTGATTTACTCAAACAATATAAAGGACTACCAAGGTCATATAAAGAAAGTATTACAATGTCTTCAAGCCTACAAGTTGTATGCCTTACAAACTAAGTACACATTTTACAAAGAGAGTATTGAGTTCCTAGAGTTTGTACTAGGTCCCAAAGATTTAACTATAGATGAACAAAAAATAAAAACAATCTAAAATTAACTATTTTCTCAGCAATTAAAAGAAACTCAGTTGTTTCTAGAATTTTTAAACTTCTATCAATAGTTTATACACAACTATTCTGGTATGATAGCCCTTCTTACTCATCTAACATAGAAAAAGGTTCCTTAGGATTGGTTAGAAGATTGTCAGAAGACATTTGAGATATTAAAAGAAGTATTTACTACAGTACTAGTATTGGTAAGATAAGATTCTGATTTTAAAATAATAGTAGAAACAGACGCATCAGACAGAACCCTAGCAGCAATTCTCTCAATGTATACTAGGAAGGACATTTATCCCATAGTCTTCCATTCTAGAACATTCAGTAACATAAAGTTTACTTATGATATATATAATAAGGAACTTTTAGTAATATTTGAGGCCTTTAAGGCCTTTAAGAAATGAAGATATTACCTAGAAGAAACCTCTATTTGTTAGTGTGGAGTCATAAAGACTTAGAGCTCAACTAAGATAGTTGTTCAGAAAGAACTCAATAGAGTTTTCCATTGGATTATACAACTACTTATACAGATATCTGTTGGTCTATATGCCCATTTCCTGCAATCATATAACCTTTACTAATAACTATATATATTTTATATAAGCTTTCCTGTGCTATTTATATCCCTCTTACATTATATTCCTGGATGTTATCTACTAGGTTGAGGAATATGCAAGAAATAGTTTTCTTTCTTGGAACTATCTCATAACACTATCTCTGTAGAAGTGTTTATAAATCATAAGAATCTTATCTATTTTTGCAACTCCAAGCCCCTTTCTTATTGACAAGCATACTAGTTTGAGTTTCTCTCACAGTTCAATCTCATGATATACTTTAGACTAGGGAGATTAAAGACAAAACCAGATGTTTTAATCTGCTGCTAGGAAAGGAGAACCAACAGGGAATTCAAATCAATGACCTATATTTGTGTTCAATCAACTATTGATAGAATGGAGCAATAATCTACAGAAACCCAAATGATTATGAATGGCAATCTTTCTGGACACAAAAATATTAAACTTGAATATTAAATAGGCAGTGATAGTAGACCCAACTTACCAAGAATACCTCAATAATACACAAACTCAAGAAGATACTAGATGGACCATTGATATTAATGAATACCTATGCTTTAAAGAACAAATTTTCATATCTGATATAGGGGACCTTTAGCTATATGTACTTAGAGCAAAGCATGACCACATACTTGTAGGCTATCTAGGACATACCAAGATACTATAGCTGGTCTGCTGGGATTATATCTAGCTCAACTTATGAACCTTTGTTATCAGTTATATAAACTCTTGCAATACTTGCTCCCAAAACAAAACTAGGTACTATAAGCTATATAGTACCTTAAAACAACTCTCCATCTCCTTTCAACCTTGGGAGTCTATTTTAATGGACTTTATTGAGCACTTACCTAAGTCAGAAGACTATATAGATATACTAGTAATTATAGATAGACTCACAAAACAAGTAATCTTTGTTCTAATATATAACTCAATTAACGCAACAGGTCTTGCCAATTTGTTTGTCCAAAATATCTTCTCCAATTATAGAATACCAAGTTATATCATGTTAGACAAGAGGGCAGAATTTATCTCAAAATTCTTCTAGTTGCTAGTCCAAGCCTTGAATATGAAGTTATATTTCTTAGCAGATTACTACCCAAAAGTGAATGACCAAACCAAACACATAAACTAGACCTTAGAGCAATACTTGCAAACCTACTGTAATTATTAGCAATCTAACTGATCCAAGCTTTTACTATTGGCAGAATTTACTTATAATAATACACTCTTGTCTACTACAGAGATGTTTTCCTTTTTCACAAATAAAGGATATCATGTTGTATAATTCAAGTCAAGTTAACTCAGTAGCTAAGTCTTTAAGGGTTACAAAGAGAACTTAATGAAGTTCTTGCTCAATTGTGCCAGCTACTTATACAAGTATACTATTTGCTCTCATTTACATTAATGGTATTCTACAACCAGCCAAAAGGCTGCTAGTTCAATTCTCTTGTCTATTATTCTATAAATATGTATTTTTGGTCATAGTCAAGGTGACTTATGACATATTACCCTAGTATATAAGTACAAATAGCCTAGGAGCTCATATCCTAACTGGTACAAATATTTGTAGTAGATCTCAAGAACATCCATGCAGAACTGAAATAAGCTATTATAAAGGTGCAAAAACACTACTAAGGTCCAGTGGATACATGATAAGCCAAAGTGCTCACATTCTAAGCAGAAGACACAGTATATATCCTAGTAAAATTTATTAGAACTACCCAACCTTCAAAAAAGCTTTTAGAATACTATCTAGGCCTTTTCTTTGTGATAAAAAAGGTAGAATTTCATTCCTACCTTGTGAAGCTACCAGAACATCTTAGATTGATCTGCTCTATATTCTATATATCCTAGCTTGAACCAGTTTTCTCTAGTACTATCCCAAACTGCACCAATCTATCTCTACCACTTATCAAAATAGATAAAAACCTTAAATTTGAAGTAGTGCAAATACTTGACTCAAAATTGGACAAATACAAAATGAACCCCTTGATGTACTATGTATGTTGGATAGGGTATAAAAGTACCTCAGAAGAATATTTGTGGCTCAATATAGCCAATCTAACAAATACTAATAAATTACTTTCAGACTTCTATACCCTGAACCTAACTAAGCCAGGTTCTACTAATGCACTGTCAAACTAATAAAGATCCACTACCATGCCACTATACTTGAGAGATTGGTGATAGGAAAATGAAATAACAAGGGTAAATAGAACGGTTAGAGAGGCAAAATCTCTGAGCTGTGTTACAGTTGTACACAATTGAGTAGGTGCTGGGAAGTTAAATCAAAGAATAGAGAGCTTACAAAAATTTATATAAAGAGAACCAATGAAAACCTAGAAGCTAAAATGTTTTTTAGTATTTGCTTGAGAACAAGCTCTAGTTGATTGTGGATCTCAAAGGTATGTGTTTGTTTCATACTATAATATTACTCTTCTCAAACTAGTCTAGTAGCCTAGCTCACTGTCAATACAGCAGTACTGCCTAGAACTCCCATATCCTCATGTAGGCTCTACTTTAACTAACTATACAGTTAGAAACCTACTCCAAAAATACATAGTGAGTGGTTAAACTACTAGTTGAGCAAATGCCCAAGTTCTCCTTAAAGTGAGATATATCCCTCAAGAGAAATTTCATAGAGTTTTTTTTATAAAGAAAACAAACAAAAAACTTAGTCACTCAAAAATAGTAATAGAGCTCTAGAGTGATAGAAGGAGAGAAATGATGGGGGTAAGTTGTTATTAGACCTCTCTATACCTCTAGAGTATATATTAGGATTATAAATCATAGAATCAACAATTAAGTAGGGTTCTCTTCTAATCATACAGCCAGTGCTCTCTGTCCCTTCTTATCACAAATGACCACTTATTAATTTGTAAGTTGATGATTTAATAATCAAAAGGCTTAAAAAAGTGAAGTTTAGACAGTAGCAAAAGATGTTGTTAAGTCTGAGATTTATCCTCAGACATACAGTTCTTAAATATATGATTGTGGTGGTCTGTGTACCAGAACAGTCTACTATATAATCATTACTTATTGTTCTATATATAGGAGTGCTATTGTTCTTGAAATAGAGATAACCTAACCATCTTAGAGCAGTCCTTTGTTCTATTCAAGGATAGATGATAATCTATAGATAAAGATTAGTGTCATGTACAAACATTGAGGACCTTGTATCTCCATGGGATCTTATCTCCTTGGGTTTTATTTATGACTGAAAGAAGCATATTGAAGAGAGCTTCATGATGGTCATTGAAGCAAACGTTTATATTAAGTGGTTTTTGAGATATCGGTGATTTAGTGTCTGGTAACTTGGTGATCACAGACTGATCTGCTGATAACTCAATGAATACTAATTGCTTTGAGATGTTTTTGGTACCATTTGAAAGGTTTTCTTAAGGGCTTTTGGTGGCCATTTAGATTGTCAAAATCAGTCAAGTATCCCTGGAGTTATGGTCCAAATGAAGTTTGTGACATTACCTCTCCTTTTGGTTCAAGCTCTGTTGAAAAGTTATTTTGTTTTTGGTAAACTCTGAACATATTCCTGTAGCTTTTCACCTGCATTATGTAGATTTTCCTCAGGTTCCCATGTGTCATCTTCTTGACTATATCCTTTCCATCTAACAAGAAATTTGTTTTTTCCATGTCTTTGTCATAAATCTAGAATCTTTTCTACCTCCTATTCTTCCTGGCCCTGTATCAAGATTAGTGATAGAGGTGTGGATTTCTGTCCATAGATGGTAGACTTGGAGTACTGTGCTAACTTGCTAGCATAAAAAACTGGGTGCAGTGCTTGGTAGCAAGGTGGTATCCTAAGCTGGAATGTAACCAAGGACAACTTTTCTATTATTTTAAATGGTCCTTTGTACTGGGGTTGTAATGTTTGCTCTGTAGTCTGGTAATCCTTCAGATTGAATAGTACCTTGTTGTCAACTTTAAATAGGACACTTTGGACTTTTTGGTCATAGTACTACTTTATTCTTTCTGCTGCAAGAGTAAGAGCTACTTTTGCCTGCTCCAAGACTTCTTGTAGTTTATATGTCAGGTCATTCAAGTCCCTTTGTGGTAACTCTTTGACTAAAATTGGGCCTGTTCTCAGGTGTCTGCCATATTCAAGAAAAAATGGACTTTCTTTGATGCTTTTATGTATTTGATTGTTATATGCAAACTCTGTACTGAACAGTAGATCTGACCAATTACTGAGATTATAATCCACATAGCACCAAAGATATTGCTCTAATACCTGGTTTACTTATTCTATTTGTTCATCTATTTATGGATGATATACTGTTGACATTGTAAATTCTATTTCTAAAATCTTGCACTATTCTTGAAATAGTTTGGCTGAGTATTGTACTCCTCTATCCGAAATGATTTGTAGCAGTAGTCTATGCAATAGATAGACCTTGTCATATGGTAACTGTACTATATCTTTGGATAAGAACCAATTGTTGGTAAGAATGAAATGGACCCTTTTGGTGAGTCTGTCAACAATAACATAAATAGCATCATAACCATTTAACTCTGGCAATTGTGTGATTAAGTTCATTGAGATTATTTCCCAAGGTCCATTAGGCATCTTGTTAGATATGAGTGGTCCAAAAGGTTACTGTATGCGATTTTTCATCCACTGATACATATCACAACCCATAACATATTTCTTGACAAATGTTGTCATTTCAGGCCACCAGTAATTTCTGGAGACCAACTCATAGGTCTTCTACTGACCTAGGTGTCTGGCAGATGGCAAATTATAGTGCATCTTAACAGTCTGTTGTCGCAAGGTATCTTTCATACTGTAGAGAATATAAACCTTCCCTTTATACAGGAGTAGTCCATTCTCATAGTTCCAGTCTTGCAAGGATTTCCCAAATTCTCTTGGACCAGACTTGAGTAATGTCTTATAGTCTTTGATAACTTCATCCAATAAGAGTGCTACTTTGACCTCCTTTAGGATTATCTCATCATTTATTGGTGTCTCATAAGTAGCCTCTAGTGCATTGATAGTAAAGAACTCAGGTTTTAGCAACATCTGGTTTGTATTGTTGAGGTCTGTTCCCATCTTATAGTCTGCTTATCTAGACAAGGGGTCTTTTACCTGTATTGTCTTTCCCAGTTTATGATAGAGTACAAAGTCAAAATAAGTCATAAAAAGTGCTCATCTCACTTACCTCCTGGTCAGCTTTTGAGCTGTTCTAAAAAATGTAAGGTTCTGATAATCTAACCAGATCTCAACTTTATATGGATGTCCCTCCAAATGGTATCTGTGTTCCTCTAGTTCCCAAATTACCACAAGTAGTTCCTTGTCATAGATTTTGTAGTTCCTTGTCATAGATTTCATAGTTCCTTTTATAGACATCTAATAACTTGGAGAAGAAAGCTACTAGATGCCACAGGTTAGTTTGCATGTTCTTTTGTAATAAGACAGCTCCTGTTACAAAGTCGCTAGCATTAGTGGACAACTTAAAGAGATCTTCATCATTTGCTATTCTTAGGACTGGAGCCATAGTAAAGACCTTTTTCAGTGCCTCAAAAGTATTTTGTTGCTCTTTGTCCCAAGTCCAGGTACTATCCTTCTTGGTCAAGTCAGAGAGTGGCTTTGACATCTTAGCAAAGTTCTCAATGAACCTATAATAGAAATTTGCAAAGCCTAAGAATACTTGTACTTGCTTAACTTTTGTCAGTACTGGCCACTCTAGAACTTCTGAAAGTTTCTCCTCATCCACCTGTACTTTATTTTCCAAAATAATTACACCCAAATACTTGATACTACTTTGCTCAAAGAAACACTTTTCTGCTTTAGTATAGAAATCATTAAATTGGAGCCTTTTCAGCACTTTCTTGACCAATTGCCTGTGTTCCTTCAAACATGTCCCAAATATTAGAATATTATCTAAATACACCATTACTAGTTGTATACAAATCAAGTCTTTCAATATGTCATTTATTATACTTTGGAAGATCGCTGGTGCATTAGAAAAACCAAAATATATGATGGTTGTCTCAAAAAGGTCTTGTTTTGTAATAAACGCTGTTTTCTATTCATCCTCTTCTTTGATGCAAATATGTTGTATTCCCACCTCAAGTCAATTTTGGTAAAGATTGAGACTTTGCTGAGTGATTCAATCAAGTCAGCTGTTCTAGGGATTAGATAGCAATTTTTGATGGTAATTCTATTGAGAGCTCTATAGTCCATAGTAGATCATAAGCTTCCATTGTGCTTTTTTACAAAGAAGAATAGAGCTGCTATTGGGCTAGTAGATGGTCAGATATATCCCTTTCTGAGTTCTTCATCAATCTACATATCAAGAGAGTTTCTTTCCACTAGAGAGAGCAGATAGACCTTGGCTGGTTTGGGAAACATTGTACCTTCTACAAAGTCAATCACATGGTCATATGGTTTCCGTATTGGCATTCTCTCTGACTTATTCTTTGAAAACACATTTTCATACTTGTGTAGCTATTATGGTATATGAGTCTTCCAGGTCTTTGTGTCTTTGCAATCTGAGTCTCCATATTGTTAAGTATAGCTGCAATTATTATTGTCTGTTGATAACTGTCTAGGTCAGTTGTGTCTGCCCAGCTAAGAATATGGTTATTGAGGTCCTCATCTCCTATATCATCCAATGAGGAAGATCTGCTGACATCTAGTTCAAGATGAAGTTCATTAGCTCCTACTTTTACATCTCATATTTTATGGGCTTTACTAGCACATGTATCCGGGCACCTGGTGAACTCCTATTGATCTTTTTGCCAATCAATATTTGGATTATGCTTATACAAATACAAATACCCAATCATTATCTCTTTATTCCCTAAGTTGGTGACAAAGAGGTGCTAGGTCGTCCTGTGCAATCCAATTTCTACATAAGCTTGGACATACTTAGTTATATATCCTGCTCTATTGGGAGTGCCATCTGCATTGATTACACAATATGGATTTGCCAGTTTATAAGTTACCAGGTTATTATTTTCCATGATAACTCTGTTAACAAAGTTCGTAGTAGCTCCTAAATCAACTAAAGCCTTGGTCTGTACTTTCTTTCCATATACCCAAAGTGTAACTGGAATTTTAAAGGAGGTAGTCTTGTTGCATACTATATTATTACAAGATTCCAGTACTACTTCCAACTTTTGCGAGCTAATAGAGAGTATACTTTTCTCTGACTATAGATTACAGATATTATACTCTACAGTCCCAAGAGAAAATCCAATTTGGGTATCCCCTTTCCCTTCCTACTTGGGGGAACAGGATTAGGGATTTCCTTAATTAACGTGCTATTAATTTTGACGTCCTTAGAAGGGAAATCTAGGTCATCACTATCTTCCTCCAATATCTTTATTAACTGTGCTCTAAACAACTGATTTTTATTCTTGCTTGGACCCAGTGGAGATAGTTTCTGGGAAGAGGTCTTATGAGGATGCTTGTCCTTATTACCAGGCTTGTCATAACAGTCTACTATATTGTGCATCTTTAACTTATTCTTAAAGCCTTTTCTAGTATATATCTGACAGTATTGCAAGCTTTTTCCTTTCTTTCTCTGAATCTTATTTATTTTTATTGCATCCAGATCCTTCTTTTCTCCACTCTTCTCTCCAATTACCTCTGGACCAAATATTGCACTCTAGACCTTGTCTAGATGTAAGGCCTTATATACTTGTATCAACAATTTGAGGTGGTCATCCCATGTTTTTAGAGACTAATTTATAATTTCATAGATAACAAGTGCATTTTGTAGCTTATCAGAAATAACCTTCTGAGTTTTGTTGATGTGAACTTCATCACTATAGTTGACAATTCTTGCCAATATCCTATATTGTTCTGTATACTTGACAAAGTTCTTTCTTACTAGGTCCTTGTTGACCTAGAATACTGTTAATTCCTTCTTTGCTCTCTCCTTGTCATCTCATTGTCCATAAATATTTTTGAGTTCTTGGGCAAAGTCGCCCCAAGAACCAACACTTAATCCTGTCTAAACCTTATCATAATATGATTTCATATATGTGCTGGCAGGAGTACATAAACAGGTGAGGGTACATATAATTTTCTGATTATCTGATATAATACTAGATGCTAAACAATAGAGAGCAATCTAGCTTAACCAATCATGCAAATACATCTTATTTTTAGAGCCTGCAAATATTGGTGGCTCTGGCATCTTGGTTTTGGAGATGATGTTTTCTTCAAGGAGAGCTGACAAGGCTCCCTGAAGATGGGTGACTTCTGCCTCCAAAGTTGCAATCCTGTTGTATGTAGTGGTCAAGACACTGTTATAATAGTTGATTGCTCCATTGAGCACCTGGTCAATGTAGTTCTTAAGAAGGAGAGAAGTTTCTTGATGTGCATTTTGCAGTATCTGTATCTCAGTCTCATTCCAGGGCATGTACTCAGTGCTTATACTATCTTTGACAAGTGTATTCTAATTCTTAGTACTGAAATCAGAAAAGGAAACAGTAGTGGTAAAGTTGTTGAAAGTCAATATATCTATTTAAGTAATTAATTACAGTTCTTGAGTATGTTTTCAAGGGAGTAAAAGAAAAAAATGCCCAAATTTAGCCTCTTAATACCATTATATTATACCAAATACCATTCTAATCATATTATGTCTATGGAATAGTAATATTGAGCTCTAAAAGAGCTTTACAAATCTCTGGTACTCTAGTAGCTAGTTTGGAAAGATCTATATCCTTTAGATATTTACAAGCACCTTTTAGTATTCTCCACTTCTTAGCTGTAAGCTTATGACCAATTTTGTCCAGCTCTATAATTACATCCTGCAGTTGATTGAACCATTTCCACAGTGAGTCATACTGTGGATCCTCAGCTCAGATCTTGTTTTCACTCATTTTAGTAAAAAATAGTGATATGTAATCCAAGATGGATTCCAGGAGTTCTTTGTACTTCTTTATGTGTAATAACTTCTTGGTTTTGTGAAAATGTAATTCTGGAGGGCAGGATGCAAATTAGAAATCATCTACTTTGTGCCAGCAAGGGTTTGCTTCAATAAGTCTTGTTATCAATAGACAATGAATGTCCTTAGTGATCACCCTAGATGGATGTTCAAGAAGAACTTGATGGAGTTTTTCATTGGATTATAGCCCTACTTATACTACTACTACAGTGGCTGTACTCTAGAGTCCCACGATCATATGTCTGAGTCCCCACCCTATTTATATCCTTACTCCATTATATACTTTAAGGTTTTGGATTAAGTGTTCAAATGTATGGGAAACCTTTTCCTGTTTGGGGCTCTTATAATAAGTCTATCATAGAGTTTAGTGAATAGAGTAGGTTCCATTTCTATTCTTTCTAGCAATGACTTCTCTGTCATACTCTTCTTTTTCAGCAAGAGATGTTTAGTAAGAGTCTTGGTATTTCTGATGGTGGGCATGGCTTGAGGACAAAAGTAAGCACAACATCCCTAGTTCAGCAGATAAAGTATGGTGGGCAGAAACTATACTACAACTATACTAAAAGTATCCTTTCAATAATATAAGTTTTGTCTTAAGGGGAGAGTTCAATGTCATGTTCAGTTTCTCATATTGGTTTATAAAAGAGAAATAGGGGTCTCAGAGTGGTTCTAGCCACCTGCAAGGGTTTTTTGGAAATGTTTACAAAAATCCAAAGTCTTTCAGGACCAGCTGTGATACACAAGCTAGCCTGCTCTTAATAGTTTGAGAGACAGACCTTCCTCTTTATACCTAGGGTCCAGCCTACTATAGAGATAGATCCTTGACAGAAACCTACTTTGAGCTCTTAGTGAGTCATCTGTCCTGTAACAGAAATAGAAACACCCTCAGAAAAGTCATCTTGTTCTGTAACAGAAACAAAAAGACCTCCTTATAGCCCTCTAGACCCATATCTGGAATGAACACAACCCCATGTCCTTTGCAGAGACAATAGGGACAGAAAACAGTAGACTTAACAAACTATCACAAATGGCCATTTACTAATTTGTAAGTT
>Ga0153977_1000182_pt1 | contig 16435 bp, 12 predicted proteins | sample TSGA061MetaG_FD_104710 | JGI IMG/M metagenome (GOLD analysis project Ga0153977, IMG submission 104710) | Attine ant fungus gardens microbial communities from Georgia, USA - TSGA061 MetaG | ecosystem: Host-associated > Fungi > Mycelium > Unclassified | place: USA: Georgia, Yuchi Wildlife... | reverse complement strand
CTCAGTGCTAATAATAGCTCGCGGGCAGCTTCTATCGCAAATTGCCAAGCGACTGCGGGGCTATTGTAAATTCTCCTCACAAATAAAAAATCCCTCCGCCAGCTAATAATATTCCTATCGGTAGAGTTAAAAAATATAAATATTTATTGAATTTCCAAAAATAATGTATCATTATAAAGCGATTATGGAGCATTTCCTTGCATTCTGCTTTCTTGAAACCTCGCGTAAATACAGGTGATACATGAAAATTATAAGACCTTATGGCAGATCAGTCATCCAGGAAAAAGATTTGCGGCAGCGAAAGGTTTTAGAGAATAAAACTGGTCAAGTTGCAGCTGTTAGGGATTTGCTGGAATCTGATGGTAAAGCTGTGCTTGCGCAATGGGTGTCCGCGATGGATAAAATTATCGCCAAACCTTTAAATAAAAAAGATTTAGCTGCTTTTATAAGCGGAGTGAATAATAATAAGAAAATAGAAAATAAAGAAAGAATTGAAAACAATAATAGACTAGCCTTAAATAGACTAGCCTTAGAAAAAAGAAAATTATTGGGAGAGGCTATTTGGGCACACGTCTCAGATAAAACTAAACCGCATTGTTTGGAGAAGCCTGAAGATCAAGAAAAATGGTGGCGGGCAAAATATGAAGAAGCTTATGCTATGTCCGATAAAATGCATCGTGGCTTTCCTAAAGGGCGTTGGTATAAGATTTTTGCGGGTATTGAGGAGCCGGAGCATATAGATGAAGTACAAGCATCTGAGATTGCCGAGAAAATCTACAGACATTTTTATGAAAATGCTCTTGCTTCTGGTTCTGAAAAAGCTGGAAAAGAGAAATATAAAGGTAAGGGATTTTTACCTCATCGCATTGCTTTTATTGGGAAAAACACTTTAACGCATGCTTATGAAAACTATGGTAAATCGCCGGACAGGCTAGACTTAACAGCAACAGAAGCCACAATGGCCTGTTATAAATATATGCAAAAAGGTGGAGATATTGCCCAGCGGATTCGCAGAAAAATTTTGGCGCAATTTTTGGAAACTACGCGTAAAGAAGATAAAATAAAGGAATCTGTATATATTATTGCTGTTCTGGAATTAAAAGAAAAATGGAAAGAAATTTTTGCCGCAGGTGTAAAGAATATAGCTACAGCAAGAAAAACTGATGAAGCCTTGTTCAAATTGCATCAAACGGTAAAGGAAACTTATAAAATTTTACTAAAGGGCAGGTCTCTTTTCCCTGATAAATTAAAGGATAAGCTACCAAAAGATAAAAAAGAGGCAGATAAGAGCAGAAATAAGCAGATTCACGATAAGCTGGCAGAGATTTTGCCGAGAGATATGAAAGAATTATTGCAGCTTATCCAATATAAAAGCTGCAATCGCGATATTGGTCACCTTATCCGCCTGGGCAAAATTATTCACTATAGTTCTAGGAACCTTACTTCGCAGGAGCAGCTTTTTGCTGCTGAAGTGGAAAATAGTGATTATTGGACGAGCCAAGGACAAACAATTATCAAACAGAATGAAGCTTTTGTTCGCATCTGGCGGCGCTTGCTCGCCTTTGCCGGCCGCAATGTAGCGGATTGGATTGCTCCGAATAATGACGGTCTCAAAGATGTTTTAGGTGGCACTGGTTCTTGTAAAGCTGCTCTGAAATATTTTGAAGAACATTATGAAGGAAATGACGAAGAGGGTAAAAAATATACGGCAGGCTTTGATGAAAAATATAATGTTTTATTTGCCGATGATGATGGACTCTTCTTTAACAAAGGAACAAAAACCCTCGATGCCCTTAACGGGAAAGGGGGTAAAAGGCCGATTCTTGAATTTATTATAGGCGCTTTGACCGATTTACGTAATGCCGCTTTCCATTTTAAAGGCATGGAGCATTTCGTAGAACAATTTGGTAAAGCGGATTGGGTGTCTGGGTGTGAAAGAGTGGGTGAAGAACAAACGCAAGAGCCTCATGAAGCGCAGGCGAAAATAGTGCCGTTCCTTGAAAATTATTATCACAAGGCCTGTGAGGCGTATCGTATGCGCTTGCTGCATATTCTGGAATCGATCAATGTGCATAAATTCCTGAATTATGAACAGATAAAGAATTTTTTATCAGAAATTACAGCGGCAGAGGCAAGCCCGCTGCCTTTGCCGCGTTTCCAGAAATTGCTTGAGCGTTCTGATTGCGCCTGGGCAAAAATAGGCAAGCCTTTGCTCTTGCCGCCTTATACTAAGGCACGCGATAGAGCAGGAGACGGAGATAAAGATCTCGCCAAAAACTGCCAGTATAATTTAGCCCATATGCTTTATGATAAACTATTCCGGGCTTGGTTGGAAAATTTGCCGGCAGAGAAGTTACAAGATTTTATCAAAAGAGCGATAGAGCGGACAACGGAAGCTGCGCGTAAAATAAACGGGGGAAAGACAGATAAAGAGCTGATTCTGGCAAGAGCGGGGAAACTTTCTGCCATACAAAAAAATGAGCGGGTGCAATGGTTTTTTGCCGGTTTGGTGGCGGATTCCTCTACGGAGGGGCGCGTTCAAAAAGATAATTATAAGCATGATGCCGATGCCGCCCGAGAAAAAGCAGAATATATTGAAGAATTTAAGCAAGATGTGGTGGCGCTTGCTTTTGCCGATTATCTGCGGGAAAAGCAGTTCTCTTTTATTTTGGATATAAAAGATGTTCGTTATCGTGACAAAAATTTCCCTATGGAAACGTTGAAGAAAACGCTCAGAGAAGAAGGAACAACTGAAACAGAAAAGACGGAACAAAATGGAGAAAAGGCAGATTGGATCTGTGCAAAATTGTATTTTCTACTGCATTTGATGCCGGTAGAGGAAGTTTCCAGCCTGCGTCAGCAAATTCGTAAATGGGAGATTGTTGTTGATAAACCGGAAGTTACGGCTGCAACGAAGGAAGCAGAAAGTGAAGACGTTATAGAAGGGGCGCAAGAAAGAGAGCAAAAAACAAAGGAGCGGCAGGAAAAAGCTTTGACACAGCCTATCCTCCAAGCGCTGGATTTATATATTTTTATGCATGATGCCCAATATGTCGGTGAAGAAATAGAAGCAGTTACTGCCGACTGGGAAGAAATTTTCTTCGAACATGGCAAAGGGGCTGTAAATAAAATCTTTCCAGCGCAGGAAAGACAAAAAGATTTACAGGCCTTCCGCGATTTACGGGAAATGCGGCGTTTCGGCAATACTGTTTTGAACGATATTTACGCACGAAAGAAAATCAGCTCTGAGAAAATAGAGCAATGGCGTGAACAGAAAGAAAAAGTGGAAGGGAAAAATGGTCTGCAAACAGAATTGCAGACATTGCATGAAACCTGGGTAAAGAATCGGAAAAATCCGGAATGGCAGAGAAAAGGAAAAGACGGTCAGGAAGGGGAAAAATATAAAGAATATAGAGAGAAATTGGAAATTGTGGCGGCTTATCGTATCCTGGCGGGGGAGGTTAAACTGCAAAATCATGTGCGGCTGTACCGGTTGCTTATGGCCGTGCTGGGGCGCTTGGTCGATTTTTCTGGCCTGTTTGAACGTGATTTATATTTCACTCTGTTGGCTTTGTGTTATCAAAACGATGTGAAGAATATAAAAGCGATTTTTGAAGATAATGAAGATAGCGGAGCGCCTATTGAGAAAAAGGAAGATGGTGAAAACCTTCTCCAAGATGGGCAGGTTTTTAAAGCGCTTGATCAACTGAAGGGAGATTATGCCCCTATCAAAAAGGAGCTTGTTAAATTTTTTGGAGATGTTTTTAGAGAAGAGAAGGGAACTTCAAGAAATATACGCAATCGTTTTGCCCATTTAAAAATGCTGTCTCTGCCTGAAAAGGAAGAGATTAGTTGGACTCAAGGCGTGCAAATAAATTTGACGCAGGAAGTGAATAATACCCGGCAGCTTATGGCTTATGATCGCAAGCTGAAAAATGCCGTGGCGAAGTCGCTTATTGATCTTCTGGATCGGGAAGGGCTGAAATTAAGCTGGCAGATGAGCATCGAAAGCGTGCCTGAGGCAGCCGCAAAGAGCGATAAGAGCGCCCCACTAAAGGATAAAAAGGTAAACCATAATTTGTGCAATCCTCATGTAGAAACAAAATGGATTCCCCATTTGGGCAGTAAGCTGCTTGATAAGAAAGATAAAGACGGTAAGCCGGTTATCGGTAAAAACGGCAAGCCGGTGAAAGAAGCGATAACCGAGCCGCGCCATGGGGATATTTATGTTACTATGGTTAAATCTCTATTTGGGGGCTGATCTCTGTTATGAATATGCGCAAAAATCTTGGTGCTTGTAGATAAAAAGTTGCCGTGTCCCCTTTTTTAATCTTCTGAAAAACAGGCGCGGCAGGCGGTGCATATGATTATCGTCACTCTTTTCGGCTTTCTGGAAAACGGCACATTGCGGATAATAAGGGGTGAAAGTGCTGCCCTGTATTTTGTCTCTGTTTTGACAAATCCCTGTTGCAATCTGTTGCGCCGGGAGGCAGGATTCAGGAGCAGCTGGCGATGAAATACCGGCTGCCGGCCGGCGAAAAGTGGGAAGCGTTTATGTTGCGTATTTTTAAGCCGGTGGCAGCCTGCCGCCTTTGCTGGCGCTTTTGGCAATCTGGTGGTTTAATGACTGGAAAGATGTGTTTTATATGCCGGCTTTTGCCGCTATTCTGGTGGCGATTCTGGTGTGGTTTTTAATGCGTGATACGCCGCAATCTTGTGGCCTGCCGCCGATTGAAGATTATAAAAACGATTATCCTATTGATTATAATCAGAAAAATGAAAAAAAGCTGAGTGCCCGGGCGATTTTCCTGCAATTTGTGCTGCCGAACAAGCTGCTCTGGCTCATTGCTTTTGCCAATGTTTTTGTTTATATGCTGCGCTATGGTATTCTGGACTGGTCGCCCTCTTATTTGCAGGCGGCCAAGCATTTTACTATGGACAAATCTTCCTGGGCCTATTTCTTGTATGAATATGCCAGCATTCCCGGCACTACCGGGGTGTTTTTTATGGCGCTGGTGACCATAGCTACCGTGATTTATTGGCTCAATCCGGCGGGGAATCACGGCATGGATATGCTCTGCATGATTCTTATCGGCTTTTTGATTTACAGCCCGGTTATACTTATCGGCCTGCATGCGCTGGAGCTGGCGCCGAAAAAAGCCGCCGGCACGGCAGCCGGTTTTACCGGGCTGTTCGGCTGTTTGCGGCGGTTCCGTCATTGCCAATATTGCTATTGGCTATCTGGCGGATAATTTTGGCTGGGACGGCGCTTTTTATCTGCTTATTGGCGGCAACATTCTGGCGATTATTCTGCTGCTGATTGTTATGGTGCAGGAAAGCCGGCAAAAACAGGTGGCGGCTGGCTGACAGGTTAAAGCGCGCCTACAGCCGGGCGGGGGACTTAAGCAGGCTTGTTTTTGCCGCAATAATAGCCTATGGCTGTAAGCGGTAGAATTTGCGTTTATATTGGCTGAAAAAGCTGTGAGGCAAAGGCAGAAGGAAAGATATAATGCGTCCGGTTTTAACCCCGCCTGCTGCCGGTAATAAAGTGCTGCTGCATTCCTGCTGCGCCCCCTGTTCCGGTGAAGTGATGGAAGCTTTGAGTGCTTCAGACATAGAGTATACGATTTTCTTTTATAATCCCAATATTCACCCCAAAAAGGAATATTTGCTGCGTAAGGAAGAAAATATCCGCTTTGCCCATAAGCATAATGTGCCGTTTATTGATGCCGATTATGATCTGGAAAACTGGTTTGCCCGGGCCAAGGGGCTGGAATGGGAGCCGGAGCGCGGGGCGCGCTGCACAATGTGCTTTGATATGCGCTTTGAACGCACGGCGCTTTATGCGCATGAGCATGGCTTTCCGGTAATGACCAGCTCACTCGGCATATCGCGCTGGAAAAATATGGCGCAAATCAATGCTTGCGGGCAGCGGGCGGCGGCGCCTTATGACGGGCTGGTTTATTGGGATTTTAACTGGCGCAAAGGCGGCGGCGCGGCGCGTATGATTGAAATCAGCAAAAGAGAGCAATTTTACCAGCAGGAATATTGCGGCTGCGCCTATTCCCTGCGCGATACCAATGCCCACCGCCGCGCACAAGGGCGGGAGCCGGTGCATTTGGGAGAGAAATTCTACGGCTCAGAGAGTGACAAAGCGCTGTGAGCAGCGGCGAAAGATTTTACCGCTGCTGTCGGTTTTTATGTGGCATAAAAATAAATATATTCAATAGGTTATTTTTATTATTTCATAAACAATCTGTGGCGCTGTTATCTAGTATTGCGCGCCTTGCCGGCGGCAATATGCGCCTGTTTTAGTGTCTGGTATTTGGCATGGCGGCCCGGCGACCGGAGCTTGCCTCATTATAGCGGCTGTGCTAGCTTGCGCCGGGAGGCAGTGATTACAGACAAAGGTTGAAACTGATGAAAACACGCGCGGCAGTGGCTTTTCAGGCGGGGGCGCCTCTCTCTATTGAAACGATAGATCTGGCCGGGCCGAAAGCGGGTGAGGTGCTGGTAGAAATTATTGCTACCGGTGTTTGCCATACAGACGCTTTTACCCTTTCCGGTGATGATCCTGAAGGCGCTTTCCCGGTAATTTTGGGGCATGAAGGTGCCGGTATTGTGCGCGAGATTGGCGCCGGGGTCAAAACTGTCAAACCGGGGGATCATGTTATTCCGCTTTATACGCCGGAATGTCGCGAATGCGAATATTGCCTGCACCCGAAAACTAATTTATGCGGCGCGATTCGGGAGACACAGGGGCAGGGCCTGATGCCGGACGGCAGCAGCCGCTTTTCCTTTAACGGCCAGCCGGTGCTGCATTATATGGGCACTTCCACTTTTGCCAATTTTACCGTTTTGCCGGAAATTGCGGTGGCGAAAATTCGCCCGGACGCGCCTTTTGATAAAGTCTGCACTATTGGCTGCGGGGTGACTACCGGTGTCGGCGCGGTGATTTTTGATGCCAAGGTGGAGCCGGGTTCCAATATTGCCGTTTTCGGCTTGGGCAATATTGGCCTGAATGTTATTCAGGCGGCGCGCATGGTCGGGGCGGATAAAATTATCGGGGTGGATTTGAATAGTGATAGAGCGGCCATGGCAAAAAAATTCGGCATGACGCATTTTATCAATCCGGTGGAAATCGGCGCCCGCGAATCGTGGTTGGGAGGCGGCGATTCGCAAGTAAAAATATCGGGCGGCGCGCGCGAACAAGAGACTGAAGGGGCGTGCGCAAACGTGCAAACAGCGCTCGGCAGCGGGCAGAAGACAGTGCCCGGCCGCGGTGCCGCGCTGAAAAATGTAGTGGAAGCGATACAGGATTTAACCGGTGGCGGGGTGGATTATTCCTTTGAATGTATCGGCAATGTGCAAACCATGCGCCAGGCGCTGGAATGCTGCCATAAAGGCTGGGGCGAGAGTGTGATTATCGGCGTGGCCGGGGCGGGGAAAGAAATTTCTACCCGGCCATTTCAACTGGTGACCGGGCGGGTCTGGCGCGGTTCGGCTTTTGGCGGCGCTCGCGGCCGCACTGATGTGCCGAAAATTGTCGATTGGTATATGCAGGGCAAGCTGAATATTGATGATCTGGTCACCCATATTATGCCGCTGGAAGAGATTAACCGGGCTTTTGATCTTATGCACGAAGGCAAATCTATCCGCAGTGTGGTGCTGTATAGTTAATTGCCGGTAGAGATTGTAATTTTTGGGGAGTTTTCACCAGGGGTAAGATTAAAAATAATAGAGACGCTGCCAGACTGGTTTATATATTGGGGTGCTGTATTTGCCGTTGGCGTGTCTTGTTATTTATGTCGTTGCGGCCGACGGAGGCTGGGGGAAAAAGCGAGAATCGCATAAGATAAGGAACAAGTGGAAAGAAGGGTAGAAAGTAATGGACAATGTGCCGCGGGGTAACCCAGCCGTGATTATAAGCGCTATAAGTAGTTGCTCGGCCTTGATGAGCGCGGTGAATTAACCAGGCATAAAGATGGCGTGATTGCAAGAATTGAGCAGAAAGAAAGGTGCGAGGAGCTTCATAGAAAGTTCAGATTTTTATGAAAATGAAAAAAACTTATTATCTGTGCCGTTATTATACTGCTTTTAGCTGTATTGACAAAAGGTGAGACGATGCGGCTGGTGGAACAGCATGGCTGCTTTGGCGGCTGCCTGCATATTTATGAGCATGATAGTGCGGTTTTGGGCTGCGCCATGCGCTTTTCTGCCTTTTTGCCGCCGCAAGCGCAAAAGGCTAAAGTGCCGGTGGTAACCTTTCTGGCCGGGCTGACTTGCACTTATGAAAATTTCACCGCCAAAGCGGGCGCTTATGGCGCAGCGGCGCGTTCAGGGCTGGCGCTTATTGCGCCGGATACTTCTCCGCGCAGCGCGCTTGTGGCAGATGATGAGGCCTATGATTTAGGGCAGGGGGCGGGGTTTTATCTTAATGCTCTGCGGCAGCCATGGGCGCAGCATTATCAAATGGAGAGCTATATTGCCGCTGAGCTGCCGGCGTTGCTGTGCCGCCATTTGCCGGTAGATAAAGAGCGGCAGGGCATAATGGGGCATTCCATGGGCGGGCATGGGGCGCTGACACTCTATTTGAAATATCCTCAGCTTTATCGCTCGGCCTCGGCTTTTGCGCCGATTGTGGCGCCGGCACAAGTGCCATGGGGGCAAAAGGCTTTTACTGCCTATTTGGGGAAGCATGAGGCCGAATGGGCGCAGCATGATGCCTGCGCCCTGATGACAGCGGCAGCCAAAACCGGCGGCCGCGCAGATTATGCCGAAATTTTGATTGACCAGGGGGAGGCTGATCCGTTTCTGGCCAGAGAGCTGCGGCCGGAGCTGTTTGCCGCTGCCTGTAGCGCAGCCGGGCAAAAACTGAATTTGCGCCGGCAGCCGGGCTATGATCACAGTTATTATTTTATCCAGAGTTTTATCGCTGATCATATAGCGCATCACGCTGCTTTGCTGCGTTAGAGTCTTGGCGCGGTTGGAGCGGCGCTTTTTAATCGGCCGGACGATGAGTGTCAGCCTGAAGGACGGGCTTTGGCCTGTAAAGCCTGCAGCACCAGCGAAAAAGCCGGGGAGGGCTGGCGGCGGCTGGGATAATATATATGATAGCCGGAAAAGGGCGGGCACCAGTCTTCCAGCACGCGTATGAGCCGTTTTTCGGCAATATGAGGGGCAAATTCTTCTTCCGGCAAATAAGCCAGGCCCAGGCCGGAGAGCGCCGCTTCAACAATATGCGGCGAAGTATTGCAGACTACCTGCCCGTCAACCTTAATCCGCACAACGCGCTTATCGCGCTCAAATTCCCATATATCCAGCCCGCCATAAGTGGGGAAGCGCATATTGATACAATTATGCCGGGTTAGCTCCTGCGGTTTGCGCGGTATGGGATATTGGGCAAAATAGGCCGGTGTGGCCACGGCGGCCATGCGCACCGCTCCGCCTATTGGCAGGGCTATCATGTCTTTGTCAATGGTTTCGCCAAAGCGAATGCCGGCATCATAGCGCTCGGCAACAATATCTACAAAGCCGTAATTAACATTAAATTCCAGCTTTATATCGGGATATTGCCGCAGCAGCGGGGCAAGTCTGGGCAGTAATATGGTGCTTAAGGCAAAATCGCCGCAGCTTATGCGCACCGTGCCGGCCGGCTCCTGCCGCATGGCAGTGGCGGCGTTAAGCTCTTCCTCAATCGCGGCAAAATGGCCTTCCAGCCGGGTGAGCAGGCGTTCGCCCGCCGCGGTTGGCGCCACGCTGCGGGTGGTGCGCGCCAAAAGGCGGATTTTGAGCCGTGCCTCGAGATTGGCCACAGTCTGGCTCAAGGCCGATTGCGTTACCCCAAGGCGAGCGGCGGCGCGGGTAAAGCTGCCCTCGCGCGCCACAGCGATAAAAGCCTGAATATCATTAAAATTGGCGCGCGCCATGACCTTTGCCTTTCAAGCCGGACTTATTAGTAGAGCTGATAAGTCTATTCATTATTCAGTAGCTTATCATTTTTCTGCCGCCGTGCAAGATTAGGCGCCGATAAACAGGCAACTTGCTTGACAGGCGATCGGCCGGCAGGGAAAAGGGAGATTTATGATGAAATTATGGACAATGGCGGCCATGATAATGGCCGCCGCTTTTTCAAATATTATAGCAGCAAAAGGGCAGGATATGTCACACGGCGCCGATAATTTTTATAAAAGCAGCACAGTGGAACGCCAAAGGGTGAGTTTCAACAATCAATATAAAATGGCGGTTATCGGCAATTTATTTATCCCCAAAGGGCTGAAATCCGGGACAAAAAGCCCAGCTATTATTGTCGGCCACCCAATGGGGGCGGTAAAAGAGCAAAGCTCTAACCTTTATGCGCAAAAACTGGCGGAACAGGGCTTTGTAACTCTGGCGATTGACCTGTCTTTCTGGGGTGAAAGCGAAGGTCGGCCGCGCAATGCCGTGTTGCCGGATATATATGCCGAGGATTTCAGTGCTGCCGCCGATTATCTGGGCACGCGCCCCTTTATTGACCGGCAGCGTATCGGCGTGCTGGGGATTTGCGGCAGCGGCAGCTTTGTTATTGCTGCGGCTAAAATTGACCCGCGGCTGCGCGCTATTGCCACGGTCAGCATGTATGATATGGGGGACGCCAATCGCCACGGGCTTAATGATTCTCTGAGTTTGGAAGAGCGGCAGAAAATTATCGCTGCGGCGGCTGAGCAGCGGTATAATGAATTTAGCGGCGGCAAACCCGCCTTGACCTCCGGTTCCGTGCATGAATTGACAGCCGATACGCCGCCGATCCAGCGCGAATTTTATGATTTTTACCGCACCAAACGCGGCGAATTCACTCCCAAAGGCGTCAGTGAGGCAACAACAACCCACCCGACTTTAAGCAGCAATGTCAAATTTATGAATTTTTACCCGTTTAACGACATTGCGACTATTGCGCCGCGGCCCATGTTGTTTATCAGCGGCGATCAGGCGCATTCCCGTGAATTCAGTGAAAAAGCCTATGCTCAGGCGGCTGAGCCGAAAGAGCTGTATTGGGTAAAAGGCGCCGGCCATGTTGACCTTTATGACCGGGTTGACCTGATTCCTTTTGCCAAATTGACTGATTTCTTCCGCCAGAATCTGCGCTAGCGCTTCGGACAGACTAGTCTGTAGCCGGCGGCGTGCGCAAAAAAGAAAGAATGTGGCGGGCGTGATTGGTAAGGCGGCACCCCCAAGGAAAATGCCAGGCGGCGTGCGTCAAAAAAATTAAAACAAGGCAGAGCAGGTTTTTCGCTTTGCCTTGTTTTAATAGCGCCTTACTTGCCGTAAGCTGGGCAAAATGGCAATCGGCCTTTATAAGCAAAGGGAAAGCAATAAATATGGCGGAAGGTGAAACAGTGAAAACTGTGCAGAAAACCCATTGGCTGGCGATTTTTTCCTTGTTTTTAGAGGTTACCGGGCTTGTCGGCTCTGAATTTCTGCCAATAAGCCTGCTGACACCCATGGCGGCAGATTTGGGTATAAGCGAAGGCATTGCCGGGCAGACAATCACCGCTGTCGGCCTGTTTGCTGTTGCCGCCTCGCTTTTGCTGGCGCCGCTCATGCAAAAAAGCGATCGCCGTTTTATTCTGCTGTTTTTTTCGGCTTTATTGATTATTGCCAATATGATGACGGCGTTTGCGCCTAATCTTTTTGTGCTGATTTTGGGGCGCTGCGGGCTGGGCCTTTGTGTCGGCGGTTTCTGGTCGCTGGCGGCGGCGACTGTTTTGCGGCTGACTGAGCCGCACAAAGCGGCAAAAGCGCTTGGCCTGGTTTTTGCCGGCGTTTCCGCTGCTTATATTCTGGCTGTGCCGCTGGCCAGTTATATTGGCCAGTTTATCGGCTGGCGCGGGGTTTTTGCCGTTTCCTGTATCTGGGCCGCTCTTGCTTTTATCTGCCAGTATAAGGCCTTGCCTTCCATGTCGGCCCTATTTGGCAAAAGCAGTTTTGCGGCGCAAGGTCAGCTGTTGCGCACGCGCTGGGTGCTGTTGGGACTGGCTGCGACAATGTGCAGCTTTGCTGGCTATTATGTGCTGTTTACCTATATGCGCCCGTTTTTTGAGCAGAGACTGGGCCTTTCCGGCGGCAGTCTGAGTTTTGCTTTACTGGCTTTCAGCCTGGCCAATTGTTTCGGCACTTTTATTGCCGGTTTTATTTTGACGCGCTTTTTGCGGCAGGCTCTGGTGCTAAGCCATATTATTCTGCTCTGCGTGCCTTGGCTCCTGTGGCTTGGCGGCCACAATCCCGGCGCCGATATTAGCCTCGCTATGCTGTGGGCGGGCTTTTTTGGTTTGGCCAATGTCGGCTGGTCTAACTGGATCATTCGCACAATGCCGGAAAAAGCGGAAATAGCCGGTGGTTTGCAGGTAGCGGCTATTCAGCTCTCTATTATGACCGGCGCGGCTCTGGGCGGGGTAATATTTGACCATAGCGGCATAGCGAGCCTGTTCCCTGCTTCTTCGGCTTTTTTGTGCCTGGCGGTTGTGCTGCTGCTGGCCAGTTTTAAACTCTTTGCCCGCGCCAAAGGGCGGCCGGTGTAAACTGAAATAAATCGCGCCGGCATAAGCAAGAAACATGCATAGATGATAAATAAAACTTGACGGAAAATAGGCCAGAGCTTAAAGGAGAATCAGGCCTCCGAACATGGCAGGCTGGGATTCCGCTAAGGCAAGAAGCGATAAAAGGTGATATATGAGGGACTTACTGGTTTTTATTTGCGGGTTTGTGGTGTTGTTTGTCTCGGGCGGCTTGGCTTATGGCGCTATTCGCCGCGCGGTACGCGGTTTAACGGCTTTTTCCGCCCGTCATTACTGGTATTATTTTCCGCTGGCCCTGTTATTTACGGTAATTGCTTTCCGCACAATTATGTTCTGCCTGGATTTGCTGAATATTTATTTTGTCAGCAATTTTGTCGTTTTTGACTGATAAAGGCTGATTAGCGGTAAAATCCAGTTCTGCGGAAACATGCCTTATTTTGCTGGAATCCTTCGGGTTGCTGTTGCCGCAATAGCCGGGCGTGGGGCGGTTTGCTGTTGTTTCGGCGGGAAGATTTTGGCCGCTCTTGCGCCGGAAATACTAGGCGCAGCGGAATATATGCCGGGCTGCCGCTGTTGAAGGAATAGAGCCGGTTTGGGGCCGGGCTATTGTTAAACCCGCAAAATCTGCATTAGCGGCTCAAAACTGTAGCGGGCAGGGCGGCGCCCCACGCCCTCCCGCAAGGTTTTGAGATAGCCCTGACCTTTAAGATTTTGGGTGAAACGTGTAGCAATACGAGAGGAAATGCCAGAATTTCTTTCGTCTGTGAATGTGTTATTATCAAAAATAGGCACAGTGAACAGAAAATCCAAAGCATTAATATAATATTCTGAATTTAATAATAGGCGGAAAGGCTCCTTTAAGCTTTCATAAAGCTGCCTTATATTGTTGGCTTTAGCTAAATTAGCTTGCGCCTGATATTCCATAGCGTGCAGGAAAAAGACAACCCATTCTGTCCATGCTCCATGCTCCGAGACATTGCGCATGGTCTGGATATAAGCATCTCTGTTCTGATCGAAGTAATCGCTAATATAAAAACAAGGCGAAGATATAAGGCCAAAACGCCACAGCATGAGAGGAATCAGCATGCGGCCAATGCGGCCATTACCGTCTTTAAACGGGTGCAGGGCCTCAAACTCCACATGAGCAATGGCGGTTTTTATCAGCCTGTCACTGTCATCACGGTTAATATAGGCAAAGAATCTGTCTATCCCCTGCGGCAGCAAAGCGGGAGAAATCGGCACAAAGGAAATTTCATTATTTTTAGTGCCGAGATAATTTTGTTCCGTTTTAAAACTGCCGGGAGATAAATGCGCGCCGCGGCCATGCTCAAGCAGACTTTGGTGAATTTGGCGTATCAGGAAACTGTTTAACGGTGCTCCGTTTTTGAGAGCATCTTGCGCCTGGTGTAAGGCATGACTGTAAAGGGAGACTTCCTGCGCGTCATTTTTATTATAGCCGCTGCCCGGCTCTTCCTTTGCCTGCTTAATATCGGCTTCATAATTCAAGACGTCGTCAATTGTGCTGATTGTGCCTTCTATCCGCGAAGATATAATAGCCTCACGATTGCGTAAGGGAGCAAGCAGAATTTCGCTATTATGCATGGTTTGCAAAATCTGGTCATAGCGCGCCAAACCTGCTGCGGCAGCGGAAAGCGGCTTAAGCAGACGATGCGCGCTCAAGTCAATTTTTTCAGGAAACTGGTCATAATGATAATGAACGGCATCAGGGAAATGTTGCATGGGCCTTTTCCAGAAAAGTCTTAATATGAAGCAAATATACGATAAAAAGAAGATTTTGTCTACACGAAAAGGTCAATTCTGGTAAACAAAGGGATTTGTGTGCTTTATATGGCAGACAAAATATTTTGTCTACACGAAATTAGGCTTTGCAGTAGACAAATAAATGGAAGCTATTTTTTATAACGTTCGGGGAAGCGGTAATAGTCAATATTGAACATATTATCGGCAAATTCTATATCCGTCTTGGTATTCAGTATCTGAATGGTTGTGTCCTGGCCGTTTTCGGTCATTGTCCATTGTTTCAGATCATAAGTTTGCGCATCAAAAATCATGCGGATTTTGGCGCGGTTGGTATTATCGCCCAAAACCAGAGTAACGGCATTAGCTTCCTGAGTGAATTCCAACAAGCGGCCATTGGCAATATTGATTTTATCGGCCAACAGCAAATTTAACGGCGATTTCCCCAATTCATACAGGCTCCAGCTGCGCAATTTGCGATTATTGACGGCAATAACCTCACCGTCACAAATAACCCGCAGCGGCGAATCTTTATAATCAAACAAAATCCTGCCCGGGCGTTCAAGATAAAACATGCCGGTTGTCATGCCGCCGCGCGCATCAAATTGCACAAATTCGCCCATCATTACCCGGATTTGCGAAAATTTATCGGCCAAAACCTGCGCCAGTTTTTGCGCTTGCTCCAGGCCGATTTTTGTTTCACCGGTGCTTTTATCGGCCGGGGCAGAGGGCAAAGCGGTTTGCACGCCCGGCAGCGGGGCGCCTGTATCAGGCGCAAGGGCGTTTGGCGCGGCACTGTCTGCCGGCCTGTCTGATGTGAATTTAGGCTGCGGCACCGGCACATCGAGCGGCGGGCTATAGGGGGCGGGAGCGTTGTCCTGCCCCCGGCTTTGTACCCCTGTCTGGGTGAGCGAAAATGATTCGGCCCAACTTGCCGGGGGCAAAACGGCGCCAAACAGCATTATGGCGGCAGCAAACACTATAGGGGGCAAAGCTGTTTTGAACAAAAAGGTAAAGTGCATAAGCCGCTTTCATCACGCGCTGCTTTTGAAACAGCAGCGCCTTTATTATGCCGAAAGCCTGGGCAAAAACAAGGCGCTATAGCGAAAAACCCTTATTGCAGGACACAGAAGTATCATCTGTGCGCGGAATCTGGGCTTGAGCCAGTGGATTCGGCTTCCAGTAAAGGCCTTTGGCGGCATTTCTGACCAGAAAACCTTTTTCAAAAAGCTCCCGGCGCAATAGGGCCCAATCGCCAAAATTATGATAATGGTTCAGCAAAGCATTAACTTCCTTCTCACTGTAAAGACGATTGGCAGAAAATTTTTCGGCCAGATAAAGTAAAACAGCCTGTTTATCTTTGGTTTTTTTCGGCCAATAAGTGACAATGCCTTCCCTATTAGTGCAATGTGTCATAATTTTTGTCCGTCATTTAAATATTTCGCGCGGTGTGCAGGCGCCCCGGCAGAGCGGCGATTCGCTCTCTCAGAAGGCGTTATCTACCTCAAGAGGCTTCGCGCTCCGGCACCAGAATTTCGCGTTTGCCGGCATGATTGGCAGCGCTGATAACGCCTTCTTCTTCCATGCGCTCAATAATAGTGGCGGCGCGATTATAGCCAATACCCAGCCGGCGCTGAATATAAGAGGTGGAAGCCTTGCGATCGCGCAAGACAATATCAACGGCCTTGTCGTAAGGATCATTGGAATCCGGCAGGTTACCGGCCTCAATGCCGGCTGTTTCATCTGCCTCGTCCTCATCTTCCATTACGGCGCTTAAATATTCCGGCGCTCCCTGTTTTTTCAGATGAGCGACAATGCGTTCCACTTCCATATCGCCGACAAAAGGCCCGTGGACGCGTTTAATGCGGCCGCCGCCTTTCATATAAAGCATATCGCCTTGCCCCAGCAAAGTTTCTGCCCCTTGCTCGCCCAAAATTGTGCGGCTGTCTATTTTGCTCGTTACCTGAAACGAAATCCGCGTGGGGAAATTGGCCTTGATCGTCCCGGTAATAACATCAACTGAAGGACGCTGGGTTGCCATAATAACATGAATGCCTGCTGCGCGCGCCATTTGCGCCAGCCTTTGAACCGCGCCTTCAATCTCCTTGCCCGCAACCATCATT
>Ga0153977_1000180_pt1 | contig 16494 bp, 14 predicted proteins | sample TSGA061MetaG_FD_104710 | JGI IMG/M metagenome (GOLD analysis project Ga0153977, IMG submission 104710) | Attine ant fungus gardens microbial communities from Georgia, USA - TSGA061 MetaG | ecosystem: Host-associated > Fungi > Mycelium > Unclassified | place: USA: Georgia, Yuchi Wildlife... | reverse complement strand
CATGTGATTTGGTTACCTAAGTTCCCACACTATTTATACCTTGACCTCATTGTATGACTTGAGATTTTGGATTAAGTGTTTAAATGCATGGGAGACTGTTTCCTTCTTGGGGCTCTCATAACAGAAGTCCCCTTTATAGCTAGGGCCTACTTTCCAAAAAGCTTTTGAGTGCTATACTCATTAGTGAGGACAATGAGAGAGTAAGCAAAGAGTGAAATGTTGAGGCTGTAAGATATAGAGTCAACAATTAGTATCAAGTTCTTGTGTTAGTGTGAGGTCGTAAAGACTTAGGCTTAACCAAGGTAATTGTTCAGGAAAAACTTGATAGAGTTTCTTGTTAGATTTTACTAGGTACTTATACAAATATTGGATGGTCTGTATGACTATCTCCCACAATCACATGACCCTTACTAAGAACTATACATATATTACATAATCCTTTCTATGCTATTTATATCTTTCCTATACTGTATTCTTGAATATTTTCTATTAAGTTAATAAACATATGAGAAATAGTTTCCTTCTTGGGAGTTATCTCATGACACATGTGTGTTGACTAATAATGGTTTACTCCACTCAAAGGCTTTTCTAACTCTATGATTATCACAACAGTATCTTTCATAAGGTCAAAACAATGCAAAATAGACTGAAACCTGTCCAGATCCTATAAGGGAATAACATAATTTCTAACTACTCTAATGTTAGTGAAAAGAGCAGACTTAGAGTCAGAACAATGAATAGCCCAGAAGTTCTAATTAATGTTGGGATAAGGTATTCTACTATACATCTACTAGTATATATATTTACACTAGGTGGTCTGTGCACATTGCCAAGCAATCACATGACTTGTACATTAATAACTACATTACCTTATAAGGCTACCTAATACTGATGGAAAGATGAGAACCAGAGAGAAGGGTTATAGAGAAGGCAGCTAGACAGATTATAGGGTGAATTAGATATTAGGGAATCAAGAATAAACAACTGAGTTTATAACAATTTAAGGCTAAGGAAGGTGCTCTACTCCTCATAAGTTATGCTAATTTATTATGTAATATTGAGAATAATATTAGAATTAATTATTATTGATTGTTTAACTCTGATATTATCCTCTCTCTTCTTAATGCCATGTTCTTACAGCTCTCATGGCTCTGCTTGGTTCTTGTAAGGGGACAAGTCTTAGTCACACTAGGAGAGCTTAGTAATACATTGGTATGGATGAGTAGTATCTAGCTTGCCCTATGATCTGTGCAGCTGCTTTCTATACAAACCCTTTTCTCTTATTCTTATCATCCTATCAGTACTAGATAGCCTTATAAAGTAACATAGTTATTAATGTATATGTCATGTGTTCCCTTGGCAATGCACATAGACTGGCTAGTGTAGATATATATACTAGTGGATGTATGGTAGAATACTTTATCCCAACATTAATTAGAACTCCTGGGCTATTTATTATTCTAACTCTAAGTCTGCTCTCTTTATTAATACTAGAGTAGTTAGGGACTGTACCATTCCCTTACAGTTCTCGAAGATTGTCTACTATTGGTTTCTCAGCATCTGGGTATATTCAATAGAATTCTTTTATAACTTCTTTAGCATGGTACATGTAGTAGACCAGTTCTCAGGTGTCATTATTGTGTGCTAATTCCACCCAGTGTACTTTATAGAGGTAGATTCCATTGTATTGTTCTGCACCAATAATGGTATCTATTTTCCATTCTACCTTGCTGTCAATAATATTAGGGTCTGGTAGGTCTAGTATTGGCTGACCATTTAGTGGAGATATATATGGTTCAAGTCAATCAATATTAAAGACTAGCCAGATTCAAAGATAGACAGGGAGGTTTAGTTGGTATGCATTTCTGTTTATTATTTTTGTGATAGTATATAGACCAATCTTCTTCTGATCTAATTTTCAGCTAGATCTTTTGGTCTGGATATCAATTGTTTGTAACCAGACTTTGTCACCCATAGCAAAGGACATTTCCTTCCTGTATTTGTTATATTATTTTGCCATAGCCAATTGTATATATTCCAGTGCTGTTTTTAATATATTGAATAGTTCTTGTATTTTAGTTATATATACCACTACTGTTGGTTTGTCTAGGGGGCCTCTTTTATCCTTCTTTATTATGACTGATCTCAGATAGTATTCTTGATTTGCAAAGAAGGGTGAAAGTCTGGTTGAGGAGTACTTTGAGTTATTGTAGGCAAACTATACAGATACTAGGTATTTGTCTGAATCATCTTGTTTCCAGTTACAGTAGGCTTGAAGATATAACTCAACAATAGTATTGAGTTGTTTGGTTTGACCATCTGCCTAGGCTTGATATACACTGGTAAGTACTTGTTTTATTTCTAGCTGAGTACAGAGGTGTTGCCAGAACTTGTTAATCTAACATTTATCTCTATCTGGGACAATGGTCACTGGTATTCCATGGTGGCAGATTACTGTATTGATAAATAGATTAGCTGTGCCTTGTGCATTTAGTGTTTTTCTACAAGGTACAAAATGTTCCATTTTTGTGAAATAGTCTACAACAACTAGAATATAGTCATGGTAGGTTTTTTTTGTTGTTAGAAGGTCTATAATCATGTCCATTCCTATTCTCTGCCAGAGTGCACTTGGAACTTGGAGTGGGAGAAGTTTTCTATAGTTGGCATACATTATTGGTTTATTCTGTGCACATGACTGACATGTCTTAGTATAATCAGCTGTCATTCTTGCCATATCCAGCTACCAGTATTGTCTCTTTATGAGTTTAAGGGTTTGGTCTCTTCCAAAATGTTCTGCTAAGGGATTATTGTAGTGTTGATTGAGGATTTTGATGTATAGGTCCTCTAGTATATAGATTTTTCCTTTGTAGTATGTTAATCTATCTTGCTCTTTTCAGTCTTCTAGTTTGGAGTGTGATATTGTTGTCTTTAGGTATATGTCATTTTTGTTGGTATCTGTAAGGGGACTCTACCAATGCTATCTCTGAAACACTAGACTCATAGCCCAGACTGATCCTGTGCTTAATTAAATATTATATAGTAATATTTAATTCCTCTTAGCTCAACTTGGAAACCCTTGCCCCTGACTAACAGAACTATAAACTCAGGAATGCCTCAGTAGTAGAAGTATATATTGTAGAAGTACACTCCAGAAGTCTTATTCTAATCTCTAAGAATTCCCCTAGAGATGAGTTGTGATATATTTAGAACTTGTAATATTACTAAGAATTCTCCTAGAGTCTACTCCATTCTAGTTGTCCTTATAGCAGATTAGGATCTTTTTAAATGGAGCTTTGGTAGAATGCAATAAACAGTCTTCCCTTAAATACCCTCCCTTGCTTGCAACCAACCCTCCAAACACTCTATTCCATATGGATGTCACATACAGATACTCTCCAGGGCATAGCTAACACTCTAGCTTACCTACAGCACTATTTACACAAAGTCTCCAAGAGACAAAATAACTCAGAAACTAACATTAATAATATTTTCTCTGCCTTGACCACCTAGCTACAGCAGCTTACATAGCTGATCTCAAATTCCCTCCAGTCTCTAACTCCAGTGATCACTTTACCCCTATCGCCTATAGTAGTATCCCCTCTACCAGCTACTTTCAGATCTCAAGCCTGGTCTAAACTTGTGTTCTCTTCAGACTTCCATAGAGAACAGAGCTTGGGTCATGTAGTCCTCAACTCCTGTGCCTTGTACATTCACTTGGCCCTGGAGTAGTTCAATTGTGAGGAAAAGAAAGTACTCTGGACACTAACATTCTTCAAAAGAGACTAGGCTGTAAAGTGGTCTGAGAACCTCTTTAGACAAGAAGCAGACACTGGTATCTTCCCCTTTCAAACCTGGGTCAACTTCAATCAACAGTTCTAGATCTAGTTTTCCCTAGTTAATGTAGAAGCAGACACTATAAGCTCCTTGGAAGAATTATCCTACTACTAAGAAAACTGGACAATGGATGATTACTTGGATGGTTTTTAGACCCTAGTCTCCAATACTAGATATATAGACCTCCAGACCCTGGTGGTAAAGTTCAGACAAGGACTCCAGACTAATACCTAGAGCTAGATTGCTACCATGCCCTATAGAAGATCTACAGGTATAGATCTGGAGGCATGGTACAATGCCATCTAGAGAATCAACTAAGTCTACCTTACTAATGAAACCTTCCAGTCCTCACAATGTATAGTATCCTCTATTCCCTCTAGGATTCCTGCCTTCTGTCTGGCCCTATTTACTATGGTTCACACCTCTCTAGTCTTCCCTATGTCTATTCCTCTTAGACCACTACCTCCATCTCTACCTCTGTCTCTTGGAGTGTCCATGGATATAAATATAGCTTGGAAAGCCTGACATATTCCTCTATATAGCTGCTATTGTTGCAGAAAAACTGGCCACCTTGTTAGAGACTTTTTACACTACCTCAATGTGTGATAACTAATAGTAGAGTAGAGGGAAGAGCTGATCAAGAATTTAATGGTCCTCAAGAATACAGTTGTCAAAGAGAAAGCAGAGCCCCCAGTCAAAGAGGGTTTTGTATAGAGCAGCTAGTGAAGAATATATCCTGGTTACTCCCAGTAAATAGGTTCACTGTACTCAAAATAGAATATATCAATATAAGTGATAATGAACCCAAAGACATATATCCCTCTGCTCCAGTCAGCCATCCTATACCTTGGTATTATGAGACAACCAAGAAGAAAACTATTTCTTGTATATTCATCAACTTAATGGGAAACATCCAAGAATATAATATAGGAAAAATATAAATAGGGTGGGAAGGATTATGTAAGATATAGATAGTTCTTAGTAAGGGTCATGTAATTGTGGAAAATAGGTACACAAACTATCTAATATTTGTATAAGTACCTAGAGGAATCCAATGAAGAACTCTATCAAGTTCTTCCTGAACAACTATCTTAGTTGAGCTCTGAGTCATCATGACTTTACACTAATACTTGGAGACCAAAGTAGAAAAGCCAATTGCCCAAAGAGCTTTTTGCTAATGGCCTTAATGTATGTGGAATGTCTCTAGTCCTCACCATGGAACATAGTACAACTAACACCAGTAAACTTCACTCTATTAATGCACTTCTAGATTGCAGAGCTACTAGAAGTTTCATTGACTGTGACTTCATCTAATCCAAGGAAATGAACATTTGAACTATTTCCCACCCTATACCAGCCTTTAATATTAATGGCTTCTCTAACAAAGTAGGACAGATATTGGAAGTAGTGGATATCATTCTCCACTACAAAATGCACTCAGAATGGATGCTACTGGCTGTCTCCAGCTTGGGAAAGCAGAAGTTAATCCTTGGCTATACTTGGCTCAAGAATCACAACCCCAAAGTTGACTAAAAGAAAGAAAAAGTTTGTATGACACAATACCCACTTTACTGCAAAGGGTATCACACTCTCAGAAGGGAGCAGACCTTGAAAAGAAGGCAAGAGGTCTGAGCTATCTAATACTGTTGAATTAGATCTCTTTCCCTCCTAGACAGTAATAAGGACAAACTTGAGACTCTAAGCAGAACTGATAGACAAGATTGGGAGGCCAGAAACCAATTGTTTATTACCAGGCTACTTCCTGAACCCTCTAAAGAGACAATCCAAGCTTTTACCACTACCTCTCAATGGCTAGCAGAAGGAGCCTGATGGAGCATGGAGATGTAGGCTATAACTGCTCCCTTACTCCCTTATGCTAGAGATTTCAAATCCATGTTTGCTAAAGACAACTTTGACATCCTACTGGAGTATTATCACTAGAACTATATAATTGAACTCCTTCCAGATTCCAAGCCTAGATCCACTAAAGTCTACCTTCTCTCCTCTATTGAGCAAAAGAAACTAAATACCTTTCTAGAGGAGAATTTGTGCACAGGATGGATATACCTATCTAAGTTGCCCATAGTTGCTCTAGTGTTTTTTATCAAAAAGAAAAATAGTTCCCTTCAGTTGGTATAGGACTACTGGGCTCTTAACTCTATGATAATGAAGAACAAGTACTCTTTACTCCTTATCTCCAAACTTGTATTGCAGCTCTATAGAGCCAAGTACTTTACCAAGCTAGATATTCTGGTGGTGTTGGAAAATGAAGTTTTGATGGATTCTGTCAAGGTTGCCAGAGTCCAAAAATGGTCTACCCCAGAGTTGCAGACCAACATCCAAGCCTTTTTAGGGTTTGTTAACTTCTATCAGCACTTCATCCAGGACTTCTCAGCCATAGCTCAGTCCCTCTTCAATCTAACATACTCTAATCAGGTATAGAAATGGAAAAACAAGGAGCAGACTGCCTTTAAGGCCCTCAAAATAGCTATGACTTCCACCCCAGTATTGGTCTTGCCTCAAAACTCAGAACCATTCTAGATTGAAGCAAACAGCTCAGACTATGCCACTGGTACAATCCTGTCCCAACTATTATAACAAATCCCCTAGAAGATAAAGAGAAGTATGATAGATGGAGAGATAATCTCCCTCTAAATGATTATTATGAAATTGATTATCTCAGAGGAGATAATTATGAATGGTTATTCAACTCATTGGATAAATGGGAAGAGGCTTAAGAGAGAGGATGGAAGGATTGGACTACTACCCTCAATAATTATAATTGGCTAATATCAATAATGACTACTAATCAGGATCCTTAATAGATCCAGATCCAACTGAAACCTAAAGAAGAACTAACCTAAATAGAAACTATAATAGAAGAACACCTAAAACAGACTTATAAACAATTATAAATCCTAAAACAGACATTGGTAGTAACCTAGACAATAACAGTCACAGACAGTATTAGCTACTTCTCTATTAGGATAGATTAGTAGAAATATTCATAAATATATCTAGAAAGAGTGAAGAGCTCTAAGTTTTTTCTTTCTTTCTTTCTTTCCTTAATCTTTGGTTTGAAAGAACACTTCAAGAAAGTATTGTTATAATTGACAATTATCTCTGGAGTGAACATTGACTAGAAAGATAACTGGATATACTCTTGTTGAAATACCCTAACAGGATATCACTTGGAAAGTAATAGTACAAAAACTATCAGTTATTCTTAGATGACAAATACATTTGGAGTCTAAGTCATAATACCAACAGTCCACAAGAGATGGCAACTGGCATCTGGTGGCATTTTACAGTAAGTTCTTGTCTCTGGTAGAACAAAACTACAAGATCTATGACAAGGAGATGCTTGCTATCATCTATGTACTAGAGAAGTAGAGGCATTTCCTGGAAGGAGCAGCCAACCCAGTAGAGATCTAGATGGACCATAAGAATCTGGAATACTTCATGACCGCCAAGAAGCTAAACTGCTAGCAAGTATATTGGTCTAGTATAGTTTGACTTTACCCTCTATCACTATCTAGGGCAATCCATAGGAAAACCAGATACCTTATTGCAGAGACTAGACTATGGCAATAGATCCTCTAACAATAAAAATGTGGTATTGCTTCATCCAGAGCTCCTGGCTATCTGCACTCTAGAAGGAGTAGAGCTTACAAAGGCAGAATAGAGTATCCTATTCAAGGTCCACAAGGGCAACTGTTCTAGAGACCTCAAGAAGCCAGTTGCAAGGGCTGTTCAAGAGCTCTAATGCTCTATAACTAAGACAGTGCACTCTTCAGAGTGGTCAAACGTAAATGGCCTACTCTACTTCTGAGGAAAGATCTATATATCCTAGACTCCAGACTTGCATAGAAAGATAGTCTCCCTATACCACAATACCAAGATCACAGAACACCCCAGTAGGTAGAAGATATTAGAGCTGGTATCTCAAAACTACTAGTGGTTCCAAATAGCAAGATACATAGAACAGTACATAAACACTTATAACCTCTGTTTCTATACAAAGACTACAAGAAGGCCCCCAGTTGGAGAGCTCCACTCTATTCTAGTCCTGAAAGCTTAGTGGGACACCCTCAGTATTAACTTCATAGTTAAACTCCCCAAATCCTCTAGGTACAATGCTATCATGATAGTAGTGGACTTAGTATCCAAAAGAGCCTACTTCATTCCGATGTATATAATGGTGACTGTAGAAAGAGCAATAAGGTTGTTCCTGCACCAGATATGGAAACTCCATGGACTGTCCAGACATATAATTTTGGACCACAGACCCTAGTTCATAGCTCTATTTACAAGGGAACTTTATAGACTACTGGGAATTCAGCTAGCCTCCTCCATAGTCTAGCATCCACAAACCAACAGACAGATAGAGCATATCAATCAGGAACTCAACCAGTATCTGTGTCTGTTTGTCAACAAGCAACAAGATAACTGATATAACTTACTACCAATGGCAGAATTCCAGCACAACAACTATATGTATGCCTTCATCCAGTAGACTTTGTTCCTGCTCAACACCAGATAGACCTCCTATATGGGTTTCAAGCCTAGGCAGCACCCTTCTGGACTGGAAACAGTAAATGAGTTCAGAGTGAATAAAGGCAACCATCAAAGAAGCCAAGGCCACAATTTAGAAGGCACAAGAGAATATAATAAGGTACTATAACCAAAGAAGATCTCTGGTCCTGGTGTTTTACCCAGGGGATTGGGTTTTCCTTGATACAACCAATATCAAGACCACACATCTGTCTCCAAAACTGTTGTATTGTTGTCTTGGACTCTTTATAGTAGAACAACAAGTGGAACCTCTTGTCTACCACCTCAAGCTACCATACACAATGAAGAAACTCTACTCTATGTTCAATATAGTAAAGCTGTCTACCACTCCAAGACCTAGGCCCCTACTGCCACCTGTTATCATTGATAGAGAAGAAGAATAGGAGATAGAAGAGATCTTTGTAAGAACTTAGACTATAGTATCTTAGAACTACTCCTAGTCTGAGTTGACAAGAAGAACTTAATAGAGTTCTCATTTAATTGCTATATGCTACTTATATACATTCTGTATTTACTTCTATTTATAAAGTCCCATGCATCTCTTTTGAGTCATTCCCTCTTGTATGTTTGTTGATTTCCTAATTAAAAAAAAAGAGAAAGAAAAGAAATATAAATAATGACTTAGCTATTTGGCTATATTATGACACCACCCCTCTCTTAAGATTTTTCATCCTGAGGATTTTTATAACTTGTAGTAGGAATCACAGATGTTCTCCATTTTATTGTTATCTTCTTCTGTCCATTCTTTGATTTCTAAGTTTTCCTGCTCAATTTCCTCCTTCTTTTCCTTTATTATTTCTATTATTCTTCATTTCTTTGTTTTTCCTTCTTTTTATCTCCTCCAATTTCTTTCTAACCTTGCCTAGTATTTCTCATCATATCTTTTATCTGACTATCCAAATAATTTTCTTGCCATAAACCTTTCTGGTAATTCTCCTCTCCTGAATATCCCTTCTTTCTGTTCTTGTTTTCAAATATCTTCTATATCTTGCTGATATTCTTTCTTGAATTTCTTGAGTGCTTTTTTTGTATTTTCCAAGTTTTCTTTTCCTTCCTAGGTATCAGATTCTGCTATGAACCCTTTCCACTATACCAAGTATTTATTCTTCCCCCTTATTCATCATTTGTTCAGAATTTTTTCAACTTTCCATTCCTTTTCTCTCTTGATTATAACTAGAGCTGGTTGTTTTTTTCTCTGCCCCTCTACTTGCCCTATGTATTTTTGTATTCTACTGACATTGACTACCAGATGTATTTTTACTATACTGGGTAGTTCTAATTCTACTGCATTTGATAATACAATTTTCTTTATCTTATAAGGCCCTACAAATCTCTCTGTTAATTTCTCTGTTCTCTTTCCAGTCATTTGATATTTCAGATCCTTAGTACTTAGCATTACTAGGTCTCCTACTTTATACTCATCAACTTCTACCCTCTTCCTGTCTGTATACTTCTTTATTTCTTCTTGTGCCTTCCCCAGTACTGCTTTTGCTTCTTCCTGAATTTCTCTTATCTTTGTTACAAATTTCTTGGCTCCCTTATATTTCCTCTTCCTTCTCATTTCAAACCCTATTCTAGGATCTTGTCTATAATTTGCCTTGAAAGACAATATTTTAGTACTTGAGTGTACTTTATTATTGTAGGCAAACTCTACTGTTCCTAGCCAATCAGGCCACTGTTCCTGCCTATGGTTAATAAACATCCTTAGGTACTGCTCTAGTTCCTGATTAACTCTTTCAGTCTGTCCATCTATTTGGGGGTAGAACACTGTTGACAATTTACTTTCAATCCCCAACATCCTATTTAACTCTTGTATTATTCTTGCTATAAACTGGGGTCCCTTGTCTAAAATAATACTCTCAGATAACCCATATAACTTTCATACATTGTTTCTAAACAACCTGGCTAGTCCTTCTGCTAATGTCTTTTCTGTAGTAGAAATAAAATATACTATTTTTGTCAATCTGTCAACTACCACTAAAATTGAGTCATATTCTTGTGCCAGTGGCAACTTGGTGATAAAATCTACTGAGATATGTGCCCAAGATTTCTCTGGAATTGAATTTGGCATTAGTTTTCCTGCTGGTTGTTCTATGTAGTTTTTATTATGCTAGCAGGTATTACACCCCTCCATATATTGCTTCACTTCTTTTGTGACCTCTGGCCACCAAAAGTTCCTAGTGACCAGTTCTACTGTTTTCCACTGTCCTCTATACCCTCCTACTAGTGTATTATAATACAACTGAATAATCTCTGCTTTTAGTTTCTTATCTTTTGGTATGTATACCTTCCCTTCCTTATATATAATGCCATTGACTTCTCTCCACTCTCTATCTCTTAGTATCTTTACCTCTGCTTGTTTTATTTCCTCTACTGCCTTAATCATCTCATTACCTTTTACTTCTGACTGCTTTACTTTCTCTAGTAAATCCACTCCTTCTACTATTACTTCTACCTTTTCTGTTTTTTTGACTTCCAACCATTCTGGCTTTACCAATATTTTGTTCTCATTGTCTTTTTCTACTTCTACTTCCTAGTCTGGCCTTCTACTCAAGCTGTTCACCTTTTCTATCTTACTCCCTGGAATATGTTTTAGCATAAAGTTAAACCTCAATAGATACAAGGCCCATCTGGCTTATCTTCTATTCAATTTCTGCACTTTCATAAAATATTCGAGGTTCTTGTAATCTGTCCAAACCTCAAACTTTGTCATAGTTCCTTCTAGAAAGTACCTCCATGCCTCCAAACACCTGACTATGGCTAACATCTCTTTGTCATGTATCTTATAGTTTCTTTTGGTGTTGCTTAGAGATTTTGAGATAAAAGCCACTGGTCTTCACAAGTCATCTGAGTATTTTATCAAGAGTACTCCTCCAGTTGCATAATTCAAGACATCTGCTTCTACCCTAAATTCCTTATCTAAATCTAGGGCTGCCAATACTAGTCTTATTGTAAAGATCCTTTTAAGCTTGTCAAATACTTGTTGCTGCTCATCTTTCCACTGCCACTTCACATTTTTCCTTGTTAGCACATTCATTGGTCTTACTACTCAAGTAAAGTCCTTGATAAACCTCCTATAGTAATTTGTAAGGTCTAAGAACTTTCTGATATCTTTCATATTTTTTGGTTCCAGCCAACTCAGTACTCCATCCACTTTCTCTTTCTCCATCTCTATTCCATTAGGTCCTATGATGACTCCAAGGAACCCAATCTTCCTTACTTTCTACATATACTTTTTTGGCTTCACATAGAGATCATTCTTCTCTAGCCTTCTCAGTACTTTCTCTATGATTTCATTATGTTCTTCTTTTGTTTTAGTTTTTACCAATACATCATCTACAAATGTAACAACTTTGCCTTTGTTTATCAAGTCTCTCAGGATCTCATTCATCATTGCCTGGAATGTGGCTGGTGAGTTTGTCATTCCAAAAAACATCACAGTTAGCTCGAATGATCCTATATACATTGTAAACACTCTCTTCTACTCATCTTCTTTCTTTATCCTTATATTGTTAAAGCCCTACTGCAAATCCATCTTTGTAAATACTCTTTTACTCTCCATATTGTCAATTAGGTCTATTATCAATGGTAATGGGTAGTTGTTTTTTACAGTTTGTTTATTTAGGTTGCAGTAGTCTATAACCATCCTCTTATTCCCATCCTTCTTGCTTACAAAGAACACTGGCAATGTCTAAGGGGATTTAGATAGTCTAATATACCTCTTTCTCAATTGGTCATTCACAAAATTCTGGACCTTCTCTTTCTTATTTCTAGATAGAGGATAAATTCTTCTTTTTCATAGTTTAAATATCTCTTTGAGGTCTATAGCATGATCCCAGATTTTTCTTGTTGGTATCCTTTCTGATTCTACTTTTTCAAATATCTTTCTCCACTTTAAAAATTTCTGCAGTACCATTTCTTCAATCTTTCTATAGTCTACTTCAATTTCTTCCTCTCTTCCTCAATCCTCTTTATCATATACTACCCACCTCACAATCTTTTTCTCTTGCAGAGTTGCTACTCTCTTCTCTTTCTTTGCTCTTTTTTCTTCTTTCAACTTTGTATTTTTTCCATATAGTAGTGGACATCTTGTCATTTTAACTTTTCTTATTTTCCAGTTGATTTCTGGGTTATGGGCCTATAGCCATAGCATACCCAATATAATATCTGTTTTTTCTAAGTCACATATATCTATTTGTATTCTTTCTACATGATTTTTGTAGTATACATTTGCTTCCACTTGGTACATTATTACTCTTGCACTGTTATTTGTGCTATTTACATTTCTGACTACCATTGGTCTTTCCAATTTCTGCAGCCTAAATCCATGTCTTACTACTATCTTTCAATCTATAAACATCTCTGTTACACCACTGTCCAAGAGTACTTTTACTGTTACACCTTCATGTATATCTATCTACCTTTTCTACCCCAATGTTCAGCCATATTTCTCTCAGCATTTTAAATATCCTCCTTACTTCTCTCTGTTCATCCCTCTTTCTCACTGTACCTTTCAGAGCCTCTATCCATGCACCGCCTTGCTGCACTTTTCCTTCTATGTAGTATACCGCTTCTTTCTAGTTCCACTACTCTCTTTTTCTTTCTATCCTATATTCTGGGCATAAGATCCTTCTTCTTTCCTATTCTAACACCTTTCTCACAATTACATCTCTCTTTTCACACTTTATATACTCTACTTTCATTATCTCTCCTCTTCTTGCTTCTTCTTCTCTCCAGTTCCACACTTCTTGGCATAGACTACACTACATATTTCTTACTTGTCTCTCAAGGAGGAATCCTTGTCCCTGATTTTTATGGGTCTATACCCCCTTATCTTTATATCTTTCACAGTCCACATACATTGCTACCATTTCTCTTGTAATCTATCCTCTTTTGAGTAAGAGTGTACCTTTCAGAAGTATATTCCATCTTCCACAGTACTCCTACATCTTTTCCCATATAGAATATGCTGGCCTCCTCTCCTCTTACATCTTTTGTAGTCTTGCCACACATGCTGCTACCTCCTTTGGCCTTCTCCTTTCTACTTCAATATTTGGACACTCCCACTTGTAGTGCCCTATTTCTCAATATCTAAAACATTTTACTTCTTCTATCACTTCTTGCCTTCTTATTTTTATTTTTTCTCTCACTTTACATTGTATTACCCTACTTGCTATCACTTCAAATTTATTTTGGGAAATCAACTTTCCCTTCTTTTTCCCCTTTTTATTCTTGTAGTTATGGGCCAGGTGCTTGAACCTTTTATACCCCCAACACTCCCTTCCTTCTTTACCTTCTATTTCTGCTCTTAGTTTGGCAAGGGCATGCCATTGGTTGAGCATTCCATCCATGAAGGAGTTATATTGCTCTAGAGACATGATGCTATATCTCCAAAGAAGTTGAATAAGGAATGATCTTACTACAGTTATATTTACTAGGGTGCAAGATCTTTATCCAACTAGATATCTACTACCTTACTTACTACTGCCCTAGTAATATGGTTATACTATCACCTCAAGGAGAGGATCCCTAACCTAAATACCTTCTTAAAGATGCGGTGTTACTCCTCTACATGTACAGTCTACAATAGGACTTCAGTACAAGGTTTCTACTAAGAACAGCACAAGTATACTATATAACACCACTTAATTATAAGGTCAGGTCTCAGACATAATATCTAAGCTTGGTACTGTACTTCCACCGATAGTCCCTAACTAACTATCAAGTCTCCTTAAGCCTAGGGTCTGGCTATGTCATAGTGGTCCTGAGTTATGTCATCCAGGTACTGAGAAAGATAAAAGAGTAAAAAGTGGCAGGGCTCTGTGATGAACAGTACCAATGAAGAAATTGAGTTCTAGTATAAGAACTTAAACTATAGTGTCTTAGAACTACTCCTAGTCCGAGTTGACAAGGAGAACTTAATAGAGTTCTTATCAATTGCTATATACTACTTATATACATTCTGTATTTACTTCTATTTATAAAGTCCTGTGTATCTCTTTTGAGTCATTCTCTCTTGTATATCCATTGATTTCCTATTTAAAAGAAAAGAAAAAGAAAAGAAATATAAATAATAACTTAGCTATTTGGCCATGTCATAACATTGTACTTGTTTTAGAGTTTTTGGTTCTGGCCAGTCCAAGATTGTGTTCACTCTCTCAGGTTCCATGGATATGCCCTCTCCATCTACTATAAACCTGAGCATTCTTACCATTGTTATCTCAAACTTGTACTTCTTGAGTTTTGTAAACAGGCCATGTTTTTGAAGTCTCAATAAACAGCATCTGGTATGGAGTTCTTTGAGTATTGCACCAAAGATTAAGATATTATCTAGATATGCTATTAGCTCCTCTTCTAACCCCTATAGTACCTAGTCTATATAACTTTGAAAGAATGCCAGAGTATTGCAGAGTCCAAAGGGTATTACTAGAAACTTGAAGAGACCAAATGGAGTTCTAAAAGCAGTCTTCTATTCATTATCTTTTCAAATCCTCAATAGGTGAAAGACTTTATATAGGTCAATTTTTGTGAAGTATTTCATGTTTCAGAGTCAGTCTAGTAATGCATCAATAGAAGATATAGGATATTAGTTCTTTATGGTCATTGTATTTAGTGCTCAATAGTCTATACATAAGTAGAGGTCTGTAGTTTTCTTTTTTGTCACAAATAAGGTTAGAAAGGCCACAAAGAAGATACTTCAATAGATAAAGCCCCAAGATTCCATATCTGTTAGAAATTCCTTCAATATATATGTTTCTTTCTTAGGGTGATGATAGGCTGGATAGCATAGGGGTACTTGGCCCTCTATTAAGTTAATAGCATAGTTAAGGTGTTCTCTATGGAAGGTAAGGTTTAAGTTGTCTTTGAGTTGAATATATCTGAAAACTCACTATATTATAGGGGTACTGTTAGCTCTGGTTCTAGTGTTCTGTACATTCTTGTCTCTAAGAGTAGGCTGGCTGAGAATAAGGTGAAATTTAATAGGTTGTTATGGTAGTATGGGTGAATGAGGTATCCATAAGATGGGTGGTTTATTAGCTCAAATTTGTAAAATACACTTTTGGGATTTTGTGGTGTCAGGTATAGCTTAGACAGGGACCAGTCTAGATTTGGTTTCTTTTCTTGGATCTCTAGATTAGCATTAGCATACTCTTTTATTTTAATTTGGTACTTGGTCCAGTTAACTTGAGGGTTTGGTCTCTTGAACTATAGCATACCTAGTATAGCTTCATATTGACCTGTTGGTGCCTCTATGAAGTAATTGTCTATTGTCATCCCTTAGATTGTACACTAGAAGTAGTGGACTAGTAAAGGGTCTATTATCATAGTTATTCCATTGAGTTTCTTCATGAAGCCATTTAGCTAGTGAACAGGTTTGAGGTTTAGGACCTTTGCTAAATATTATTAGGTAAGGTGCAGTAATTACATCATGAAGGGCATGAAGAAAGTTCATAATAAGGTTATTGCTTACTTGACTGGGTTGAAGACTTGGTATAGGGACTATCTTCTGTACCAAGTTTAATCTTTTCCTATATCTATATCCTTAAAGTCTCCAGCCAGGTTGTTGGAAGAAAGAATATTAATAGTATTAAATTGAGGTCGAGATAGCTTGGCTAGACAGAATACTGCAATATGTCCTGAGCTCCTATAGTATAAGTATAAACAGTTGGCATAATGACAGTCCTTTTCTTTTTGAGTTAAGGGACCAGCTTAGTGAGGAACAGAAGTGGTAGTAGAGGAAGGATAGGTCATGTATGTGAAAGATGATGGAATTGTGGAAGAACTTGTTACAGAGTATAGGAGGGCATTTTGGCTTGGATATTCCTAATAACAAAAGAACCATCTTTTATTGGCTTCAAGAACAGTGTTATCACTAAGTCTTGACGACTCAAGGACCACTCGAGGTGAGTGTTTAGGAAGAACTCGATGGAGTTCTCTGTTGGATTGGACTACCTACTTATACTACTTTTACAAGTGGCTGTACACTACTAGTCTATGATCATATGTCCTTCTAGAACATTCTACAATCACATGACCTTGTCACGTGATATGATTACTTAAGTTCCCACACTATTTATATCTTGT
>Ga0153977_1000179_pt1 | contig 16563 bp, 12 predicted proteins | sample TSGA061MetaG_FD_104710 | JGI IMG/M metagenome (GOLD analysis project Ga0153977, IMG submission 104710) | Attine ant fungus gardens microbial communities from Georgia, USA - TSGA061 MetaG | ecosystem: Host-associated > Fungi > Mycelium > Unclassified | place: USA: Georgia, Yuchi Wildlife... | reverse complement strand
TTATACTCTTTTTGAATACTTTTACCTTACTTTACTGTGCTAAGTTTCTATATTATCTTTTTAATATCTTTATTCTTGATTCATTCCTACAAACTCTTTAGTATGCAATTGGGACCTGGTACCACATATTTAGCTTATACCAAGCTAATAGTTCCTTTTACTCTCTTCAACATCCTAACTATTGCCCTTTTTTTTTCTTTATCCTTTGCCTCTTGATCATTATCTAGGTCCTTTTGATTATTTTCCAAAACTTTTTTATTCTGGAATCAAATCTACTTTTCCAGAGGTAGTTTTTTTGTTGGTTCTTCTAAAAATCTAGTCTTATCTTATTTAGAGGCTCTCTTCTTGTCTATACATACTCTGTTGTTATTTGTCTTATAAACCCCTCCATATCTTTTACCTTAGCTTTCTTCTTATCTCCTTTATTCACTCTTATGCTCTGTAAGAGTACTTCAATGTTACTAAGTTTGTTCCTCAATTGTAATAACTCCCTCATCTGCTCTTCTACTCTAGAGTACCTTTTAGCCACCCCTCTATTATTGTTTCTAGAAACTGTGATACTTTCTGTATTCAGTTTCTGATCCTATATACTACATGTTTCTAATTCCAGATCCTTCTATATTATCACCACTATTAATGACAGCAGATACTTTCTTATATACTTCTTAATTGACATATTATGCTTTGTGGAGATTAGTTCTCCATTAGTGAACCTTACTGTAAACTTATCTACTAATATCAAACTCTTTTTTTCATCTTCTAATTTTTTAGAACAGAACAGGAATAGATAATTTATCTCAAAGCAGTTGAAGAATTTCTAGAATAGTCTAGATAGACCTATCTGTAGCAGCCCTTGTCTGTATTTCACTGGAAATTTTCCTACCTCTTTTATTTGTACTGCCAGTACCTATCTCTGAGAGTGTATCAGGGTCTTAATGCTATCTAACGCTTCTTGTATGCTTTTTTCATGGTGCTTTCATAACCTTTCTTGTTTTTCATATAATGTTTTCAATATATTTAACAAAGAGCTCTATAAGCTCTCTATTTTCTGTCACTGCTGGAGGCTTAAGACACTTTTGTGTGATATAAGCAAACCTGTGCTTGAAGCTCATTAGGTACTTTTCTTCTAGCAAAGTCAACTATATGTATTTCTTGTACAGTTTTCTTAGCTGATCTATATTACCTTGTTCTTTAGTAGTCAACTTTGGGTATTCTGTCTTAAGTTGCTCTAGAAAATGACTCCAGAATCTAGCTTTATATTCTTCAAAGCTGGTCTATTAATCATTTGTGTCAGTATCTATGTAACTGGTAATCCAATCTAGTCTCTTTTGATTATCTGAGATCTCTGTAGTTTGGAACAGCTATTCTATTATTCTAATAAAGTTTCTGAGTGTCCTAGACTATCCATTCTACTTAGATACACTTGGACTAAAGGTAAAGGCATATTCAATTTAGTAGTCATGTTTTGTTTGAAATAAGGTATAGTAGTGGATATTGCAAAAGCTAGAGTAGATGAACAAGATGGGGATAATGATAAAAGAAAATTAGTATCACAAAAAAGTAACTACTAAATAGTGATATGGAGGTATAATAAAATACCTGTTCAAAGAACTACATAAATAGCTGGACCCTCATTAGCAAGTAACCTTACTAATGTTGCCCTTTTGGTATAGTAGTAAACCATACAGTATATAACTACTGGTCCATAGTGCAACTGTGATAGTACTATCACAAATAGCCACTTACTAATTTGTGAGTTGATGATTTGATAATCAAAAGGCTCAAAAAAGCAAAGTTTAGATAGTAGCAAAAGATGTTGTTAAGTCTGAGGTTTATCCTTAGATATAGTCCTTAAATATATGATTGTAGTGGTCTGTGCACTAGAACAGCCTACTACATGATTACTACCTATTGTTTTATATATAGAAGTGCTATTGTTTTTGAAATAGAGATAACCTAACTATTTTAGGGCAGTTCTTTGTTTTATTCAAGAACAGATGATAATTTATAAATAAAGATTAGTATTATGTACAAACATTGAGGATCTTGTATCTTCATGGGATCTTATTGCCTTGGTTTTTATTTATAGCTGAAAGAAGCACATTAAAGAAAGCTTCATGATGGTCATTGAAGTAAACAATTATGTTAAGCAGTTCCCAAGATATTAGCAATTTAGTGTCTGGTGACTTGGTGATCACTGACTGATCTGCTGATAACTCAGTGAATACTAATTGCTTTGAGATGTTTTTGGTACTGTTTGAAAGATTTTCTTAAGGGCTTTTGGTAGCCAATTAGATTGTTGAAATTGGTCAAGTATTCCCAGAGTTATGGTCTAAATGAAGTTTATGACAAAGATAGTAAAGTAATAAAGGCAGTTGAAGAAATGAAGCAAGTAGAGGTAAAAATACTGAGAGATGAGGAGTGGTGAAAAGTAGATAGTGTTATATACAAAGAAAGAAAGATATATATACCTAAAAATGATAAACTGAGGGTGGAAATTATTAGACTATACCATAATACACTAGTAGGAGAACATAGGAGGCAGTAGAAGACAGTAGAATTGGTCACCTGCAATTTTTGGTGGCCAGAAGTAACTAAGGAGGTAAAACAATATATAAAAGAGTGTGATTCCTGCCAAAGAAATAAGAACTATACAAAGTAGCCAGTGAACAAGTTGATGCCTAATTTAATTCCAGAAAGATCTTGGATGCATATTTCTATAGACTTTTTCACCAAGTTGTTACTAGTACAGAAATATAACTCAATTTTAGTAGTAATAGATAGATTAATAAAAATAGTCTACTTCATTCCTACTACAGAGAAAACATTAGCAGAAGGACTAACTAGGCTATTTAGAGACAATATATAGAAGTTGTATAGACTGCCAGAGAGTATAATTTTAGACAGAAGACTATAGTTTGTGGTAGAATTAATGAGAGAGTTGAATAAGATATTAGAGATCAAAAGCAAGATATCAATAGTGTTCTATTCTCAGACAAATAGACAAACAGAAAGGGTTAACCAGGAGTTAGAATAGTACCTGAGAATGTTTATCAACTATAGACAGAAGTAGTAGCTAGACTGGTTAGGAACAATAGAGTTTGTATATAACAATAAAGTATACTCAAGTATAAAGATATCATCTTTTAAAGTGAATTATGGGCAAGATCCTAAAATAGGGTTTAAAGTAAAAAAAAAAGGAGAAATATAAAGAAGCAAAAAAATTTGCGATAAAGATAAAAGAAATTCTAGAGAAAGTAAAGATAGTGTTAGGAAAAGCACAAGAAGAAATAAAGAAATACACAGATAAAAAGAGAGAGGAGGTTGATGAGTATAAAGTTAGAGGCTTGGTAATACTCAGCACCAAAGATTTAAAATATCAGATAGTTGAAAGGAGAACAGAGAAATTGACAGAAAGATTTATAGAGCCTTATAAGATAAAGAAAGTTGTAAGTAGAATACAAAAATACATAGGGCAAGTAAAGAGGCAGAGAAAGGAGTAACCAGCTCTAGTCATAATCAAAGAAAAGGAAAAATGGGAGATTGAGAAAATTCTAAACAAGCAACAAATAAGAAGGAAGAATAAATACTTGGTACTGTAGAAAGGATTTATAGCTAAATCTGATACTTGGGAAGAGAAGGAAAATTTGGAGAATGCAAAGAAAGCAGTTGAAGAATTTGAGAAAGAATATTGACAAAATATAGAAAATGTTAGAAAATAGAAAAGAAAAGAGAAAATATTTAGAAGAGAGAAACTACCAGGGTAATTTATAGCAAGAAAGCTATTTGGTTGGTCAGATAAAAGGTATGATAAGGAATATTGGGCAAGATTAAAAAGAAATTGAAGATAATGGAAAGGAAGAAAAGCAAAAGAACAAAGAACAATGGAAACAATAAAAGAGAATAAAGAAAAAGAAAATTCAAGACTTAGAGAATAGACAAAAGAAAATGACAATGAAATAGGAAACATTTTTGATCCCTATTATGAGTTATAAAAATCCTCAGGACAAGAAACCTTAAGAGAGAAATGATATCATAACTTAGTCAAATGGCTAAGTCATTATTTATTTTTCTTTTTTTTCTTTTCATTTAATTAGGAAATTAACAGATGTGTGAGAGAGAATAACTCAAAGGAAATATATGGAACTTTATAAATAGAAGTAAATACAGAATGTATATAAGTAGTATATAGTAATTAAATAAGGACTCTATCAAGTTCTCTTTGTCAACTCAGACTAAAAGTAGAACTAAGTCATCTCAGCTACATCCTTATATATAGAATACAATGAAAGAATATTAGTAAAGAGACCCAGGAACTTAACTACCTTTCAGATGCTATTTGGAGTATTGAGACTAGTTACCTTGCCTATAAAATAAATGAACTCAGTACTAATCTTTTACAATAATATAACATATATACTAAGGGATGAGATACTAAAGTATACATTGCTGTATATTGATGATATACCAATCAGAGGTCCAAAGACCAGGTATAAGTTACCAAAAGGGGGTATAGAAGTCCTAAAGCAGAATCTAGGCATCCAATGATTTGTTTTCAAATATTTAGAGATAGTAAATAGGATTTTTTAGTAGATGAGATATACAAGAGAGACCTTTTTGGACCCCAAGATGATAATTTATAGTAATTATATCACTATAGTAGGATTTGAGTGCTTGTATGAAGGAAAGAGGCTAATCAACAACATTATAGAAAAGATATTATAATGGAAACCTTATAAAGACACCACAGACATTAAGGCCTTTTTAGAGACTACAGTACAGTACAAGAATCATATTTCTAATTTTGTAACAGTAGCAATGTTCTTATACTAGATTGTAAAGAAAAATATACTGTTTGAGTAGAAACTGGTACAATAGAAAGTGCAACAAGATTTAAAAATGCTTATAGAGAATTGCTTTCATACTAGAAATCTAATGTTTTCTAGTAAACAGCCATTAGTATTAGTGGTTGACTTATTATAGAGAGCAGTAGGATATTATATATATTAGAGAGATGACAACAATCCTAAAAAGATTCACTACATAAAGTTTAATTATCTATTGATGGACCTATGTCAGCAAAGATACTTGTAACCTAGGTATTACAAACTTCATTTAGACCATAACTCCAGGAATACTTGACTAATTTCAACAATCTAAATGGCTACCAAAAGCCCTTAAGAAGACCTTTCAAATGGTACCAAAAATGTCTCAAGGTGATCAGTATTCATTGAGTTATCAGCAGATCAGTCGGTGATCACTAAGTCTTAAGATACTAAATCACTGATATCTTGGAAACTACTTAACGTAGTCATTTGCTTCAATGACCATTATGAAGCTCTCTTCAATGCACTTCTTTCAGCTATAGATTATCATTTGTTCTTGAATAGAACAAAGAACTATCCTAAAATGGTTAGATTATCTCTATTTCAAGAACAATAGTACTTCTATATATAGAACAATAGGTAGTGATCATGTGGTAGGCTGTTCTAGTATATAAACTACTATAATTATATATTTAAGGACTGTATGTCTGAGAATAAACCTTAGACTTAATAATATCTTTTACTACTGTCTAAACTTCACTTTTTTTGAGCCTTTTAATTATTAAATCATCAACTCACAAATTAGTAAGTGGCCATTTGTGATACTAAACAAGAGTTATATGGATTAAGAAGAGCCTTAGAGCAAAAAATATATTTATTTAGAAGGAAATTTATAGTGGAAATGGATACTAAGTATTTTATAGAGATGTTAAATAACTCTGGGAAAATGCCAAACACCACTATAAATAGATAGGTAGATTATATTCAAACTAACTTCTTCAAAATTGAACATAAAAAGAGAAAGATATTTGGGCTGGATAGTTTATCTAGGAGAAAATGGTACTCTGGAGATCTATCTTAAGAGGAGTTTAATGACAGAATGGATAATAAAGGGGAAGATATAATACTGAGAAAGGAAAACCCTGAAGGGAATACATTACTAGAGTTAAAGGAATTTTATAGAGAAATAGACTGTAGAGAAGGATTTTACCAAGGGGGTTGTAGCAACTTAGCCTGAAATGACTTAATTACACTCCAAGTCTAAGTTAACAAGAAAAACTCAATGGAGTCTCCATTAGATTCTATACACTACTTATACAACTACTATATGGTCTGTGCACTACTTTCCCACACTCATTATGTGATATCATCATGTAATGTGACCCTTGTGATATCCTAATATGTAATTGTAATATATGACATTTGTTATATGACACTTTTCCATACTTCTTTTTTGTAATAAGTTCAAATAAAAAGAGAAAAGAAAAAGAAAAGAAAAGAAATATAAATAATGATTTAGCTATTTTATCAAGTCATAACAGGAGTATGAGCAAGGAACTGCTGCTAGAAATCAAAGAAAATCTAATCTAGAACAGACTTAAGAATAGAAATATTCAGAGAAGAGATATATTTTTAGAAAATACAAAAGTAAGTTCAAAAAAGGATCTAGAAAGTGCTCACAAAGAGTATAACAGTAATAGAAGAAGTGAATATACAAAAAGAATAAATAAAAAAATAACAAAGATTAGGAAATTATTAGTAACCAAAAGCAATAGAGCATTTAAGGCTATGATGTCAGAACAAACTAGTCTAATAGAAGCTGTATTGCATTACTGGTTAGACAAAGGTAACAGAAAGTTATATAAGAAGAATACTAGAAATAATAGTCTACAGTTAGTAGTGGCTAAGGAAGATAGAATAAAAATACTGAAAGCATGTCATGATGATATAGGACATAGAGGGAGATATACAACAGAGGAATTGCTATAGCAGAGAGTCTGGTGGCCTAAAATAAAAGAAAATGCTGTATAGTATATAAGAATATACTATATATACTAGATCAGACAAAAAAGAGCTCTAGAACTACCACTGGTAGTAATCTATATACTATCTATATTTTAAGTCTTATATGCCAATATAGTATATATAAACCTACTATCAAATAGATGTAAATATATAGTCTATAGTAGATATAGACTATTGTTATAGATAGAAACTAGAGTATAAAGAAAAGAGAATACTAGGTTAATAGGACAATAGCTATTTGAAAATATAATATGTAGATAGAAAAGTCTAGTAAAGATAGTCATAGACAATAGATCACTATTTAAGAAAACCATAAAGTGGCTAGAAAAAAAATATAGTATCAGAGGAGTAGTTATCTTGCCATATAACTCCTAAGTGAATAGTATAGTAGAAAGACCACACTAGAATCTAAGGTAAATGTTATACAAGGCCACCAAAAAAGATGTAAAGAAATGGACCTAGTATCTATACTATATAATGTAAGTAGATAGAATTACAGTAAAAAAGAGTATAGGATATTCTTTATACTTTATAGTAACAGAAGTACACCCAACTTTACCTCTAGATATGATTGAAGTAACATGACTCATCAAATACCTGAAAAGAATACTTTCTAGAGAGAAACTTATAGGGCTACAAGTAATGGTGCTAGAAAAACATATATCTCATATAGAAGAAATGAAAAATAGAATTATAAAAGAGAAGATTAGAAGAACTCTATAGCTGGAAAATGACCTATAACATAAAATAAAGGAATTTGATCTAGGACTAGGTAGTCTAGTATTGGTAAAGAATTTAGCTATAGAAATGTCAGTGGACAAAATAATAAAGCCAAAATACCTAGGATTTATGGTAGTGGTGAGAAAACTCCAGGGAGGTGCCTATATCTTAGCTAAGCTTAATGGTTTAGTATGGCAGAATAAAGTGGTAGCCTTCAGGGTATTCTCTTATTTATCTAGAAGAAAGTTTGACTTCATAACACAAGTATAAAAACTCCTAAATATATCAGACAGTGACTTACAGAAACTGATAGAGGAACCAAAAAGAAACTTTCATACTAATGAAGCAATAACAAAACTGCTCAATTGGGAATAAATTACAAACAAATACAGAAAGGTTCTAGAAAATAATAAGACATAGTGGAGAACAACCTAGATAAATGCTAGAAAAAGAAAAAGGAAAAATAAGCAAAAAATAGGAAGGGAGAGAAAAGACATACTGGTATATGACATATAATGAGTGAAGAGGAACTGGAAGCTTCTAGAGTAAGAAATAAATAATTTAGAACAATGGTAAGAATACTATTTAATAATAAGACAAAGACAAAGAAAAGTTAAACTAAATAATGACATAAGAAGAAAGAAAAAGAACTTTGGATAATTTTTTCATGTAATATCATGCTAAATATAGACACTATTTTAATGTCATGATAGCAGATATAACAGAAAACTTATAAGTCATACAAAAAAGTCAACAAGATGACTGGTACAGATATATAATAGCAAAATAATATCTAGATACAGAAAACAATAGATAACAATAAAATAAAATATATCTAGAAAGAAACAGAAAAAAGAAAAAAAAAGAATCAAGCCTAATCTTTACCCTTGAGAGTATGATAATTAAATGCTAACTTTATCTCCTGAAGAACCTAAACATAATACTCATCAAAAGTAAAAGGGTCAAAGAAATTGCCACTGAGCTCAAAAAGAAAAATGTCTTTGTAGAAGGTATAAATAAATACCAAATAGATATTAAAAAAGCATGAGATGGCAGTTTGAGAAAATAGACTAGTTATCAGAACACAAATGAACTGAATAGTAGTACAACTAATGGAACCAGGTTGAAGAGAGAAGCATTTGTAAAAAGGTATATAATAGATAAAAATAATAGATATAGAATCTAGAAAAATAGAGACTTACTAGTAGAAGAACTAAAGATAATAGAGTCTACTAGTGAAAGGACACAAAAGGAAATTATATACTAGAACAGTATCAAGAACAGAGAATTGGAGTATTAATTAGCTAATATAATAACTCCAGAATAGTATATATTATAGAAAAGGAGTACTAGCTAGTATAGAAAGAAAATATACTTATACTCTAAGATATATATATTAAAGAGTAGAAGTTCAGAAATAACAAAGGGAGATAATTTTGACTTCAATATATATGTTGCATTCTAATCTCCTATTATGGGTAATTGTTAATTTCAGAGATAAGAAGATATTGTCAGATATTGAACAGGAGTCTAAAGTTTAAGTTAAAGAAATATATATGAGAAGAAGAAGAATATAGACAAAAGACAAAGAGACATTAATTTGCAAACTAGATAGCTACTATGTATTTATTCCATATATATACCCTAGCTGGAATAGGGAAGAGCCAGTCTAAAATGCAATACTCCTTTTAGTCTAAAATACGATACTTCTACTCTGAATTAAGTAGAAGATAAATAATAATAAGGAAAAGAAAATAAATAAATAATACTAATTATAACCAAAAATCCAGTATATGACAAACAAACAATAAAATGCAGTACTAGCTCCCAATTATATACTGAAGGTTCAAAAGAATAAAATAGAAGTAGAAGATTAAAAAAAAGTATTGTTATAAGATAATCTCTAAAGAAAAAATTATTTCCATGCATTTATTAATCTAATAGAAAATATCCAGGATGTTAGTGCAAGGTTGTAAAGACTTAAAGCTTAACCAAGGTAGTTGTTCAGGAAGAACTCAATAGAGTTCTCTATTAAATTTCATTAGATACTTATACAAATATTGGCTAGTCTATGTATCTGTCTCCTGTGATCACATGACCCTTACTAAGAATTATATATCTTACATAATCCTTTCTATACTATTTATATCTTTTTTGTATTATATTCTTAAAAGTTTCCCATTAAGTTAATAAATATACAAGAAATAGTTTTCTTTTTGAAAGTCATTTTATAACATAGTCTCCCTTTCAAGTTATCTTATTCCAAGAAATTTTTCTATTGTCTTTAGTTTTTCTTCTATCTTCTCTCTTTCTGTCTCTTATATTTCTTATTTGACTACTCTCATAGCATCTTAGCTATAATTCTTTCTAGTAGTTCTTTTGAGAACTCTTTTTTGTTATCTTCTTTTTTCTGTTGCCTTACTTCTTTGGCCTCTTCCCCATACTTTCTTTCAAACTCTTCTACCAGTTCCTTTATATTCTTCAAGTTTTCTCTACTTTCCCAGGTATCTTCTTCTGCTGTATATCCCTTTTATCATACCAAAAACCCCTCTTTTTCTCTAACTATTCTTTTATTTAGTATCTTTTCTACCTCAAATTCCTTCTCTCCTTCAATGATGACTAGTTTTAGTAAAGTCTTCTTCTGCCCTTCTATCTGAGACTTATACAATCATACTCTACTTACATTAACTATAGGATGTATTTTAATAGAATTTGGTAATTCTAACTCTATAGCATTGGTTGAGACAATTCCCTTTACTTTGTATAGGCCTACAAACTGTTCTGTTAGCTTTTCCAATCTTTTTCCTATTATTTGCTATTTTAAGTCCTTTGTACTTAACAGTACTAAATCTCCAACTTTATACTCCTCTCCTTCTCCTCACTTTCTGTTTGCATACTTTTTTATCTCCTTCTATGCTTTTTTTAACACCACTTTTGCTTTTTTCTGAATTTTCTTCATCCTTTTTACAAATTTTTCTGCTACTTCAAAATTTTCTCTTCTTCTTTCTTCAAACTCCATTCTTGGATCTTGACCATAATTTATCTTGAAAGGAAACACTTTTGTAGCTGAATGAATTTTGTTATATACAAATTCAGCAGTTTCCAGCCAGTCTGGCTACTACTCTTGTCTATGGTCGATAAAAACCCTTAGGTATTGTTCCAACTCCTGATTGATCTTTTCTATTTGTCTATCTATTTGGGGGTGATAGACTGTTGATAGCTTTGTTTGAATCTCTAACAACTCATTTAGTTCTTTCATCATTCCTGCTACAAACTACACTCCTCTATTTAATATGATGCTTTCTAAAAGACTATGTAATTTCCAGATATGATCTTTGAATAGCCTAGCAAGTTCTTTTGCTGATGTTTTCTCCATAGTTACTATAAAATGTACCATTTTACTGAATTGGTTGCAAACTACTAGAATTGCATTATAACTTTGAGCTAAAGGTAGCTTTGTAATGAAATCTGCTGAAATATGACTTTATAGTTTTTTTGGAATTGCATTGGGCATCAGCTTTCCTACTAGGGTCTCACTTCTATTCTTGTAGCATTAATAAGCATTACATTCATTTATATATCTTCCTACTTCTTTTGTAACTGCTAGTCACCAGTAGTTCCTTGTTATCAGTTCCATTGTTTTCCATTTTCTCCTATATTTTTTCATTGGTATATTATAATGTAACTATATTACCTCTTCTCTCAATTTTCTCTCTGGCATATAGATTTATCCTTCTTTTATGACTACTCCTTCTTCTATTATCTACTCTTCATCCCTTAATATTTTCATTTCTGCTTTTTTTAGTTCTTCTACTACTTTAATCACTTTTTTGTTTCCTTTCTGTGCTTTTTTAATCTTGTTTCTTAGATTGCCCTCTTTTACCAATGTTTTTGTTCTCTTTATCTATTCTGGCTTTATCAACATTTGGTTTTCATTATCCTTTTCTATTCCCTCTTGCCAATCTAGTCTTCTGTTCAATTTATCTGTCTTTTCTATACTCTTTTCTGGAATATGTTTCAAGATAAAGTTGAATTGTGATAGGTACAATATCTATCTAGTTTGTCTTTAGTTTAACTTTTGGCTAGTCATAAAGTACTATAGGTTTTTGTGGTCCATTCAGATCTCAAACCTTACTTTTGTCTCTTTTAAGTAGTGCCTCTATGACTTTAAGTACTGAATTACTACTAGTATTTCTTTGTCATAGATTTTATAGTTTTGTTCAGTTATATTCAATGATTTCAAGATGAAAGCAACTGGCCTCTACTTTCTATCCCTACATTTTACTGACAATACTCTTTCTGTTGCATAGTCTGAGGCATTTGCCTTCATCTTCATTTTTTTATCTACTTTTTTTAATCTTCTGAACACTTCTCTCTGCTTTTCTTTTCATCTCCACTTTTCTTTCTTTTTGACTAGTAGATGCAAAGGAGCTGTTATTCTAGCAAAGTCCTTAATAAACTATTTGTAATAGTTTGCAAGCTTTAGAAAGTTTTGTACTTCCTTTATATTTCTTGGTACTAGTTAGCTTAGAACTTCATTTATTTTTTCCTTTTGTATTTCTACCCCTCAAGGTCCAATTACTATACCTAGAAATTCTATCTCCTTTACTTTCCACCAACATTTTTCTGGCTTAACAAATAGGTCATTTTCCTTTAGTCTGTTTAATACTTTCTCTACTAGCAGTTTATATGTGCCAATATATATTGTGAACACTGTTTTTTACTTATCATCCTCCTTGATCCTTACATTATTATACCTCCATCTAAGATCCAGTTTTGTAAACACCTTCTTTTTCTTTACTCTATCTAGGATATCTATGATAAGAGGCAATGTTATGACTTAGACTCCAAATGTGTTTGTTGCCTAAGGATAACTGATAGTTTTTGTACTATCACTTTCCAAGTGATATTCTATTAGGGTATTTCAACAAGAGTATATTCAATTGTCTTTCTAGTTAATGTTCACTCCAGAGATAATTGTTAATTATAACAATACTTTCTTGAAATATCCTTTCAAACCAAAGATTAAAAAAAGAAAAAAAGAACTTGGAGTTCTTTACTTTTTCCAGATATATTTATGAATACTCCTACTAATCTATTCTAATAGAGAAGTAGCTAATACTGTCTGTGACTGTTGCTGTCCAGGTTACTACCAATATCTGTTTTAGGATTTATAGTTTGTTTATAAGTTTGTTTTAAGTATCCTTCTGTTATAGTTTCTATTCAGGTTAGTTCTTTTTTAGGTTTCAGTTGGATCTGGATCTATTAAAGATCCTAATCAGTAGTTACTATTGATATCAACCAATCATAATCATTGAGAACAGTGGTCTAGTTCTCCTATCCTCTTTCTTGAGCCCTTTCCCATTCATTCAATGAGTGGAATAACCATTTATAATTATTCCCTCTAAGATAATCAACTTCATAATGATCATCCAGAGGGAGATTATCTCTCTACCCATCATACTCCTCTTCATCTTCTAGGGGATTTGTCATAATAGACAAAGAGTATCTATTTTTTACTGTCTACTAATTTATATGATAATAGTCTTGTACCATTCTTCTTTTTCTATCCTTTTTCATTACAAAATAGACTGGTGAGGTCTATGGTGATTTCAATAGCTAAATATACCCTTTTTGTAACTGGTCCTCTACAAATGCTTGTACTTCTTCTCTTTCTTTAATTCTATTACATAGTCCTATGGTTTTCTTGTGGGCATTCTTTCTGACTTCTCCTTTTCAAATACTTTCTTCTACTTCCAGAATTTCCTAGGCACCAGTTCTTTTACTGTTTTCTCTTCTTCTATCTTTCTTACTTGCTTTTTTTTCTGTGTTTTCTACTTCCTATTACAAACTTCATTTGGATTATAACTCTAGGAATACTTGACTGATTTTTTGACAATCTAAATAGCTACCAAAAGCCCTTAAGAAGACCTTTCAAACAGTACCAAAAACATCTCAAAGCAATTAGTATTTACCAAGTTATCAGCAGATTAGTTGGTGATCACCAAGTCACTAGACACTAAATCATTGATATCTCAGGAACCACTTAACATAATTGTTTGCTTCAATAACCATCATGAAGCTCTCTTCAATATGCTTTTTTCAGCTATAAATAAAACCCAAGACAATAAGATTCCATGGAGATACAAGATTCTCAGTGTTTGTACATAACACTGATCTTTACTCATAGATTATCATCTGTTCTTGAATAGAACAAAGGACTGCCCTAAAATGGTTAGGTTATCTCTATTTCAAGAACAATAGTACTCCTATATGTAAAATAATAGATAGTGATCATGTGGTAGGCTGTTCTAGTGCATAGACCACTACAATCATATATTTAAGAACTGTATGTCTGAGAATAAACCTCAGACTTAATAATATCTTTTGCTACTTGTCTAACTTTGCTTTTTTGAGCACTTTGATTATCAAATCAACTAATCACAAATTAGTAAGTGACCATTTGTAATAGTTTGTTAAGTCTACTGTTTTCTGTCCCTATTGTCTCTACAAAGGATATGGGGTTGTGTTCATTCCAGATGTAGGTCTAGGAGGCTATAAGAGGGTTTCTTTGTCTCTATTACAGGACAAGATGACTTTTCTGAGGGTATCTCTGTTTCTGTTACAGAACAGATGATTTACTGAGAGCTCAGAGTGGGTTTCTGTCAAAGACTTATCTCTATAGTAGGCTGGACCCCAGGCATAAAGGAGAAGGTCTATCTCTCAAACTATTGAGAGCAGGTTAGCTAGTGTATCATAGCTAGTCCTGAAAGACTTTGGATTTGTATAAACATTTCTAAAAAACCCTTGTAGGTAACTAGAATCACTCTGAGACCCCTATTTCTCTTCTATGAGCTAGTGTGAGAAACTGGACATGATATTGAACTCTTCTCTTAAGACAGGACCTATGTTATTAGAAGGACACTTTTAGTATAGTTATAGTGTAGTTTCTGTCTACTACACTTCATCTACTAAACTAGAGATATTGTATGTTATAAGAGCCCCAAGAAAGAAATGGTCTCCCACTCATTTAAACACTTAATCCAAAATCTCAAGTTATACAATGAGATCAAGGTATAAATAGTGTAGGAACTTAGGTAACCAAATCATGTAACAAGGTCAAGTGACCATAGAATATTCTAGAAGAACATGTGATCATAGACTAGTAGTAGTATAGCTACTGTAAAGTAGTATAAGTAGTAGTCCAATCCAAGGAAGAATTCCATTGAGTTCTTCTTGAACATCCACCGAGGGTGATCGCTAAGAGCATTCACTGCCTATCAATAATATAAGAACTCGATACCCATTGTTGACCCTGCACTTCGCAGCCTTAACATTCTTATTTTCACTTACTCTCTTATCATCCTCGCTAACGAGCATAGCACTTAAAAGCATCTTGGATAGTAGACCCTAGCTATAAAGGGGACTTCACTATTAGTTAGGGACAGTAGGTGGATGGCCTGAACAAAGCTTGTGTCCCTACCTAAGACCTGACCTCTATATCAAGTGGGCTCATAACTAGTTCTTCACTATCAGCTCCATGCTACTGATCCATTGTGACCGGTCTATACAGGGGAATGATGGCAACCTCTTAAAGGCCCATCTAGCTTAGAGATTCCCTTCTTAGGGATAATATTGTTTTACCCTTCTTAGTCAGTAGCCAGTTATAAGTACAAACAAAGAAGACTGTTTATCCTTCTACAAGGAATCATCATCATTACTATCACCATCACCATCACTATTGCCAATGTCTCACCAACAACAACAGTAACAGAGGGAATGTCCTTTGATGCCTGCCCCCCTCTAGACCAGAGAGAAGTAACTTCTTACCATGATTGCAACCCTATAACAGCAAGTCAACACTATGCTTCTTTAGCAACAGGGGAGCAGAGTGGAGGTTGCAAGACCTCAAGTTTTCAGTGGAAAGATGGAAGAGGTGAGCATATTTATTAACACGGCTCGCCTATACATTAGAATGAAGATGATGGAAGAGGTAGCAGCAACCCAGGTGGCCTGGGTATTGTTATATATACAGAGAGGAATAGCAGAGGTATAGAAGGATAACTTACTAGATAAGCTAGCTAAGGGAGAGTCAAAAGTGGAATCAGCGGAGCAGCTATTCACAAAGATAAGGAACAACTTTGGGGAAACATCAGAGGAGGAGAGGAAAATAAAACAGCTAAGAACAATTGAATAAGGAGGGAGGACCTGTGACAAGTATGTGCAGGAATTCAAAAAGATTGCCAGGGGGAGTGGCTATGAGGGAAGACCTCTTATCGAAGAATTTAAGAGAGTTGAATGGAAGTATTAGGAGGAAGCTGGCAGAAGCAGAAGAACCACCAACCACCATTGGAGAGTGGCAAGAAAGAGCAGTGAGACTAGATAGAAATCAGAGGCAAAACAGAATAGAAGAAAAGACATTGGGGAGGAATGCAGCGCATCCAGGAGAAAATACGCAGCATAGAGAGGGAGGATCATATAGGGGAAGAGGGGGGCAAATAACATGGAGAACAGAAGGAGGGTACAGAGGAGGAGGAGGAAAAAATACATTCAATAGAAGGGGAACTCAAGTAAGTTCAAGGAGAGACCTAAATGCAATGGATATAAATAGAGGAAGAGGAGGAGACAGGACATGCTATATGTGTAAAAAGTGGGGCCATATGACCAAAAATTGTTGGGAAAGGCATAAAAGAAGAGTAGTAGAAATGCCGCAGGAGTTGGCAAAAGAAAATGGAGGACAGTGAGCTTTCAGCTGGCCTCCAATAATCTGTATAGTGTATTGTGTCCAGAAAAGCTGGGAAATAAATTCAATTGCACCAATATAACTGAGAGAATAAGAGATGTACGGTGCACTCTACAGCTACTAAGAGAAGTTTGGATAAAGGTGGGGTTAGAGAAGCTGAAAAACCATAAAGGAGTAGCAGTAAGAGTACTGCTAGATAGTGGGGCAACAGGCCTATTCATAGATACAACCTTTGCTAGAGAAAAGAGG
>Ga0153977_1000176_pt1 | contig 16678 bp, 19 predicted proteins | sample TSGA061MetaG_FD_104710 | JGI IMG/M metagenome (GOLD analysis project Ga0153977, IMG submission 104710) | Attine ant fungus gardens microbial communities from Georgia, USA - TSGA061 MetaG | ecosystem: Host-associated > Fungi > Mycelium > Unclassified | place: USA: Georgia, Yuchi Wildlife... | reverse complement strand
CACCTTTTCCCCCCCCCCCCCCGGTGAATTTATGGTCTGGTGCCTGCATTTATCTCGGTACGTTTCAACTATGATCACCTGCAGTGGATAAATTCACCTATTGTCAGATGATCAATAAATTATAGAAAGTAAGGGTCAGCCGGCCGTATGTTCCTCTCTTTGGACCGAGTCGTGTTTAAGTCCTTCGTATTCCTATGATTGATGAATAATTAACCAGGTGCCAACAATGATGATTGCATTGCACAGGCTTGGATGAAATTTAAAATCCAATACTACCCATACTTAACAACCATTTCCTTGTCTTACATTGTAAAAGGTATTTAGTCATCAATCTACAGAATGTTAACCAACGAGTCTTAATCTGTAAAAAGATGGGTATTTCGGGATATGGCGGTGGAAGTGTTGTGAGTTTGATGGTAGATACTGGGGGTAGAAACTCAAGAAAAGCTGTTAAATAACATGGGTACAGGATAAATTTGCCATCTCATTGCACAATAAGTCAGTCATCACATCCCCTACCCATGGTGATTTTGTATACCCAGTGGAACCATCTTGAAAAACATAACCAGAAACACTCGGGGATCATAGAGGACCCGTTCCACATGTACCTAACTATGTAGGTGCACATTTTGACATATCGGAGGGTATTGTGTCCTGCATGTTAAGTAGAAGAAGGAAAAGTCCAAAAATGAAAGCGGGAATATATTCATGGATGGTGCACTCGGAGAATACCAAGAACACATAGTCAAGGTGGTCACTTGGATGGAATACGTATCTTTTCCAGATGCGGGCAGGAACAGAAGAAAAGAAATAAATCTATTACAGGTGTTTGCTCTGTAAACCGACGACACATGAGACTGGTTCAATGAATATATACCACTGAAAAGAACAAGAATCCAGAAAAAGAAAAAGAGTGGAGATTGTTCAGTGTCTAAGATGAATGAGCGATATCTTGAATCTTTTTTTGCTCCCCATTGTCCTGCCCATCGTCATTGTCTTTGGAATCGCCATTTCCATCCCAAACATTCCGGCCGTCATCCTGGCCTTGGACATCGGTCTCAGCCTCATGTTTATGAGAATCTCCCTCTCCCTCACCGTCTTGTTTGTTGCCTTCTGCATCACCTTCTACCATTTTGTCCCACATAGTGAACTTGTTCACTTTGTAGAAATCTACTGCCGCTGCATACTCAACAGTTTTGAACTGATGGAAATACCGCTTGTCCATATCAAACTCCCAATACCATATAACCGACTTTTCTCCGTGCCCAACTTTATAAAGCCCACTGTTCCTTCTCATCGACTTTTTGCGGGAGAAACTGTGAAGAAGGGCTGAGGCACGGCTCGATCCAAAGAGTGGAGCATATGGCCGGATGACCTTTGCTTTCTCCAATTTATTGACAACCTGGCAGCATGTGGATAAATTAATTTGGGGTAATTATATTTGAAACATACCAGAAGGAATTGAGCAGGAGCCATTTTATCAAAGTACTCGGTGCGAATACACTCAAATACGGTGTGGGACAATGTTTTGGCAGTTGCAAAAACAAAACGAAAACTATTTGATAAGTCCCTGAGTTCCAACGATATCCGGTCCGCTATCAGAGACTTGTAGTAATCAACATCCACCAGTCGCTGCAACATAGCGAATGGAACATCCTCAAAGAAGTGGCACAAGTATGGGTCATCACAGGATAACCAGGATGAGAGGCCAGAAAAAGAAAAGGCTGTCAACTTAAGATAGGAGTCAACAAACTCAGTTCCATGTGGCCAAGACAGTGCGGAAGAGGAGTCAATGACACCTGGTGCCAACACAAGGTCTGGAATAACAAGTAAGCTCAGGGACAAATACAAGGGGGGAAATACATGCTTGAACCATTGATAACATAGCTTGATGCAGAATGATGGTGATTTTGAATTAAACGATCAAGGAATTTGCAATAAATGGCGGGGGTGGTGACACAGAAGGAACTAGAGCGAGTGGGATCGCAGAGGAAATCATAGAAGGATTTGTGGTAGAAGCGAAATGTTCCATGAACACCGAAAACGTGGTTTATGATTGACTTATCTGGATGGAACCATTGGCCTTGGTCATAATATGGCCGTGTGAGGTCAATGCGAGGGTCAATTGGACGGAGAGGATCAAAAGATACCTCGTATGAAATCACAGCATGTAGACAGTGATAGATGTCTCTGAATGTACATTCGGAGATCCTAAACATACAACAATGCCCGGAAACAGGCCAGCGACCGCCGGCATTTGGGTCACCCAAAGAATGGGAAAGAAGGTATTGTGCAGGCAGGAGAATGCTCTCTGGAATTTGCATCATGATGTGGACATAGAGAGCATCAAGTTGCGAGAAGGGTAATGTGGCCACCTGTTGTCCCAAATCAGAGAGGGAGTCTAGGACAGATTGCAGTCTTTCACGAAATCGCGAGTCGATCGGATAGACCACATGACGCAACACAGCAGCAGGGTGAGCAAATAGGCCATGTGCTGCATCAACAAGCATCCGGATATCGTTGTCAGCTGGCCATGAGGACAGCAGTTGCGGGAAATTTCGTTGCTCAAGTATGTTCTTGAATTCTCCTCGAAGGTACATTTCAATCTCACCATCGGCCTCGCGAGAGATAGGCAGTTCAACAGAATGAGTGACAAAAGCGATGTTGTCCTGCTTGAATGTCGACACGATGCGAGGTTCGGCGCGGCTGAAGATGGCCCAATGGAATGGTGTGGATCCTTCCCTGATGGAGGATGCAATTATCTTGATAATTTCCACCTGAGCATCATCACCGTCACACTCGTCCAATCCATCAATGAAAATGGCTTTTGCTTGTACTCTTCTCCCCCGCTTCCCTAATTCCTGGAGCGGCTCAACAATCAGTGATCTGAACTGAGATGCTATTTTCTTCCCAATAAGACTCTTATCCTTAGAGATCCTCTCATCGACAGCGGCGCGATAATCAGGAAGCGCAGTGGTAAGTTGGTAAGCGATGGAAGTGAACAAGCGTAAGGGATTATCATATTTCTTGACAGTGAAGAAGAATGCAGCACCAAGGTGTCCACTTTCTTTGAGTTTCTCGGCACATGTCTGAGCGATGGCTGATTTGCCAACACCTGCTGGTCCCCTCATCCAATACATCGATGAGGGTGAGTCGACAGATTCGGTTATCCAATTTGTGATGTCAGCGATATACTGTTCCCGAGTACCTGGGAAGCAGCGACGATCGTAATGGTCTTGAGAATCAAATGCAGCTCCTGGATCGGAGGCATCAAGGAGGATATCGATACCTAGTACTCGATTGGTTAACATTTCATCAACCGAAACGAAGCTGCTCACCAGATCGGCCGTATTGGTTCGTAATGCTGGTAATCGACTGCGCATTGAAGTTACTAATCATGAAGTCTCTGGCATCGGGAAATATGGACATGATGGCAGTGAGATAGATGGACGATGAGAACAGAAGGCTGTTAAATTTATGTCAATGTGTGAACGCAGGTTACAAACTATCCTACCACGGCGAATTCTTCCCATGTTTGATCTTTCTCTTCCGGTTGATTCTCCTCCTGAATTTTGCACTGTGACAAGTCCATTATATGAAAAATGGGAATACTGAAGGACATGAAGGGATAGTGTCGAGCCAAGAAGGCTTCAACGATTACGGCATGAGAGTGTTACGTGAGGGTAGAAGCGGGACTTTGCATAAATAGATGAAAATACTACACTAATTTACCCAAGATTCCGCATGAGAATGCTGGTTGGATAGTGCTCGAGGATCGAGGAGGATTTGTTCCACATCCACCTATGGTCTGCGGATAGTTGACAGCTGTTTGTCTGTGCTTGTCTTGCTCCGTTTGATATCACAAGTTTATTGCCCCTGTCATCTTTCTATACCTCGAAATGCAATTCAATTTTGCTTACCCTGGTTCATTGTACAAGTGTTGCCATATGTATATTATATACATTCAAGAACCACTCTACGTTACTCCCATAACCACCGAGGTATGTTGCACCATAGCTTCCATGGGGCAAAGATCATCTGAACAAGTCTAGTAAACGCCTGAATGGCTGATCAAGGAACGCAGAATAACGAATCATTACATTACCAATCAACGTGGATGCCAATGTCACACCCGATGTCCAGCCCACTATTGGTCTCATTGGAATGGGTTATATGTACGCAGAGCTACTGAGCTGAGTTGGTTGGAAGAAGTCCGTGTATTTTCATTGTGTCTATCAGCGCTGACGATATGCTTACCTGCCTGCAAGCTTCTAGGATCTTGGTTTGTTACCTGCCAGAAAAGTATGAGAAACTCAAAATTGACTTTTCCAGTACGCTTCTATACTTACTCTCTTGTTCCAAGGCCCACTTTACGATGCTGTTCGTCAACAGATACACCATGAGTCCACCCTCAGAAGGATGGATTGTCAAAACAAGGTCGTCTGACTATATCATCTATTCCGTAGAAGCCGAGTTCATTCAACGCGTCGTTGCGCAATATGGTCCTTGTGAGTATTGGAGAAGACAAGATTCAAGTGTCAACTCACTTGAATGTTAGCCACGAAAGTGAATGCAATCGTTGCTGGCCAGGCATCTGTCAAGGCCACTGAGAAAGCTTTGAGACACATCTCCCAAAAGACGTCCACATTCTCTCTTGTCATTCGTTACTCAGGTCCTCATTCAACATAGGGCCAGCAAAGATGCCCTCACTCTCGTAGACAATATCCTGCGCTCATTTCGTTCTCGCTTTGTTTGACGAACACGGTTCTGTAACAGCCAACACTCAGACAGTTACCAATGCCGCCTTCCTCAGGTGAATAATCCATGATGCTTCTCACTACACTTTCTATGATTGACGGAACATCACTTTTCCATTCAGTCGCATCCTGTGATCGGTATGGGTACTGCTCGGGCTTCAACAGAAGCATATTCATGGAAACAGGGTCTCTATGTCGGTGGAATGGAGACTGCGAAAGTGAACCTCACACTTCAAATCTATTCGAACGCTTGGCATCTCTATGCAGGACTCGCCATCTTGAATCCCATCGTTCGTACCCAAATCAATCAAGTTGTTCAAATGAATGTTGAGTAGTGGCTCATTGGAAGATGAAAGAGCGCGTTCAATGGGCTAGACGGGTTGTGTTTGGGCGAGGAGGAACGATTATAGATGGCTGGGAACAACGACTTCCCCTTCGGATCCCTCGACATCCCTTTCACCGGAAACCAATTCTACTTTCAGTATTTATTCTTGACAAATTCAGTTTGGGCAAACACCAAAGTTCCAACATCACAGTTCCAGAATCTCTTACTGTTTTCCCAGAACCGTTTACGTTCTTGCCACAATCCAATTATCGCCCAGACTCTCATCTTTCTCTATTAGCTATGGTAGATTGTTCGGCATCTTGGGATCAATCCATACGTACACCTTGACACCCATATTTCGACTTTTCCTGGGTGTAACAGAGCACTTGTTCCAGTCACTCACGTTGCTAGAGAGAGCACTACACTCGGCGATTTACGATCATTGGCACAGAGCAGACGATCCAGAGTTCGTCATTTGCTGCGAGAGGATGGCGTCAATGTGTTCGTTTTTGAAGATTACAAAAGGAGATTTGAGGAAACGAGAGAGTTCTTTAAGCTGCGGTTCGAGGAGACTAGGAAACTTGGCAGCGAGATGATGAAGGCAGTGATGGAGACATGAGGAAAGAGGACGCTTGGGGCATTGAGCGATTGTAAGGTAACGATAACATTTCAAAATATGGTGTATGATTTTCTTGTTCAATATATGGCAACTGTTTCCATCAGATCTTGAATTTTGGTGATGAAATGCAGTATCATGTTTTGGGCGGTTCGCCATATGGTTGATGACACAATTCATAATCGACTCATCACTGGTGTTGCGACACTACATTACTATAAAAATCCATTACTACTCCCTGTGTGTGGAAGTTTACATAGGTACCCACTTATCGTGGTTGACATTGAAGGACAGGTTCATGAACCAGTCACATCTGAAATCCAGGAGCTCTTTTGTAGTCCCAGTGTAGCTTTCGAGCAAACTATTTCTCAGAGAGGAATTGTATACCGCAGAAACTCCACTCCTTCAGCATACACTGCATTTAACCCTTCAGAACTCATTTGCGTGATATTCCATACTCAGAGATATGTGAGATACAAAAAATATCTATTTTATTCAAATGACCCCAGGCCAGTCATAAGTCGGAATGTGAGACTACGCTACTTGAACGACAAACCAACCAACCTACATGTTCAAGCGAGAGACTGAAGCAAGAGGTATCGCACAGTAGTGACAAATCAAATTTCAATAGATAGCGATCGCAAAAGCTAGAGGGAACCAGATAGGAGCGATCAGGGACAGGGAAAAAGGATCATAGAATACAGTGGTGCCGTACAAAACGGTAATGTTGATTGACAGAAGCAGCACAAAGTCGAGCTTCTCAGGCGTAATCAACACTTCTCTCTCAACTCCCTCGTTCCGTTGCTCGAATTTTTTCTCATCATTGCTATCTCTAATGACCGACCTTGGCTCCGTCTCAGACTCTTTGAGGTAGTCGCATCAACTATTGGTTCTTCTTTCGTACATACGGGATATTTTCCTTTCGGTACGTTGGGAAAGAGGACGGTAGGTCTGCAAGCCATGGCAGGTGAATAATCTGGGTATTCAATGGGAAGGAAAAATGTGGGAAGAGGCGACCAGTTTTCCTTGTGGTTGTAAAGCGGATTCTGGTACTCGCGACGCGCACCATAGCTGAGAAAAATCAACAGAAGTCAAATTAATCCATATTTACAGGGAAGAGCTACAAAAATGTGTCATAGTAGGCTCCTCACAATGGGTGTTACCAGGTGTTGGAGGACTCATGCGGAGAAGGCGGAACTGGAGCCATATAGAAAGGGTTATCAGGATCTGGTTAATTGAAGCCTTTCGTGAGTCTGCCCGTGTCTTGTGTGATTGATGCAGGGCGTGGCAGTCGCAGAAATGCCAACAGGTGAAGTTGCCAGAGGCCGTAGTTGAGGTTTCCAATGGGACGATGGAGGAGATGTCAACCCACTACTAGCCTCTGAATGTGACTGCTTCACAGGTTGCGATACAACAAAGGAACAGCTGACGAAAGATCGACAACGTCAGCTCCCTCCTTGATATCCGAGAGATATTCTTGATCCAAATCCTTCTGACATTCTATCTCCGACTTTGGTCCCAAAATGCTTCTTTGTCATCGCCCTTTGAGAGACTTCGTCTCCGCTTTACAAGCAACTGTTGATATTGGGCATCTTCCTCATCTGTGCTTGAGAGTCTTGATCATTGCTTTCACAATCACCATGTGAGCATCCTCTCTTGCATCTCCTGTATGTCCTTGGTGGCATATGTAGCGAAGCCGTGAAGGCCAAGTGCTTCAGGGTATTTCGTTTGGCGAGGAAAAGATATCCATTTCAGATTCACGATTTTGAGAACGATCCAAGTTTAGAAAGAAGTCGACGGTGGGAGAGATGGTAGTCACACGGTGGACAAATAGTTGTCAACTGATCAGCCTTGCACGCCTGCATAAGTGCATGTGGAATGAATTCTCCTTGATCCTCGAGCGCTATCCAGTTGACTGTTGTCTCGATGCATCGGCTACTGCATTAACACAAGTCCATTGTCCGACCCAATGCAAGGCACTACACTGGCACTGTTCCCTCTCATCTCGACATCTACTCCAGTCTTGACTACCTGGTTCTCCTCAATTGTTAGAGATCACATCCGAGACTTCAAACCGTTGTAGCTACAAGAGGTTTGTGTCGACCTAACAGCTTGTACACTTGCCACTTCTAGTACAATAGATCACTTGAAGTTTCTCGGACATAGGACAAACTGGGTAACGGTCAAGTTAACACTTTGAAAGTGAAAGTTTTTCGGTCGCATGCAATCATCAACGCATTACTTGTACAGGCAGTCACAGTTAATTCGCTTTCTCATGCTTTCCTCAGCCCATTACTCTCATCACTGGCTGTGATTGTTTTCTGGGCCCATAACATGCTCGTCACATGCGCCCACCCAAGTTTCTTACCAACCCTTCTTTTCACATTTTCTACTACACATTATCTCTGCTCCTCATGTACTATTTTCATTTCAACTCCTTTTCCCACGCAGCATTTTCATGCGACATTCTGGATCAATGTGATATTTTCATCTGTACTATGCAAAGTCGTGCTTCTACCCTCACATAACACTCTCATGCCGCAATCGCTGAAGCCTTCTTGGTGGGAATCCGCTCGTGTTCTTCAGCATTCTCATTTTTCAGATAATGGGTCTGTCGTCACACAAGATTGAGTGGGACAATCATACGGAGGAGAAAGATTGAACATGGGAAGAATTCGCCGTGGTTGGATAGTTTGTGACCTGCGTTCACACGTTGACATGAATTTAACAGCCTTCTGCTCTCATCGTCTATCTTGTCACCACCATGTCCATATTTCCCGATGCCAAAGATTTCGTGATCAACGAGAGTAATTTCATACAGACTACCAACAACTATTACGGGCGATCTGGTGAGTAGCTTCGTATTCTGCCGATGAAATGTTAGTTAATTCAGTACTAGGTATCGATATCCTCCTTGATGCCTCTGATCCAGGAGCTGTATTTGATTCTCAAGACCACTACGATCGCCGCTGCTCCCCCGGTACTCGGGAGCAGTATATCGCTGACATTACAAATTGGATAACCGAATCTGCCGAGCCACCCTCGTCGATGTATTGGATGAGGGGACCAGCTGGTGTAGGGAAATCGGCCATCGCTCAGACATGCGCCGAGAAACTGGACATCTTGGTGCTGCATTCTTCTTCACTGTCAACAAACATTCTAATCCATCATGCCTATTCACTACTATCGCTTACCAACTTGCCACTGTGCTCCTTGACTATTGCACATCTATTGATGAGAGGATCTCAAAGGACAAGACTCTTGTTGAGAAGAAAATAGCACCTCAATTCAGATCACTGTTCGTTGAGCCGATTCAAGAGCTAGGGAAGCAGGGAAAGAGGGTACAACCAAAAGCCATCTTCATCGATGGGTTAGACGAGTGTGCCGGTGAAGACGCACAAGCAGAAATTATTGGGATAATTGCATCATCTGTCAGGGAAGGGTCCACCCCATTCCATTGGGTCATCTTCAGCCACGCCGAGCCTCGCATCGTATCCACATTCAAGCAGGACGCCATTGCTTATGTAACTCATTCTATTGAACTGCCTATCTCTCGCGAGGCAGACGATGAGATCGAACTGTACCTTCGGGGTGGATTCAAGAACATTCTTGAAAAACAGAATTTCCCGCAATTTCTGTCATCATGGCCAACTGACAACGATATCTGGTCCCTTGTCGAGGCAGTGGCTGGCCTTTTTGCACACCCTGCTGCTGTCTTGCGCCATGTGGCCTATCCACCCGACTCGCAATTCCGTCAACGACTGCAGTCTGTTCTTGATACCCTCTCCGATGTAGGGAAACAGGTACCCACATCATCCTTTTCGCAACTTGATGCTCTTTATGTCCACATCATGAAGCAGATTCCAGAGCACAATCTCCTGTCTGCATAATTCCTTTTTTCCTATGATTTGGGAAATTGGAATGCCAACGCTCATTGGTATGTTTCCATGTATTGCTACATGTTTAGGATCTCCGAGTGTACGTTCAGAGACATCTGTCACCATCTACATGCTGTGATCTCATACGAGCCGTCTTTTGACCCTCTCAGCTCAATGGACCCTCGCATCGACCAAGAAAGGGACAAGCCTATTACCATCATAGCGAAAATCACGCGTGCGTCTTCACCAATCAGTGTCCATCAATCACGGGCAGTCGATCACTTGAATATCCCCAATATGTAGTACTTTTCTCAAGGCCTGACATGAAACTCATTGCGCGGCTAGCAAGGAGGCCATCCGGCTTCCCATGGAAAGAAGCTTAAAGCAGCCAAAGCACATCAACCACCAAACCTACTTCCTTTCTGATAGTCAGACTCGGTACCAGTCTCACTGCATCCCAGATTTCCTCAGACAGCAATTTCACGCGTGTGCTACATCCTCAGAATTTCACATTTCTGGGGGATATCACCTAGTGCAATCATGATCTCACTAAAGCAGCTGGAGGTCCCAGGCGACGAAAATTTAGCTAACCGTTGGAACAATGATGACATTAAACCTACAGAAAAGGCACGACAAAAATGGACATTTAATAATTACTGTTCGTGTAACAACACCTTGATGGCTTTGAATTGTTTTCAATTATTCTAATCGTGGGCTTCTCTTCTTCTAGGGCTCTTGGTCAACGTAAATATATCAGCATATCTATCAGGTAGCTCATTAATTGCTATGGGCATGTCCTGGTGGGAGGCTACCATCGCTATAATTGCTGGGACTATTATTTCAAACATCCTGCTAGTGCTGAATTCACTACAGGGTGCTTACTACCACGTAGGTTTTCCAGTAGTGAATCGGTCCGTATGGGGCATGTGGGGGAGTCAATTCGTCATCTGGAATCGCATATTTCTGTCCATAATATGGTGTACGTTCATGCTGAGCATTTCTATCTTCTTAGAAAATATACTAATATTGTCGTAACAGGTGGATTCCAGGCTTGGATAGGTGGCGAATGCATCTATATATGTCTCAAGGCCATATGGCCTTCGATCGAGGAGCGGATACCAAATCACATGGCCCAGTCCACAGGTGTCACAACTGCCCAGTTCTTGGGATATATCATTTTCATGGTCATTTCGATGCCCTTCATTTACATACGACCACACGGGATGCAGCCCCTACTCTATGTTTCTGCCCCAATCGTCATGGTGTTCATAGTGGTTCTGTTGATTTGGTCGTTGGCCACTATGGGCCCGCAAGGGTTCGGTGAGACCATAACCATGTCCAGTGGCCACACCAGTGGTTGGACTATTGCCTTCGGGATCGGTAGTACGATTGGGGCTATTGCTGCTGGCCTGCTAAATCAGAATGATTATGCCCGATTTGCTAGGAAACCTAGTGATGCTATTCAGGGTCAAGCCATCGTCTTTTCCCCTTATGCTATCTTCTGCTGTATCGGTGGAATTCTTGTCACGGCAGCGACTGAGTGACGATACGGACAAGCCTATTGGAACTTGCCTGACCTTTTCGGGGCAATGATTGAGTCGGGAGGGCCACGATCACGTTGTGCTGCATTTTTTGGAGGCTTTGCGTTAATCATCTCCCAAATTGGTGTCACTATCCCCGGAAATGCTTTGTCTGGAGGTAAGCCTCATTTTCTTGTATGGCGAAGGCTTCTTTAACAAACTTCTAGGTTTCGATCTCGCAGCAACTTTCCCCAAATATATCAATATTCGCCGAGGAGCATACATAACAGCCTTCGTTTCCATAGCCTGCAATCCTTGGAAACTTGTGAACACACCAACGGTCTTCCTTTCAGTTATGGGAGGTTATATGGTATTTTTAGGCCCCATGATTGGCCTCATGATTGCTTCCTTTATTGTCATCCATCGGTTCAGACTCAAGGTGGATGATCTTTACGTTGGCAACCCTTCGAGTATATATTGGTTTTCATATGGATTCAATTGGCGTGCGCCTGTGGCCTGGGTTATGGGCACCTTCCCATCGTTACCCGGATTTATTGCCAATGTGAACCCGAAAGTTGAAGTGGCCGCAGGTTGGTCTCATGTTTTCTCAATATCTTTCTGCACAGGCGTGGGAATAAGTTTTGTTGTGTTCATCTTGTTACATTATGTGTTCCCTGCCCCATCTCTCCAGGCATGGGTCGCTTCGCAGCGATCTGCTCGTGAGACTATGCGCTATTACAACGAGATGTATGACTGTATTGAGGTTATCGACGAAGAAACCAACGATAAAGAGTTTGTATCGTTGAGTGAGGAGGAGAAGGATTCTTCAGATAAAAGTATATCTGGTTTTTAGTGTCGGCGTTGCTTGTATGATAGTTCAAAGTTACAATATTCAAATAATGAAGCTTCAATTATTACAGAGACTGCCACGCCATTTCACTGAATAACAGGAGCATAGCAGGAGTCCCAATTCAGATAGAAACATAACGCCAAGAACGAATCACTTGCAGTAAAGGTTTTCCGTCCTCTTCAAAACGTGCGTGCGTGTATGTGTTCGACCATCAGGCCACGTAGAATTTTTTTTATTTAAAGTGATCAGTGACTGAGAATGAATTTATTGATAGGTCAATGGCTGTTCTCCAATCGATAGATAAAATAAATTTTTTAAGAAATATCGAGATCATCTTCATTTGTCTCCTTCGGTTGCGTTTTCCCCAACAACAACAACACTTTCCGCAAGCTCCAAAGCCTTGACAAACCCTTCAAACATCACCCCATCTCTCTCCAAATCCAAACCCACACTCACTCTCACCAATGCACTCTCAACACCCCACTCTTCCGCCCACGCCAATTCTTCATAGTGCGCTATAATCGTGTATGGACAAGCCAAAGTAAAATTGGTACCGAGAGAAGGACCTTTGTAGCAAGGTAACGCATCAAAAAAGGTCGAAGAGGCGAGTATGGAGGTAAACGAGAGCGAAAAAAGACCCCCAAAACCATGGGTCGAGGTAGGAGAAGGACGACACTGGTCGTAATTCTCCCTCGTGATATATTTCGGATAATAAACCTCTTTGATAGCCACCCCCGAACGATCGTCTTTCGCAGAATAACCACCCGCAACAGACCTCGATCTCAGAAAATCGCATATCGCTTCCATATTCCTATCAATGACCTCAATTCTTCGTTGAAAATCTCGGGAATTTCGTTCCATGTAGATGGCATCTTCAGAAAAGTAGGTGTCGATGTAGGTTTTCGAGAGAGACTGTTTGAGTGAAGCGTAGTGCCGTGAATTCGGGTTAAGTACAAGGCTTGAAAATTCTTTGAGAAGAAATGAGAAGAAAGGAAATAAGTTTGCGCTCACCTCCCACCCATAACGTTACTCGCGCCACTAAAGACTTTGGTCAAACTGCTGACTACAATATCTGCAAAAGGCAGAACATCGACATTGACGAAATTCTCGACTGTTTCGTCTACGACGAGCAAGAAATCGTATTGATCCGCCAACGCACGGAGTCTCGGAAGATTAGCAGAACGAAGGAGTGGGTTGGATGGGAATTCGGTAAAAAGGGCGAGAACGGGAGGCGTGGTGGTATTTGATACTTTTATTTCGGATAAGAGAGCAGCAAGAGAATCGATATCCGAGTCAAGTCCTGATCCAAAGAAATGGACGCCAGGACCCCACTTTTGTAAAATTTTGAGTGTATCGACATAGGGAAACCTTGCGTCAAATCAGCACGAATGACTTCAAAGAAGGGTGTGAACTCACCCAAAGCAGACGCTCTTGGCTTCAGGTCTCGTATCTCTCAAGAGTCTATGTGCACTCCAGATAGCAGCCATTCCACAGGGATACAGATACACATCGTGCTCAGTGACGGACTTGACGCCTCTGGAGCTGGGGCCTGTGAGATCGGGACCATCTACACCAGCACCGGCTTGACCATCGTCATGGAGGAGTGTACGTGCGATACATCGACGAAGAGCCCGTTTTGCAGATGAGGCAGCGGAGAGGGGCAAGTTGCGGCCATAGCGCTCTTCGAGGTAAGTGGTGTGATCAGAAGAGATCAAGTCTGGGGAGCAAGAGGTGACGGATTTGACAGCGTAATGCTTGTTGTGAGATTGTGCAGTGGGGCGAGGGGTAGACCAGTCGTCGGGGAGAAGAGCGAGGCACTTTTCAGCTTGCCTGGAGGAAATTCCAAGACCTGTATGTTGCCAGAACTGTTTTGCGAGCTTGAACTGGTCAACGGGGACAACAACGATATGAAGATGATGGCTAGGGGGGACGAAGAGATCGATGAGTCTGGGCTGAATAGGATGAGATGATCTATGGCGGATAAAGTCTCTACATTGTTCTGCTATGGAGCGGGTAGGAAACAAGAAGCAGTGTTCTGACTGCAAGGCGTATTTGTGTTGGCAGATGGAGGCAAGTTTGCGGATGGAGAGATGGATGAAGAAACGAGGGTAGCCTGAGACCATGGCGGAGAGGACGCGGTCATCGCCTTCCTCGTAGCCGACATTGTCACTCCAGGTTGGAAGAGAGACCGAGATGGCGTGTGGCGTGTTGGGAGGGACGCCGATGCCCAGTGGGAGGGCCATTGTGGAGAGAGAGAAAATCAAGTATATTAATAACCGTGATCTACATCAGATCTATAACCAATCATTTCACTTAAACCCTACCCAATATCACTATGCTTGACGTAGTTTGCAGGGCTGATTCGAAAAGATGAAGCGCTGAAGTAGAGGTAGCGATATAGGATAATTTAGCGAGTACTACTGTACATGCATAGTTATCCGTCCCGGGCATAGTTATCGATCCAATCGGTCTCTCCTCACCAAACAATATGTTCCAGATTCTTCATCACCTAGATCCGATTTCCCACTGGATTAGTTGGAAAGTAACGGTAGTCAGACTCATGTAATGGAGAGAAAGAGAGACATACTACAAACTTCCATTTTATTGACCATCAGCCGAAAAGACTACCACTTGGCGCCGACGTCGGAGCCATACTCAAACGCAAGAGAGTCCACGACAGACTCAGTCAAAGCTCGATCACAAAGGACTCCCAAACATGAGCTAGGCCACACACCATCAAAAATGGACATCGAACTCTTTTTTTCACACAGCCGGGATCAAGATCCTCTTGTTTCTTGACGATTTCTTTTTTTTTTTCCAGTTCCTTCAATTCCAAATTCCTCAACAAGACTCATATACTATAACCCCACACGTATTGACTATCCACCCAATTCGAAGCGGCAAATATGCCATAACGACCCACCCTCACGCGCTCCGGGTCCACCTCAAGGATCTAGAATTTCATCATCAAAGCGACATGGCCAGTCGAGAAGCAGACAGTATAGAGCCCCAGCACCGAGTATACGTATACCAACCGTGACTTTCGGGGCGGGTAGGGAGCCGATCGTAGGCAGGCAGGCAGGCAGGCAGGAGGAAGACTCTCGTCTGTTTTCGTCACGTCATCACAGAGCAAGAGGATGCAAGAGAAAGGGTATGAGATCCCAACGTGTAGGAGGGGCGGTGTTCGATGCGTCAATGGCAAGTGAACATATCCGTCGTATTACTTACCCATCTCTACCATTCTCAAGCAACGATATACTACATTTAGCTCTTTCGAACCACGGGAGAGAGAATTCTCGCCTTGGCCATCAAGGTTACCTTTCCCCCTTCACGGACCACCACGGTCAACTCCAAGGGACGTCACCGTTCTTGACAACAGCCTCAGCAAACTCATTCGACACGACGGTACTGCGGCTTTCAGAATGCCATCTTCGAACTGACCAGCCCAAGCATATGTACTCACGTCAGGGCTAGAAATAACATTGGCATATCAAGCATGATACTAGAATAGAGACAGTTGGCTTGTTGAGCACTTGCAACGAATTTCTACTCGCCCCCCTTTCATATATCTCAACTCCATTCATGATTCGTAGGCGACATTGTCCTTGCAAATTGGAAGAGAGACTGGTATGGCGATGCCCAGAAGGCAAGGCCATTGCAGAGAGAGAGAGAGAGAGAGAAATACAAGTACATTAATCTACATCAAGTTGACCTCTCGCACACCATCCTTATCAACAACCTTGACTTTATATTTGTCCGGGCTAACAATGAGCCTCTTTGCAAGCTCTTGAACACATCGTTTGAGGACAGCAAGACCCTCTTCAAGGGAAGCACCAGGATTATGATACCTAATAACAGCGTTCATGAGCTCATGAGAATGAATGCACACGCAGAGAAACACCAACTTGTCCAACAAACTAAGCACAAAATACGCGCCATAGCCATGAGCAGCAAACGGAACCTGCGTAAGCGTGCCGAGATAATCAATCCAATAAAGACTCGGCTCATGCACCGAGGGATCATACCCCGCCACGAGCAGATTGACCGAATACGGGTTCCTCGAACGCAGCGAATCCGCAAGAGAACGGCGGATCCAAGCAGCAGCAGCAGATGGACGCAACGGATAAGTATTACGGATCTGATAAAGCGTAATATTGCGCTGAATAAACTCTGCCAGCTGGACAGTATCACCTAGTATCATCAGCCTCTCTCTGAAAAAACAAAACAAAAAAAAACCACGATAACAAACAGTGAGAGAGAAGACTCGCCTGGTTCGCCCGAGTAAGTCATGAGTAGATGCGGCGCAATTGCTTTAATCTTGTCCTCGTCATCTTTCATTTTCACAATTGAACGTGCAGCCGTCGTATCCGCCGCCACAATCGCATAGCCCTTGCCCGTCACTGCAATCGATGTCTCCATCTTTGCAAGTCTAAGTTGAGCATGACGCGTCTCTCTCTTTTAATCTCATCACGTGGATAAACCCTAACCATAACACCACTCAGTGCTCTCCATGTTCCGCAAGCTCAAGGTCCCCGCCCAGCTAACATCACATCACACTACATGCCTCGAAAATCCTAACCATTTCAATACCACATCCCACTCCATTCATTTTACACCCCTCAAGCAACGGTAATACTCGAAAACCCACTGCTCTGATAACCCTCCGTAGCCACAATCTGATAATTCCAAGTCGACCCCAAATTCATGCCCAAATTCTGCCACGCAGCAAAGT
>Ga0153977_1000172_pt1 | contig 16845 bp, 9 predicted proteins | sample TSGA061MetaG_FD_104710 | JGI IMG/M metagenome (GOLD analysis project Ga0153977, IMG submission 104710) | Attine ant fungus gardens microbial communities from Georgia, USA - TSGA061 MetaG | ecosystem: Host-associated > Fungi > Mycelium > Unclassified | place: USA: Georgia, Yuchi Wildlife... | reverse complement strand
TTTTACTGGGACAAACTTACCGTAATTTTACTTTTTTCTTTATTTCTTTTATTTATTTTTGTAACTTTTTTATTAACTTTAAACATTGAAATACTTTTATATCTTTTTTATTTTCTTTAATTTATTTTATTTTTATTTTACTTTTTCTTTATAAAGGGGGGGTACAAACTGTTCCTTGCGGAGTACCTATTTTATAAAAAATTATATTATCGTCTTTATTAATAGGATATGCAATTACTTTATATATAAGATATCTTATGTTAGGACATCCGAATAATTTAACTATCTTTCTTCTGGTAATATTCTGAGGAATAGAGTAAAAACATTTCTCAATATCACCTTGAATAACTCATGTAAAACCTGCACCTCTTAATTTAACTTAAAGCATCAAGGGTAGATTTTTTAAGTCTAAAGCCACAAGAATGTTTACTGAATAAAGGTTCGTATGCAGCATCTAGGGTAACTCCTATTGCTTTTTTTTTTTACTAATTTATGTGTGTCTCTAGGTGACGTTATACTAAGAGTACGTATTTTACCATTTGCTTTTGGTATTTTTTTAATCTAGCAGGTGTAAATTGAAATTCTCCACTATGCAAAGTTTTTGCTAGTTTAATTAATCATTTTCCATTAAGGCCATCTAACGTGTAATTAACTATACCTTAGTCATATTACCAGGGTTACTTTGAATATCTTCGTAGCATACAATTAAAAAGTATGGATCTGATAATATCTTAATTAAATTATAATATTTTTGATTTTCGTTTTTATATTTCTTCATTCTTTGATTAACTTATGCAATTAGGTTCGGGTTAGTTTTACTATTGGTTTACGCTTATTAGGCTTATTTTCATCGCCAGAAGGTTTCATTGATGTTCTTAAATCACTATGATCCTTCTCGTCTGATTCATAATTTAAATCAGTTTCGATACTACGATCATTCCGAGCCCTCGTACCAAGATTAATAACTGTATGCTCAGCGGTTACTTCCACTAGTTCCATTTCGTCTAATTTTAATGTTCTTGTATCTTTAGAACCTTGCGTTATTAACATTATCATGATTATAATTATATTTATATTCAGAATTATGTAAACTACTGTATGGTAGTAGGTAATACTATTTAGTCTATATAATCATCGCGAGATATTTGAGTATACTTTAGTATTCAGTTGCTGACAGATTCCGCTTAGAACAACAGGAGTATCTTTTACTTTTCCCTTTAACGTTTCAAGTTTCTTAACGTATTTTTGGATAATTTCACAAATATTATCTATTATGTTTCACGGTAAACACTGTATAATCTCTTTCCATGTCGCTATTCATTTTCTGAGTTTATTAGACTTGCCAAAAACGTGACACTTAGTGGTAATTATAATGCTGTATAAAACAGCACTGACTAAAATAATTAGTATATTGTCCAATATAATTATATGTTCGACACACGGGGTCACTCTCTATGAGATGTTATACATAAATAAATGCTAGATCAACATTACATGTATAGTTGAATCGACTACCCTCACCGTGATTCCCGAGAGAACTGGCAACGAATAGCCTTCCAGCAAAGCTATAGCAAGTTTTTCCGCATACGGCTCTCCAAAAACATAAACAAATTTACACACTTTTTGTTTTAAATCTTTAAGACTCATCCCGTCAGACTTACCTGGGATTGTGTGTACTTTATTGTGACAAGAAATACAGAGTGGAATAGTTTTTCTATTTATTCTACTTATTATTTGTATTATTGTATTCTTGTCCTTAGTATCTTTCAAGTGTTTTAGGTGATGCATTTCAATATCTTCAGTTGCTCCACAAATATAACAAGGTTCTTCCAAAATGTTTTTCTTGCGCTTTGTGTATAATCGAGTTGAAGAAATCATACGGCAGTATTTCATTAATCGTATTATTCCACCTGTTTATTTTCATGTATTTTTTGTTCAAATATTCTGCAGATAGTGATTGAGGTAAATCGAACTCCACTGTCTTTAGTACTTCACCTTTATCTGATTTTTTTCTTACTTTGATAGGTTTACCATATTTTTTAAAGACTCCTTTCAGTAACATACGATGTTTGGCAGCTATTGTATGGGCAAGTGAAAATTCAATAATGTATACCCTCATAGATGATCTGTTTTCCGTAATATTCTCAAAGTTAATAAAGCCTTTTATGATGCTATTATATCTTTTAACTATTTCATAGTCCGAGAGAAATATAAGTTTTCCATTGAATCTGGGTTTACCCTTCTCATTAGCTAGTCCTTTTTCTATTAGTTTAGCTTTTATTAGATCCTTTGGAAATATAAGTTTGGGTTTACCTGTGCCTTTTCTGGTTTTTTTAAATCCCCCAGCGGATGTTTTCGTACGACTGGTAAGATTTTGACTAGTTGTGTTAACTTTAATGTAATATCCCAAAAATTTAGCGTATTCGAAACCAAGGTGTGTAATTTTGTTTTATCCATAGATAGTTCTAAATTTAGTTTATCCTTTAAATAAATTCTTACTTTACCTTTTATTTCTTCCGTTAATTATCTAGTTCCAGAGACTCCTATTACTCAGTCGTCAGCATATTTTATATAGTGAATTTTTTTACCTATTCGGGTGGGTGAAGGTAATGTTCTAAGTAAGATGCTGTTTTTAACTATTTGCTCTTTAATTAAGTTAATTTCTTCTTTCGTTCTTTTTTTCGGTCGGCTGAATTTATCTTTTAGGTTTCCAATTTTTCATTCTACTTTTCTATATTCAGGGTTTTTAGTGGATATGGGTAATTTTTCGTATTCGTTCTTTAATTCGTCAATATATTTATTGAATTGTGTAAGGTATAGGTTTGAAAGTATCGGGGATAAGATTCCTCCTTGAGGTACTCCTAAGATAGAGTGTTTAAATTCTCTTTCTTCTATATAACCAGCTCTTAAATTTTGCCATATAAGGCCCATTATTGTCCTATCAGGGTTAAGGCGTTCCTGTAATATTTTGGCCATAATTTTGTGATCTATGTTATCGAAATATCCTTTATTATCTCCTTCGATCATCCAGGTGATACCCATCATACTGCGTACTTCTAATAATTTTTATGCTTGATGAACTGATCTTTTAGGTATGAAACCAAAACTATTTTTATAAAATATTCTTTCACAATCTGGTTCAATGAGTAGTTTTATCGCCACTTGTAAGATTTTATTCATAATAGAGGAAATCCCTAGAGCTCTTAGTTTTTCGTTTGCTTTGGATATAAATATCCTTTTTGTCGGTTTACAAATATATTTCCAGCTTACTACGAAATCTTTAAGATTATCTAGTTTGACTATGGACATTCCGTCTATTGTTTGGGTTTGGTTGTCAGAACCCGGTGTCATATTTCCAGGTTTAGATTTAATGATATTGTAAGCCTCTTTATATATTTTTATATTATTTAATGCCCTACTTAAGATATTTCTAGTTAAAGTTGGTCGTATGCAATAACTTACAACGTTTGTTTTTAATAGAGATGAAAAATGTATTTTCATACCGGTTCTTTTCTTATTAAATAATGTTTTATGTAACCTTTTGTTAATCGTACTACGGTTGCAAAAAAAATATTCCGTCTCCCCCACTACTTATTATATGGTTGTGAGTCTTGGTCTCTAGTCCCAAGTTGCCAATTGCTTGGTTTAGATGGTTTAGGTACCCTTATGCCGAGTGAAAGGAATCAAATCGATTCGGTATTAAAATTTAACTTAATTTGATGAAATCTCAGTAGATAACTCACACCGTATTTTACTATTCTTAATTTGAGAAATAATAACGACAAAGTATTGAAATCTATCAAAATATTGAGAAATAATTAGTATAATTTAATTATAATTACTATCTAAATCTAAGTGGATAGTAGTCAAAAGTAACAAAAATTAAAAATATCGTATTCATTACCCAACACCAAACACCTAAACACCTAACACCCTTACCATACCCTTTTACACTAATTAGTATAAGTTTTCTATTTTTTTAGTTAGAGACAAAAAGACAAAGAGACAAAAACACTACAATTAGATTATATAGGTAGATTATAATTTAGTTATAGAATTATACAACAAGAACTTCTAGAAACCCACTGTGATTCTATAGAAAGATTATACTTTAATTATTGAATAATAGGAAGAACACCCTTACTATCCTTATACACTACTTAGTATAAGTTTACTATTTTATAGTAATTAGTAGAAGTTTACTATTTAACACAATGAGTAGAAGTTTCTAATTTAATTTCCTAAAATTTTGTTGTTGTTTGTTTCCAAAAACTTTTCTCCAATTCAATCAAAATATTCCATAATAAACTCCAATTCAATTATAAAGACTCCCAAATATTACTATTATTTATAAAATTCTATTAATACTATAACTATAATTCTATTATAAAATCTAATCAAAGTAAAGTCTTTAAATACCCATAAATTATCATCTTTGACGTCCAGAAGTCTTAAAGTAAATTAGTAATAATATATTTTATATAAATAAGTAATATATATTTGATAGTAGAATATAGTAATTATTATTAATTATAATTTTTAGAATCGTTACACACCACTAGCGTAAAAATGATTATACGACAAGATTCTGTTGGATAATAGTAAATAGTATAGTTATGACTAGTTCAACTTAATTTTTACAAGTAATTAATAGTTAATAATAAAATAATAATAAGTTATAGTCTAATATAGTAAAATTTAGTATATAAAGTACTAATAATATAGTATCCTTCCTATTTTATAATTAAATAAAATACTATCCATAAAATCCCATACTTCATTGCGTAAAATCGATAGATTAGATAGATTAGCTAGATTAGAAAGATTAGATAGATTGTGTTATTAAGAAAGAAGTAATAGTACTAGTTATTATTAGTGAGAAATAAGTAATAGTTCTAGTTATTATTAATAAGAAATAGTTATTAGTAGTAAAGTTAGTTAAGTTATTTTTAGTAAAGTTAGTTAAGTTATTAGTAGTAAAGTTAGTTATTTGTAGTAAAGAATCTGTGTTACCTTTTTGTAAAATATATAGTCAGTTAGAATTAGTAAAAGTTTTCCATTAACTGAAATATGATTAAAAATAATCTAGATTTTCAAATATTCTTTCCTCAAATCTACTACCACTACTTGTGTATATATAGGAATATTATACTTTTTAGTTCTTAAGAGGGTAAGAGGTAATAGACACTATTGTTAGTATATAGGAAGATTATACTTTCTTAGAACAGTAGAGGTACTTTATAAATAGTGGTATAACTCTTTGTATAAGTTTAAATTTTAGTTTTTAATTAGTTATATTTTTATACCTCCCGAATTTTTATAATTTCTTAGATTTTATTAAATTTTATAAAACACAAAAGTGTCCAATATTTATGAGTCACTCAAATATGAAATTAAAAATAATTAAATTTATATTAATATTGATAAATTATTATACAATGTTGTAAAACTAATAGGGTTTGCTTCCTATGTTGCCACTCAATAAATAAAATTACAGTACTGTTTTTTTAGTACCTTCATTAAAAAAATAACATAAAATAATATTATAAATAGGGTAAATCTTAAATCACTAAAACTATATAAGCATAACTGCATAAACAAAAGTCTATTTAAATAAATTAAATAATAGTTAAAATAAGATTCACTTAAGTGGACTCCAACCTTAATTCGAAATTAACATTATTAAAGGCTTAAATTAAGCGAGGGACTAGCACACCTACATTTAGTTGAAATTATGAGTTTTACCTTCTAAGTAAAATTAACCATAATTAAGGGTGGTAAAGAGTTAAAATTTAGTGGAGAGCTTTATTAAAGAAATAACAACAAACAATGCCTTACAATTCTACTAAGTATTCAAATATTGATGATAAGAAGAATTAATTTTAATAAAAGAAATGGTCACTATATACACATCAAATGATGATAAATTTATATTAAATAATATTGATTTACAATATCTATGTAATACTTTATATATATGTTTATATAAAAAAAGAAAAAAAGAAAAAAAGAAAAAAAGAAAAAAAGAAATTTTCCTAATTTACAATATTTGTTGAATTATTTTAAATATATTGCCAGTATTTCTAATAAGTTAGGTATTTCTATACCTTTTTTAAAAAAAGATTTACTTAATTTAAGTATTTACTTAGAAAATAAGTTTCATAGTATAAAACAAACTAGAGCTTTAATACCTAATTTAGTTAACTTTTTAAATGCAGCTAGTTTAGCTTTATTAAAATAAAATTTATTTAAGGAAGATAATCATATAAACTTTTTGTTTTTTACATGATTGTTTTGCAGTTACTTGTAATAATGTTAATTTAATAGCAGAGTTGTTGTAATTAAGCTATTACAATATATATACTAAAAATAATTTTTTATTGAATTTAGATGACAATTTAAAATTTAGCTTTAGCTCATTTCGGTGAAAATTTTTAATCTCAAAATTTAGTGTTTTGGAAATAGAAAAATAAAATTTAATTATCCAGATGTAAATAAAGTATTTAAACCACACTATATTGATTTTAAGAATAGTTATTACTTCATAATTTAAAATTAAATATAAAATATACTTAAAACAAAAATGTTAAATTATTTTTTTAGACTTAATGTTACATTAATGTAGCCTAACTAGGTCTATATTATAGATTATTGACGTTAGGTCTTTGTTTTATTTTTTCTGGACGAGTGATGAAGTAAAAATTTAACAAACGGAATAATTATGATGATTATTGGAGATAATCTTTACATCAGTCTGACAAGAAAAAGGTCAATTTAGATTTTCATATAAGATCAATATGGATTCAGATAAATACAAAGTTGTATCTAAACCGCTTAAAACCAAATAGGTAAAAATTTTTAAATCGGTATCAACTTAAGATATATACTTCTATAGTTCATAAAATGTAAAGCTACAATTCTACGCCAAAAGGTAAAAGTTTTTAGAAACTAAAGTTGTCACTATTATAAGTAATAGCAAAAAAAAAAAAGAAAGAATTATATGATATAAGTATATATATATTATATAACTATATAAATAGGATTTATAAGTATCCTGCTAATGAATGTATCGGCCTACCTAGTCTAAGTAAAATATTGCTGCCCCCTTTAAGATTTAAAATTAGAAATGTGTTTTTTGTTTTATTTTTTTTGTTTTTCTAGAAAATCTTTGCTTTAGTTGATAAAGAGTTATTGTATATACAATTAGCGAAAAAATTTATTATTTATATAAATTACTTGTTCTATTTAACAACAAAAAATTATTTACTTTTGTATTATTCGTAAACATCTTTAGCTGAAAGGTAAAGCGTGTGCCTTCGAAGCATAAGTTTATTGGTTCGATTCCAATAAGATGTTTTTTTTGGTATTATAAACCCTTGCCTGTTACTTAGCAGAAAAGAAATAACCTTATGTTGGCGATGAAATCCCTTAAAAAAGTATTAAAAACTAGGGAGGACTTTTGATAGAAATCAATTAGCATGGCAAATAACAAATAATATTTCTTAATTAGCTTAGAGTTCTAGAGTAAAAATTTGCCTTAGCAAGAAAGAGTAGTTTTTATAAACTAATAACATTTAATATAATATATTCTAATTTAGGAAGCAGAACTCGAGTGGTTGAGTGTCCCCCTTTTAAGGGGAAAGTTCTGGTTCGAGCCCAGGTGTTTCCAATTTAATCTTGAAGAAGTAGCCAATCCAATTTTGATTCATAGCTGCAATTGACATTTCATACCTTTATTTTTTTTTAAGCAAAATAAAACTTAAAGTAAAAATAGTATTGCTAAGGAAAGGCTAAAATTAAAGTAATAAGCTGTTTGAATAGGTATTTTAAATTAAAATAAAAAAAGCAAAATTTCAATCCTTAGATATAATTTATATGTTTTTTAATTACTGATTGCTGTATTTTATTTGTTTTTATAATAATTTACTAGTTAATTAAACCAACACCTTTAGTTTAAATTTGCAATTATTACAATTACCTTGCTACATTTTGGTATTAAATTTACCGTTTAACCTGCATATAAAAATATATTAATTAAGATTAAGATTAAGATTAAGATTAAACTATAGTAGCCTGCCTAAGCATAGTTAGAAAATCCTATTAAAATTTTTGCTTATCTTTTGTTTTTGTTTTATTTTGTTTTTCTATAAACTTATATTAATAAAATTATTTAATTTCTTTTGTATTATCAAATACTTAATTTTAAATTAGTTGCACTAAAAGAGATTTAGGATATCTAAAACTGAATTATTTTTTAATTTTAAAAGTAATTAGGAAACTCAAAAGTATGAAATAAGGTATAATATTTAATAAATAATTATTTAGGTAAAACTTAATATATTAATAGTATATAAGAAAAATGAGAAACTTTTTTTTATTAAATAATTGTAAAAAGAGAAAAAATAATTTTTAATTATTAAATAATAATAATAGTAAAAAGACCTATACCTGTACTTAAGAATATTTAGAGAAATCAGCAAAATATACATAAACAGAATCTGAGTTATAGATATACCTAACCCACTATTTTATTTTTGACAATTTTTCACTTACTTTATTTTCGACTTTTTGTTACCTAATAAAAAAAATCTAATTTAATAAGTTCAATTAATAGAATTAGTCCAAAAGCTGATATAGTTTAATAGGTTAAAACTTACCATTCATGACGGTAGAATAAAGGTTCAATTCCTTTTTTCAGCATTATTATTATAAAAAAAACAAATAATTAATTAATAAGGTGTAGTTTTGCTGCAGCTGTTTGTTTTAATAATTAAAAAATTTAATAAAGAAAAGTTATTTATTGATTATACCCTTATTTTATAACTTAAATATTATTTATTTATATAATTATATTATAGAAAATAACCAGTATAAATACAAATACAAATATTTAATTACTTTTCAAACTATTAATAAAAATATATTAAGATAGTGTTATTTACCTTACCTTATCTTACCTTACTTACTTTAAAAAAATTATTAATTTAAAAATGCTATTTATAGCGCTTTGTAGTTTTTCTTGCCATTCCATTTTTCTCCTTATATCAAATTAAGAATTATCTTAGTGAAATTACAGCAGTAGTTTTATTTTATTCTGTACTACTTTCATTTAATGAATTTTTTATTGAATCTTTTTGATCTGGAGTAAGTCTTTATAATAGTCTATTTAATGTTTTAAACATTTACTTGTTTTAGTGAAATTAACAAACACACACAAAAAAATGTATAGTAATAAAAATAAAATATCTAAAACTGATTGCTTTAAAAGATAAATTTTAAATAAAGTTAAATAATAAATTAGATAATAATCTGGCAATAATACAAATTTATTTAATAAATTAACTAAAAATCATGTGAATAAAATATGGTATTCATCATAATTAAATTTTGTAAAATTTGCTAAAAACCCCATTCAAATTAGAAACATACAGTTTATAAAATAATCCTTACTTAAGATACTATCAACTTTGAACGCACTGCCTTTTTTAAAAAAAACTTAAAAAACACTAATTTTATCTTGTATAATTTTATATAATTTCGTGCTACTGTTATCTTTAAAAATTTATTAAATTAATTAATTAACATAAAATAATATTTAAATTAAGTTTATTTTAGTTGACTTTTTCGTACCTTTTTGCTTGATTAAAATCAAAGAAATTAAAATAGTTTCTTTTTTCTTTTTTCTTTTTTCTTTTTTCTTTTTTCTTTTTTCTTTTTTCTTTTAAAAGCTGTTCTTTGTAAATTTTACTGTATACTATATTTTATAGTTTCATTCCATACTTTGGCTTACTTATCATTTGTAATATTTTTATTCTGTTTTACCTACATTATCAATTAAAACTTTTTAAGCTCGGTTGTGTTAATTATAAATTAATTTTTCTAAAACAGTCCTAGCGCAAATGCAAAGCTATCGTTTATTTTTAAAATTGCTCTACTTACTTATACTTTACCTTTATTTGTTTTTTTCTTCTGTTTTCTGTTTTCTGTTTTCTGTTTTCTGTTCGTTTGGTTTTTAATGTTATACTAAGACTAATCCTAGTAATAAGAGTAAATTAAAAGTCCTTAGCAAAATTTGTGTTTTTTTAAGAGAGCTAGCGTTTTTTAACAGAGCTCGCGGATTTGGGATTATTAAAAATAGAAAGATAAAAATATATTTATCTGAGTCTAAAAAAATAAGATTAGTTTTGTGTTTCTAGCGGTTTTACATATTGCGGGTTTTTTTGTTTTATAGCTCTTAATAAGATAACTTAATTACTTTACTTGTATCTAGTTAAAAAAATTTAACTCTTTGTATTTGTATTTTTCCTTAAGTACTTGTCTTATTTTAACAAATTGTTAATAAAATCTAGTAACTTTTATTATATGAAAAGTAATCTTAATTAATATATATTCAATAATCAAAATATAAAGTTAAGCATTTTCCAACTAGAAAAAATAAGGTTTAATACAGTGTTCTTTTAAAACTTAGGTAATAAGACTAGCCTAATAGGGAATAAAACTAGCCTAATTAGATAGGTGATTTTACTTTTCTTAATATCTGATCAATACTACCCTAGATTTCTAATTATGACTGAGACAATTAGGTACTTATACGAATTAGGTAATAAGACGATTTAGGTAATTTTTATCTTACTATTACTTTGTACTAAGATTTTTTTTAAGATAAACTACGAATACTGCGTATGGGTTACTTAGATTAGCCTTATAAGTAATAAGACGAATTAGTTCTGTTAATAATACCTAAATTAGGTACGACTTTATGAGTTAATAAATCCTACGTTTACTTTTTTTATAAATAAGAGAATAAAAATCAACTTTTTCCTAGGTTTCTAAATCTCGCCATCGCTTTAGCTATAATTTTATTTTCAATAAAGGACTGAAAGACCCCAAAAATCACCAACATCTTTAAAATTTATGAGTTATATTTATAATACTAGTGCTTTAAATAGATACTATTTCCTTTTTTAAAAAAGAGAGCATAAGGGTTTGAGAGCTAGCGGGTTTTTACTTTTGATTAGACTTCCTTATTTAGACTAATATTAATAGAGCGACTTATTTTCAAATATACTTCGCCAGTCCTAGCGCCCCTTAGACCTAACGGTTTGTTAACATAATCATAGCTTACTAATCATATAAATTATAGCTTAAATAAAATTCTCATAACTCTAAACTTAGAAGTCCTCAAAATAGAAAAAAATACTAAGAAGTTAATATAAATATAGCTAATAAGACCATAGATTATTAAATGAGTTGTAGTTTAATTTGGGAAAACATCAAATTTGGTGATGCTTAATATCAGTTCGAGTCTGATCAACTTAGATGCAAAAATATAAGTGCTTTAAAACTTTGGATAGATTAGCATAAAAAAGACTACATTTAATTTTATAAAACATAATTTTGATTTACTTTATATATCCATCATTTATGGATAGGTTTGTAGCTTTTATTTAAATTTTAAGTGCTTAAAAGGGCCAAAAATCTAATCTTAATAAAAACAAAATAGATCTAATCCGGCTATAAATAATACTTAAATAAATTTTATTAAAGTTAAAGGCTTGTAAAGCCAATACAATAAACAAAAGTTACTTTTAAAAGTATGACGGATTCTACCCCCTCCTCTAAAACACTTATTTTGGGGGTTTAACGATCGACACGCTACAAACACTATTATTAAAAGTAAGCCTGGTAATATGACGAAAGGAATAATAGCTACTACTTTGGATTGTATCTCTCAGGAAGTTCTAGAAAGGAGAATTAAAAGTCTTAAAGAAGGTACATTCAAAATCTTTCGAGGTAGAAGAGTTGAAAATCCTAAGGGCAACTGTGAAATGAGGGGTATTAGAATAGCACTAGCATAGATAAGCTAGTTCAATAAGCCAACTAATGATCGTATAAGCCATTTTGAACACACAAACTTCTTATCCAAACGAGGACTTGGGTTAAGACCAGAAAAAGAATGGCACACTGCTCTGATAACTATATATCAGGTGTTCGGAGTTGCTACGTGATACACTGAATGAAATATCACCCAATGTTTTAAATAGCCCTGATATCGTTTTGAAGATCTTAAGTAATAAAATATTATATCAGATATTTCTGCGGATGATAAAGTAAGCCCTTAAAGCAGGTTACTTCGAATTTCGAGTATTTAAACACTTTATGTCGGGTTCGGGTACCCCAAAGGGTTCTATCATAAGCTCAACAATTTCAAATGTATATATGATTGAAATGGACAAATTTGTATAACAACTGAAAGGTGAATTTGATAAAGGGGTTAAAGCTAGAATCAATCCTGCATGGAGTAGATTATAGAATCGTAAAGACCTGGCCAAAGATCAGTTTACCAAGTTGAAATATCACAAACTAATGATGAATGTCCAGTCTAGAGACTCTCCAGATTGGTAAATCCAGAGGCTTGTCTATGTTCGTTATGCAGATGATTGAATTATCGGGGTCAGAGGATCGAAAAATGAACTTTAATAAAACCTGATTCGGATTCATTACTTTCTTAAATCTGAGCTAAACCTATAATTTAGCAGAGAAAAAACGATTATAACGAATGCCAGCAATGACAAAGCTCTAATCTTAATGCTCCGATTTGGCAAAGCTAGACATACAACATTTTTTTTTAACCTTTTATTTAAAATTTACATTAACTGTATATTTGGTAAACTTATTATTAAGTGTTGATAAATACCTTAACTTATATTAATTAAAAATTTTAGTTTAAATAATGGTAATAATTTTAATTAGAATAACTACTACTATTTCTATTTAGATAACTACTACTACTACTACTACTAATATTTCTATTTATTATATAATTATATTATTAGAATGGGAACAATCTTAAGTATTTTAATAATTTTATTCATATTTTAAATATATAAAATAAACTAAATTATAAGTAATAAGCTTAAAACAATTAAAAATAAATCAATAATAAAATGTTTTCAATTATTTATAGTCTAATGGAAATTCTAGTAGTTCTAGTACATATTCTACTATTTTTAGTTTTATAACACTTATTGAACGGAAAGTTATAGGTTCTATACAACTAGTGTTGGTCCTAATGTAGTAGGTTATTATGGTGTACTTCAAGCTTTTAGTGATGCTGTAAAACTAATTTTAAAATAATAAGTAATCCCACCTCAAGCATCCAAACTCTGTTTATTCTAGCACCTATTATTAAACTAATTTTAGTCTACTAGGTTGAGGTCATTAATAGATTTTTCTTATCAAATTTTGATTAAAGCTGAAGATAATTCACTACCTTGATATGTTATAAAAAAATTTAGTATAAATTCTACCTTTCCATTATGCGCTAGTATTATTATATCATCTTTTCTATATTTATATTCAAAATTACCACCAAATTCTGTTTCTGACCATGTATTAGGTTAACAGAACATAGGTAAAATAGTAGATAAAATAAAATTGGTCTGTATTAAATTGAAAAATTCTTCATTAATTACTAAAATAGCTAAATCAGTAAATTAACAGTATCCTCAAAATTTAATTTGTATGTTCTATCTACTATATATGTAGGTTTTATACTGAATATCTCTATTAAGAAAGAACCTAATTTTAATTGCTATTAATTAAGAAATAATAATTAAAACTTATATATGTATTATTGTTTTTTAGATTCATTTTTGCTAACCATTATTTGGATTAGATTCTTACATTATATCATTTGCTATTTTGTTGCTATTGAAGTAATTCCTAAATTTTATAAAATGTTATCATTATACTATAGGTTATCAATAAGTGCCTTTTATTTAAAAATTATCTGTTTTTCTTTAGAATTTAATTTGAATCATGAATTATTTCTTCTAATATTTTTAGAAAATTTCTACTATTTCTTTATTTTTAATAAATTCATACTATTATTATTAAATATTATTTCAAATTCAGCTTTGAATGTTTTTTAGATTCAGAAGTAGAATATTTTTTTTACTAAATAATGAGTAGTTGAATCAATATTATCATGAGTAGTTTGTATAGAACTTCTTTAATTTAAAAAACTACTAGTACTATAATTTCTTTATCAATTTTAGGATACTTTCACAATATTTTATTAAAGTGTTTGTCTTTTATTGTTACTAATTTATATTTTAGTTCTTGTATCTTATTTTGATAGTTTATCATGTAATTGATTTAATTTATTTAAATAAATTGTTTCTAAGTTATTGTTAAATGTTTCAATTTTATTTTTAAGTTTATTTTATTATTTCTGAAATAAATTCAAGTTTTTTTTTTTAATTAAATACTTTTTAGAGTTTCATTAGAGTGCTTATATAGTAATTCATTTCTTTATTGTAGTAACCTGTTATTTCGGGTCCTGTTTTCTCGTCGCTTTACTTCATCATATGAAAAGACGGGTTGATATTATGATAATTTGGTTATGGATCGACATTTCGGTGGGCTCTTTAGACGTTAATTGTGGAATATTAAAAATGGTTTAGTATTTTGTCCACTTATGCGATTAATGCGTGTAAATTAAAAATTTTATTTAAGTAAAAAAGATTACAACTTAGTGATTAAACTTAATATATAATTTTATAAAAAAGATTACAAGTAGTTCTTATTCGCGCGTACTAATTTTTAAAAAAAAGATTACAAGTAGTTAATAAACACTATTAAAATAGTATAAAAGCTTATAAATTAGCAATTAACATTAGGCTGCAAATCCTTTAACTAGAAGTAATATGTAACTTGATAAAATAATTTAAATAAAGTTAAATAATCTTACTTTTTTAGCATCGGCTAATAAATAACTTAATATAAAATAATTAAAATAAATTTAATAAAAATTGTATTAACCGCGCTTACCTATAACACCAAGTAAAATATTTTTAATATTAATTAATAAAAAATAACTAATAAAATTTACAAGTAGCTAATAACAGCTTTTAAAATTTATCTATTAAAGGATTACAAGTTTATCTATAAAAATATTAAAAAGTTACAAACCTATGTATTGCGCGTATCTCTTTTAATAATTATAGTTTAAACTAAACAAAGTAGATCAAAATAAATAGTAAAAGCTTAAAACTAGAAATAATTGCGATATAAAATAGTTAAAATAAAAAGATTACAACTTCCAATACTTTATTTAAAGTAAATAGTTTATTGGTAAAATTTTAATAAAAATAGAATATAAAAGATTCACACTAATTAATAATTTAATATAAGTTTAAAAAAAAAGATTCACATAATTGTATTAAATACATAAACTAATAAAAGCTTACTAATAAAATTTTAGTTTAAATTTAAATGAATAAATCCCGCGCACCTTGACGTTTATTAAAAATTTAATAATAATTTTAAAGATTTAAAAAAAGTAGTAATTTAAATGATTTTCCGCATCTCACCACGGAAAGTAAATTAATTAATAAAAAACATAATTAACTAATATTCTGTGTCAGCTTATTATAATATTGGCTGCGTCTCCAACCATAACAAAGTAATCAATTATTTGAGAATAAAAAATAAAATAAATACAATTTTAAATTAAGTAAATCCGCGGATCAATGATATATTAAATATTAAATAAGCTAAATAAATTTATAATAAATTATAAACACCTTCTCCACTGTTCGTCCTTTAAAACAATTAATAAATAATTTTATATAAAAATATAAACAACTAGTACCTCCGCATTTTGTTAGTTAAACTAACTTAATATCATTATAAAATAAATTTTATTAAATAATATAAATAAACCTACTACCTTGGATTCCTTACTCTAAGATACATAATATCTAATTAAAAAAAGTTAAATAAAAAAAAACATCTATCTAAATTTTAGAAAGGAATACATAATTTTGGTATAAGTCCTGTTATTAAAGATTAATTAATTAAAGTATAATTCCGTACTATTGAAGAGATTATTAAATAATTTTAAGTATAGTCCCAGACTAAAGAATTAGATAATTTAGTTATAAAACCCGTTAGATGTAAATATTTTTAATAAAGTACCTCTCTTATTTTAAGAAAAAACAATAGTAATTTTGGTATTTTCTGCATAATCAAAAAAGATAAATTTAAATTAGAACTTGCGCGTCTTATTAGTTTATTATAAAATTAATTATATTTTTCCCGCTCATTTGTAAGATATATAAATATATAATTATTATTAAAATAATTAATAAAATAGATTTACCGCATCTGACTATTTAACCTTATTGTAACTATTATACCCGTTATGAATTAAACTTATTTTTTAAATATTATCATCGTATTCCAACTAAGATTTAACTAAAATCTTGGATTAAAGATTATTGCAATTTCCGCTTATGCTTAAACTAACTTTAATTTATTTTCTATAATATTCATTATCTATTTAAACATATTCTTATTAATTTTCCGCATCTCACTAATTAAAGACTAATTAAAATTTGGTATACTATTCATTAGCTAATAGACGTATACTATTCATTACCAAAGATTATAATTTAAGTATTCTATACGTAATCAAATTAAATATTAAATAATATTAAGTATTTTCAGGTTATAAAATAAAACAATAGTAAATTTAGCTATACTCATATTATCAAAAGATAAATTCGGTATTATCATAATTAAAAATTGCTTACAAATATAAATAAAATAGTAATCAAGACTACCATCCTTAAGCTAATAAAGATATATAAACTAATTAAAACACTATTTGCTTTTCAAAGAATTAAATATATAATTATAAATTTAGAAAAGAAAAGAAAAGAAAGAAAGCTTCAAAGAATACCAGAGATTCTAAAAGTGTATTAAATAAATTAATATGTTAGACACTATCATTAACAGAAACTTTTTTAAAAAAAGTATTTAAATTGTAGCTCTTTG